>Ga0233426_10000480_pt1 | contig 42600 bp, 31 predicted proteins | sample SI_118_April2016_6_FD_179875 | JGI IMG/M metagenome (GOLD analysis project Ga0233426, IMG submission 179875) | Seawater microbial communities from Saanich Inlet, British Columbia, Canada - SI_118_April2016_10_MG | ecosystem: Environmental > Aquatic > Marine > Inlet | place: Canada: British... | reverse complement strand
TTGTGTCAAAGAATTTTCTCCAAATATTCCCACCCAAGTTCGGTATTACAGTACAAAAGGAAATTTGCTCAGTAAGGGAGCTATGATTGGTAAAAAGCGTTCGGGTTTGTGGCTTATTTTTCATGAAAATTCAGAAAAAGTGATGACTAGAGAGCTTTATGTATCTGGTAAACTTCATGGAGACATTACAACCTATTATCTTTCTGGAGAAATAATTGAAACAACTACATATCTCAATGGTCTTAAACAAGGAAAGAGTTCTTATTACGCCCCAGATGGTATTAAATTAAAAGAGCTATCATACAAAAATGATTTATTAGACGGTCCTGCAGCGTATTATTCTCATACTGGTAAACTTACCATGAAAGGAGATTATAAAAATGGGATGCATCATGGTGTTTGGAATTATTATAAGGATGGTAGGTTTCTATTAAGTGAAACTTTTCCGAAGCCAGAAAATAAAAACTAGTAATAGATTATAGGTAAAACATGCCTAGATCTTTAAAAACAGAAAATGAAACGTGTTGTTGTTGGCCTTAGTGGGGGAGTAGACTCTAGTGTTGCTGCGTATCTTTTGAAGCAGCAAGGCTACGAGGTTATTGGCCTTTTTATGAAAAACTGGCACGATGATTCTGTAACTATTAGTGAAGAGTGTCCTTGGTTAGAAGACAGCAACGATGCTATGTTAGTGGCTCAAAAATTAGACATACCTTTTCAAACAGTAGACTTAAGTGTGCAATACCAAGAGCGTATCGTTGACTATATGTTTAGAGAGTATAAAATGGGTAGAACCCCAAATCCAGATGTACTCTGTAATCGTGAAATAAAGTTTGACGTTTTTATGAAAATAGCCCTTGATTTGGGCGCAGATTATGTAGCAACAGGTCATTATTGTAGAAAAGCCACTCAAAGCATTGATGGCAAGGATGTTTATAGTTTGTTATCTGGTAAAGATGCTAATAAAGATCAGAGCTATTTTTTATGTCAGTTATCTCAAGGACAATTGGCAAAAACATTGTTTCCTATTGGCGAAATACTAAAGCCAGATGTTCGTAAAATTGCAGCTCAGCAGGATTTAATAACCGCAGACAAAAGAGATTCTCAAGGTCTTTGTTTTATTGGCAAAGTTCGCTTACCAGAATTTTTACAACAACAATTAGCGCCCAAAAAAGGAGCAATAATTGAAGTGTCCTTAGAAAACAAAAAATATAAAAACACACCTGCTAGCTTCACATCTGAGACAGAAAGGCTACAACACTTATCAACTAAAATAACATACAGCATTGAAGATGGTAAAAAAGTTGGTACCCATCAAGGAGCGCATTATTTCACAAATGGCCAGCGTAAGGGTCTAGCCGTTGGAGGCACCAAAGAACCATTGTTTGTCATAGCCACAGATGTGGATGAAAATGTTATATATACCGGCCAGGGTAAAGATCATCCTGGTTTATACCGTAGAGGCTTGTTTGTAAAACAAGATGAAATTCATTGGATACGGGAAGATCTAGCGCTCAACAATGGAGATACACTTTGTGTTATGGCCAGAATTAGGTACAGACAAAAGCTAGAAAAGGCAACGCTTCATAAAACAGCATTGGGTATGTATGTTATTTTTGACACTCCGCAGTCTGCCATCACTCAGGGTCAGTTTGTTGCCTGGTATGATGCAAATGAATGTTTGGGTAGTGGTGTTATTTCTTAAGTCAAATATATAGTATCTTTAGAGGGCTTATTTTTTATTAGAAATTGCTCCTATCAAAAAATAAAAACATGCTATGAAAAAAACAGTATTACTTCTTTCTTTTTTATTTTTTCAGGTCAATATTGCATACTCGCAAGAAGATGCTCTGGTTTTTTTTGAAGACAAAGAAAACGTAGAGGCGGCCCTAGCAAACCCTATTTCTATTCTAACTCAAAAAGCAATAGATAGAAAACTATTGCATAACACACCTATAGATTCAAGAGATGTGCCTGTTAATGAGGCTTATATAACAGCTATTAAAAATATCTTTGGTATTACTGTTTTTGCAAAATCTAAATGGATGAACTGTGTGTATGTTAGGGGAGATTTGCAAAACCTTGAAACCCTTGAAGGGTTAGACTTTGTTAGCCATGTAGAGTTTGCAGATAAGAGTTTAAATTTAGGACCTATTATTGGCGGCGTTACAGAGGATAAATTTTTTATAGAAAATCAAACCAAAAGTATTGTGTATGATTATGGCGCGGCTACCAATCAAGTAGAGATGATTGCAGCAAATTTTTTACACCAGCAAGATTTTACGGGAACTGGTATTGACATTGCTGTTTTGGATAGTGGCTTTCCTGGAGTATTAACAAATCCAGCCTTTGAAACGTTGACAGATCAGGGAAGGCTATTAGGCACCTATAACTTTATAACAAGAGAGGAGTCTGCAGATACTTCAAGTTCTCACGGTTCGAAAACCTTTAGTGATATTGGAGGCTATTTAGAAAACGAATTTGTTGGCACCGCGCCAGGCGCCTCTTTTTATCTCTATGTTACAGAAGATGTTACACAAGAAAACCCAGTCGAGGAGGCTTGGTGGGTAGAAGCCTTAGAACGTGCAGATAGCCTTGGAGTTAGAATTGTTAATACTTCCTTAGGGTATCAGGACTATGACAATCCGGCCTACACCCACTCTTATGAAGATCTAGACGGCTTTACAACCATTGCTGCAAGGGGTGCTAATCATGCCTTTGATAAAGGAATGCTGTTATTAACCTCTGCCGGAAATGATGGCCAATCTTTCGGTTTTGTTGCAACTCCTGCAGATGCTCCAGGATGCTTTAGTATAGGCGCTGTAGACCAAGACGGAGTGTATGCTGGTTTTAGCTCTTTTGGTCCTAACAGCTCAGGACTTAGAAAACCAGATGTAATGGCGCAAGGTGTTTCTGCAGCTGTCGTAGATCAAAATGGCGCTGTAGATTTTAATAGCGGTACTTCTTTTAGCTCCCCAATTATGGCAGGAGCTATTGCTAGTTTATGGCAATCAAGACCAGAGGCTACCAATGCACAAATAATGCAAATAGTAAGAGCCTCGGCTCATTTGTTTGACAACCCAACAGATCTTATGGGGTACGGAATACCAAATTTCGAAACAGCCTATAATGCCCTTCAAATTCTTGGAGCTCAAGCTCAGTTTTTAGACATTCAGTTCGCCATGTATCCAAACCCTGCCCGAGATGTTGTTTCTTTTAACATACCCTCTGGTATAGATAGCGCAGCGGTTAGTGTTTTTACAACTGCTGGGCAACAGGTATTTTCTTCAGAAATCACACCACAACAAAACACCTTAGATATCTCCGCTGTAGCGCCAGGGATTTACATCACAAAGGTAATATCTGGTGGAACTAAAAATTCTTTTAAACTGATAAAAAAATAGTGAAAAATAGAATTACAAAACTTTTTAAAATACAATACCCACTCATACAAGCTGGTATGATTTGGAATAGCGGCTGGAAACTAGCAAGCGCTGTGAGTAATGCGGGCGGTTTGGGTATTATTGGCGCAGGATCCATGTATCCAGATGTATTACAAGAACATATTACAAAATGTAAGGCGGCTACCTTAAAACCATTTGGGGTAAATGTGCCTATGTTGTATCCTAACATTGAAGAAATTATTGAAATCATTATTGAGGAAAAAATTCCTATTGTTTTTACATCAGCAGGAAACCCTAAAACTCATACTGCGCGTTTAAAAAAGCACGGTATTACAGTGGTACATGTTGTTAGTAGTGTGAAGTTTGCTTTAAAAGCACAAGATGCAGGAGTAGATGCCGTAGTTGCAGAAGGGTTTGAGGCAGGAGGCCACAATGGCCGTGATGAGACCACTACCTTTACCTTGTTGCCCATGGTGAAAGAACAGATACGTGTCCCACTAATAGCAGCTGGTGGTATTGCCAACGGCAAGGGTATGTTAGCTGCAATGATTTTAGGGGCAGATGGGGTGCAAATAGGTAGTAGGTTTGTGGCAAGTCAAGAGAGTAGCGCGCATCAAGCCTTTAAACAAGAAGTTGTTAAAGCAAAAGAAGGGGACACCCTTTTAACTTTAAAAGAACTTGCGCCTGTACGCCTTCTTAAAAACAAGTTTTTTGATCAAGTAATGGAGCTATATAAAACAAATCCAAGCAAAGAACAACTCACCGAGCTTTTGGGCAGAGCAAGAGCAAAACGTGGTATGTTTGAGGGTGATCTGCAAGACGGTGAGCTAGAAATAGGTCAAGTAGCAGGGCTTATACATCAAATTAAGCCTGCTGCTGAAATTGTTAGTGAAATTATAGAAGAATTTAATACGTTAAACGCCTCAAGGGTCATTATATAATAGCTTTTAGTAATATATCTTTCATATTAATAAAACTCATAGGATACTAGTATCTTTGAAAAAAACAGAACAGATGCCATTAAATAATAATGATATTTTTAAAAAATTACGTGTAGCTCATAAACTACGCGATGACGATATTGTAAAGATATTGCAGTTGGTTGATTTTAATGTTACCAAGAGTGAGTTAGGGGCTTTGTTTAGAAACGAAAACCACCCAAAATATGTTGAATGTGGTGACCAAATCCTACGTAATTTTTTAAACGGATTAATTGTTCATCTTCGTGGGCCAATGCCCAAGAAAACAGTGAGGCCTAAACCACAAAACTAGATGCGCTTAGCCCATTAATTTGGATGCTAATTTATCAGTCAAGCACATTTTAAAAAATTAGTGCAATCTGATAACATTTATTACTTTTGCATCACTTTTTAAGGTAATGTATTATTGCCAAATTTTTTAGTAATTAAATAGATACCCCCTTCACGGGCATAAATATGAATTTACACGAATATCAAGGAAAAGAAGTATTAAATAGTTTTGGTGTTACTATCCAACGTGGAATTGTAGCACACACACCTGAAGAAGCAGTGGCAGCAGCCAAAAAATTAACCCAAGAAACCGGAACAGGTTGGCATGTTATCAAAGCTCAGGTTCATGCAGGTGGACGTGGTAAAGGTGGTGGAGTAAAACTGGCCAAAAATCTTGATCAGGTAAGAAGTATTGCCAATGATATTATTGGTATGAACCTTATCACACCTCAAACCAGTGCAGAGGGTAAAAAAGTACACCAAGTACTTGTTGCCGAAGATGTGTATTACCCTGGTGATAGCGAGCCAGAAGAATATTATATAAGTGTGCTGTTAAATCGTGTAACAGGTAAAAACATGGTTATGTATTCTACAGAAGGTGGAATGGATATAGAAACTGTTGCCGAAGAAACACCACATTTAATTTTTCACGAAGAAATTAATCCTGCAACAGGATTACTTCCTTTTCAAGCAAGAAAGGTTGCTTTCAATCTTGGATTAAGCGGTATGGCTTTCAAGCAAATGACAAAGTTTGTAACTGCTCTTGTAAAAGCCTATGAGTCTAGTGATTCATCAATGTTTGAAATTAATCCAGTTTTAAAAACTAGCGATGATAAAATTATCGCCGTTGATGCTAAAGTAAGTATTGATGATAATGCTTTGTATCGTCACAAGGATTATGAGGCTATGCGTGATTTACGCGAAGAGAATCCAGTTGAGGTAGAAGCAAGAGCGGTAGGTTTAAACTATGTTGATCTTGACGGAAACGTTGGTTGTATGGTAAATGGTGCAGGACTTGCAATGGCTACCATGGATTTAATTAAACAAGCAGGTGGTGAGCCAGCAAACTTCTTAGATGTAGGAGGTACTGCAGATGCAGAGCGTGTTGAGGCTGCCTTTAACCTAATTTTAAAAGATCCAGCTGTAAAAGCAATTTTAGTAAATATATTTGGAGGTATCGTAAGGTGTGACCGTGTTGCACAAGGTATTGTAGATGCATACAGAAACATGGGTACCATTAACGTACCAATTATTGTTCGTTTGCAAGGAACCAATGCAGATATAGCTAAAGAATTAATTGATAATAGTGGCCTGGATGTACAAAGCGCTATTGAGTTTCAAGAAGCAGCAGATAAAGTACAAGCTGTTTTAGGATAATACTGCTTATAAATTTATTAAAAGCCTTGGATTTATCCAGGGCTTTTTTATTTTAAGTATTTCTTCCTCTTCGCCTTCTTGGGCCGTCTTGTGAGGGTCTTTCTGTATTTCTTGGTGCTCTTACTAGAGGAGTTCTTTTTTCAAGCTCAGGGGCTTGAGGGGGCGTCTGTCCAGCATATGAGTTGTTGTTTGAATCAGAGACAGCTTCTTGTAGTTCTTTAACCTCTTGTGGTGTTAAATCACGCCATGTACCAAGCTCAAGATTTCCTAGATTGATATTCATGATTCTAATACGCTTTAAAGTAAGTACTTCGTACTCAAGATACTCACACATTCTTCGTATTTGACGGTTGAGCCCTTGAATAAGTATGATTTTAAAGGCAAACCTACTAAGGCGTTCTACATGACAATTTTTGGTAGTAGTTTCTAGTTCTGCTATAGGTATACCGCTACTCATTCTTCTGATAAAATCATCGGTAACGGGTCTATCTGTGGTGACAATGTATTCTTTTTCGTGCTTATTTCCTGCTCTTAATATTTTATTTACAATATCTCCATCGTTGGTCATAAGAAGTAACCCTTCACTAGGTTTGTCTAGACGTCCTACATGAAAAATACGCTCTTTATGTCCAATAAAATCTACCACGTTTCCTTCCACTCTTTGATCTGTAGTGCACGTGATATCAACGGGTTTGTTTAAGGCAATGTATACTAAGTTTGTGTTTTTTGTAATTAAATGCCCATCAACATGTATTAGATCACCAGGCATGGCCCTGTCTCCAAGACTAACAGCGCTGCCATTAAGTGTAACACGCCCCTGTTCTATATAAACATCTGCTTTACGTCTAGAGCAGTACCCACTATCACTAATGGCTTTATTGAGTCTTATAGAATCTGGATGATTTCCCATGGGGCAAAGATAGGTATACTTCTAGAAAAATTACTGTATTTTTTGTAGATGATAACTGCCGAAATTTTAAAAATATCAGCCACTTTTTAGTATTTTGCAGGTGTTAATACCTCTCTTTTGAAAGATACATTTACTCATAAAGGAATGCGGAAAAAACTGGTGGAAACCCTTGAGAAAAAAGGGATTACTAACCCAGCTGTTTTGCAGGCTATAAATACCATCCCTAGACATTTGTTTATGGATAGTGGTTTTATAGATCATGCCTATGTAGATAAAGCATTCCCTATTGCTGCAGATCAAACCATATCTCAGCCCTATACCGTTGCAAGACAAACAGAACTGCTTGAGGTAGTAAAAGGATCTAAAATTTTAGAGATAGGAACTGGAAGCGGTTACCAAACAGCCGTATTACTTGAAATTGGCGCTGTTGTGTATAGTATAGAGCGTCAAAACAAGCTTTTTAAAAAAGCAGAAAATTTTTTTAAAAAGCAAAAATACACTCCCAAGAAACTCATATTTGGGGATGGGTATATTGGTCTTGAGACAGAAGCCCCTTTTGATGGTATTGTAGTGACTGCTGGTGCTCCTTTTGTGCCAAAACCATTATTAGCTCAATTAAAAATAGGAGGAAAGTTGGTAATTCCTGTGGGAGAGAAATCTCAAATAATGACCGTTTTTACAAGAACTTCACAAACAGCTTTTGATAAAGAAACGTTTGGGGAGTTTAGATTTGTGCCCTTGCTTGAAAATAAAAATTAAAGGCTAATGGTCTTATTTTTTATAGGCCTAAAAAATCTAAAAATTTCAATCCAAAGACTAAATTTCCATTTTGTATACCATTAAAGTTGGATAGTACATAATCTAAACGTAACAGCCGATAGCTGCCAAATCCAAGGTTGTCTATTCCTATAGAGAATTCTGAATAGGGTTTTCTCTCTTGTGTTGCAAGTAGGTGTGCCCCCACCACTAGGTTGAAGTTTAATGTATTGACTCCCGGAATTTTACCTAAAATCCAACCTTTAAAATCATGTTCTAGGTGTCCTTCCATATACCTCTTATTGGTGCTAAAATCATAGTAGGGTAGGGTGTTAAAAACATTGGTATAGTTTGCTCTTGTTCCTACTTGTGTTTGGTTACCATTAAAATGTTGGTAGTCTATAAATGAGATGTCATCTGCACTGAAAAATGTTCCAGCCTTTATCCTGTAATAAAAATCACCTTTATTTGCAACACTAAAGTTTTGATACATTTCTGTTCTTAGTTGTGTGTAGTTATAGCCTCTTTTAGAGGCTCCAAGTCCATTTTCAAGGGTAATATCAATTCTTGGATACCGCCCATTACCAATATTAATTTTCCTGTCTGGAATTGAGACATACTTTTGTCCAAAGACAACACGCGCTGTAATTTGTGATTTAAATACTTCGTGCTTCTCCACAGATAATGTGGTAAAATCTTCCGGGGCTATTGGGTTGTTTGAGCTATACTGCTGTTCTTTATTATTTATATAGTACTGGTCAGAGTTGTTAAAAAGGGAGCTTCTTTTCTCATAACCAATTTTTGCAAATACCTCTAGGCCATTAAAAAGTTCTTGACGGTATTTTATTTGTGCAAAATCAAGGTTATATCCTTTAAGGTAATTGCTCTCAAAAAATAAAGTAGAGATACTATTTATTAGGGGTGAAATAGGCTCGCTGTCATTAAACTGGGTTAGCTTGGTTCCTCCAGAGAGTGTAATTCTTAAATTATTTTTGCTATTAAATTTTTTGGTAATACCTGCTGTAAATCTCAGTCTATCTTCGGCTAGCCCATAGGTAGCATTTAGGTTCATAGATAACCACTTTGTTCTGTTTTCTGTATACCATTTAAAAAAAGACACGTCTATTTTACTAGTATATCCCTGTATGGTGTTAAAAGAAGCCCCTGCGCCAGGCCCTTTATAGTTTAGTCTCCATTTATTAGAGGTATTTCTATAGGTATACCCTAATAAGGGATCTCTATAATTAAACTTATTTGACACGCGATCTAGCGAGTCGAGGTATGGTTTTGATTTTTTTAATTCTTGAAGACTGTCCTTTTTTATGTAATCATTAAGTTCTTCATTTGTGAGTGGTACTGGGCGTATTGTGTTCCAAAAAAGACTATCTTTTTTATTGGCTTTTGGTTCAAAAGACAACACCTGGTTGCTAAAAGAGCGTTTACTGAAATTAGGTTCAAAATCATAATTACTGTACCCACATGTATAGCGGCCATCGCCATTTAGCCCCATAAAACCAAAGCCAAAATCAAGGGTTTGAGATAATTTCACCCAAAACTTTTGAGTGGTATCATATTTAAAATTTTGTTTAAAGACCAACTCTTTAATAAAAGGAGTTTGTAAAGCAGCTCCTGTTGTGGCTAGATCTATACCATATAATTGCCAATGGTCTTCTACAATGTAAATAACTCCCTTAAAAACCCTGTCATTGGGTCTTTTCGGAATTACTTTAATTTTATTTATGAGCTTGTCTGCTTCATAGAATATACCATCAAGTTTATACGTATAATAATTAAACGCATTACTGGCAATAGGAGATACTATTGCCGTGTTTAATTCAATCGTATTTTCATAAAAAGAAAATGTTGCATCTTGCGCATTGTTAAAGCTAAAGCCGTTGTCATTACCACTTACTTTACTTGCTATAATACGCTCGTTAAAATTAGCAGGTTGCTGAAATGATATCTTTGAAATAGTTTCAGAAAGATATATAATACCACTTCTTGTAGAATCTAAAGATCCTTCAATTCCTCTTATGCTTTGGCCTAGTATTTTTTCGGGCACATTTTTTACCTTCCATACTCCTCTAGAATAAAAATCTGCAGTGTATTTGCTTATACTAGCTAAATTTTCTTTTCGCTTTGCTATAGTGGCCCTTATGATTCTGTCTGCGGGATCTTCATTGTTATTTATCACAACTTCTTGCAGAGTGGTGGTCTCTGGCTCTAAAGTAATGTTAAGGATATACGGGAAGCTTTCAATGGTTATTTTTTTAGTAACTGTTTTATAGCCTAAAAATTGGTAGACAATAGTATGATTACCTGTATAATTTAGAGCAAGCTTATAATTACCATCATCGTTTGATGTGGTTCCTGTGTAAGAGTTTTCTAGATAGATATTTACATAGGGTATTGCCTGAGAATTGGTGTCTGTTATTTTCCCAACAATTTGAGCTTGTCCAAAAGTAATAATGTGTAATAAAAGTAGGGTTACTAACTGTTTCATAGGCTTATATTATACAGACGAAATACTCTTGGTACTGTTACTCTTTTTGTTGAAATTCACCTTAGTTAAGGTACCGCTAAAGCCCTAGTTGTTGAAACTTTTTTTAAGCCTGCTTAAGTCTCTTTTATTGTCACGGTCTTTAATATCATCTCTTTTGTCAAACTCCCGTTTTCCGCGGCAAAGAGCAATTGTAATCTTGGCAAGTCCTTTGTCATTGGTAAATAACACTAGAGGGATTATAGTGAGGCCAGATGTTTTTACATTTTTAAAAAGCTTTTTTAATTCTGTTTTATTTAATAATAGTTTGCGTTCACTCTTTGGGTTATGATTAAAATGAGTTGCATGGCTATATTCTTGCACAGTCATATTAATCACAAATAATTCTCCTCGCTCATTAAATTCACAAAAACTCTCTGCAATAGAGGCTTGACCTTCTCTTATTGCTTTTATCTCTGTGCCTACAAGTACAATACCGGCTGTATATTTATCTAAGATTTCATACTCAAATCTAGCTTTGCGGTTTTTTATTTGTATGTTTTTTTGAATGGTCATGTTGTAAAAATAGAACTTATAAAGGGGATTGTTCAATGAAATTTAATTAACCTTCACTCTTTTTGCAGTCGTTTTGTTTTTATTAAGTGTTACGATAAAAACATTGTTGTTCTCACGATCTGCAATGTCTTCATATTTTTTCTCTCCAAGTAGACTATTTACTAGCTCTGGCGTGGTATTGCTATGCCCAACAATAACAATATTTTTTCCTTTATTGTCTGCTATGAATTTTTCTGAAATTAGCTCTTTAGCTGTGTAGCTAATAATCTCTAAGTTTTGCTCCTTGGCAATAGGTAGGGCAGTTTGCTGTGTTCTTTTGTAATTTGTGCTATACACTGCAGCTATGTTTTTATCTTTAAAAAAAAGAGCCCATTTGTTTGCTCTCTCCAGCCCTTGTATAGTTAGAGAAGGGTTTTTGTTTGTGGAGTCGCTTCTGTCTTTTTCTGCATGTCTAATAAAATAATATACGCTCGTATTCTCTTTTTCAACTAGGTTTATTTTACCAGATTCTTTACATGCTGCTACTAGCGTTAACACTGCTAGCAGTAGCACTATTGTTTTAATATTTCTCAAGATGCTCATACAATTGTTTTGTGTAAATGTAAAAAATCTAATTTAAAAGCAGTGTATAAAAAAAGCCGCTTATTGCTAAGCGGCTTTTCTAAAAATATTAAAAAGATTATTATTTTCTAATAAGCTTTTTTGTAGTAGTTACTCCATTTGTGATAGCATTTATAAAATATGCTCCACTAGATAAACCAGATACGTCTATTGTAAATTCTTTACTATTTGGTGTCATAGAAAGTACATTTTGACCTAGCATGTTTACTATTTGTAATGTAGTAATTTCAGTTGTTGATACAATACTTACATCTCCATCTGCTGGATTTGGAGCAAATACAAATGTAGTTACATCTATATCATTTACTCCAAGAGCTGTGGTCGTAAAAGTGACAGGTCCAACAACATCACTGATATTGTTATTACCTCCACAATCTGTTTGTATATATGCATCATAACTAACACCTGGTATTAATCCTTGTGCAGTACCTGTTGTAGCTGTTGTATTTTCAAAAGCTACAGGTAAATCAACTTCTATGTCTGCTCCTGCAATAAATACAGCCCAATCATAAGAAATTGCTCCAAGTGCTGCATCCCAAGATAGATCTGCAGTGGTTTCTGTTACATTTCCTACAACAAAGTTTTCTACCTCTGGACATGGTATTACAATAGGCGCGCAGGTAACATCTGCAGCCCATCCCGTTTCTTGTACACTTGAATCTGAAGTGAACACAAACGTTAGAGATCCACTTACATCTGTTGATGTAAATGTATCACCAATAGATAGTAAACTATTAGGATCACTTGGTACACCACCGTCTCCGCTTTCTTCACCACAAAGTGTTTGTGCAAGTACTGGGTAGGTAGTATCTGGTCCATCATAAACTGTTAGGTAATCCCAACATCCATCTTGTGATCCAGTTCCAGTTGCAGATTCAATATCTACATAGGTAAAAGTTACTGTTACAACATCTCCCGCAACTTCTGGAGAAACTGTTGTTACCGTAGTTTCACTAGCTAAGTAATCTCCATCAACACCACCTTCATCATAGTAAACATCTCCACAACCAACAGGTGGTACACCACATGTTACATCTGCAGACCATCCTGTTTCTTGTACAGATCCGTCTGAATCAAAAACAAAAGTTAATGCTCCACTTTCATCAGATGATGTAAATGAATCTCCAATAGATAGGATACTTCCTGGTTCACCAGCTTGTCCACCATCTCCACTTTCTTCACCACAAAGTGTTTGTGCCAATACTGGGAAGGTGGTGTCTGGACCATCGTATACGGTCAGAAAATCCCAACATCCCCCGAAAGGTCCACCTGTTTCCATATCAACATAAGTAAAGGTTACAGTAACCGCTTCACCAGGTACATCTGGAGTAATGGTAGTAACTGTAAGTTCATTTGGTTGGTAATTTCCTGCAGATCCACCAGAATCTAGAAATAAACCACCACACTCAGGTGCAGGAAATGGAGTTGTAAATGATAGTAGGTTCTCTTGTGAGAAACCATTGGTATCACAATCTGATACTAAATACGCATCATATCCTGAATCTATTGCTAATCCAGTTGCAGTTGCAGTTACAATTCCTGCCCCTACAGTTTCTGTATAAACAGCAGTGTCTAGTGTTGGGTCTGCGCCAGCATCAAATACACTTAAAGTGTATCCGTTTACAGCCTCTGCAACAACATCCCAAGTAAAAGTTGCTTCTGTGTCTACAGTTGTTGTAACTGTAAAATTACTAGGAGCAGGACATGCTACTAAAGTGGTAAAGAAGTTAGGGTCTGCAAGAGATATCCCTTCTGTATCACAATCTGCAATTACATATGCCTGATAACTTGTTTCTGGTGTGAGTCCAGTTGCTGTTGCCGTTAGCGTACCTGTTGCTACATTTTCTGTATATACAGGAGTATCAATAGTTGGATCATCACCTGCAACAAATACATTTACTATGTACCCAGTGGTAGCTTCTACCACGGCGCTCCAGGTAATTACTGCATCAAAAGCATTTGGTGCAATTGCAACATCTAAAGGTTCTGGACACGCAGGTAGGGGAGTGAATATTAATTCCCAGTCAAAAGGGTCTGTATCTTCCCATCTGTCATCCCACTCAATTAAGTATTCTTGACCTCCTATAACATTGATTTCTTCAATTATTGATCCAAAACCATTTGGAGCATCACAGCCATCATCATCATTATCTACAAGTGTTAATACATCACAACCATCTGTGTATACAAATAACCTTGTATCTACAGCACTAGGGTCTGAGATACAAGAATTAATATTAATAGTACCACTCTCTATTGGCGTATAACTATACCATAGTGCATCAAGGCCAAGTGCATCCGTTACATTTGCTGACCCTCCAGAGTCTGCAACAATAAATACATCATTGTAAACTCCTGGAGTTACTTCAAGTGCCTCTGCACATGTTGTACCACCAACGTTAAGGTTAAATTGATTTATGTTATCCCAGTAGTATACTTGAGTAGCAGGGTCTACCACATTAAAATTCATAAATATAGTTACAGATTCAAAGGTTAGATCACCTTCAGAGCTAAAGTCAAAAGAAACTGTTTCCCAAGCACCTGTTGTAGTCGTTGTAGCCGCTCTCTCTGCGTTTACACCCGTTGTTGCATTCTCTAATTTTAATAGTACTGGAGTATTTGGAATCGGTGACCATACACTCATAGTGAAGCCTTTATTTGTAACAATATCAATAGGAGTGTCTAACCCAAAGTTTACTCCTGCAAAGGCAGCATTAGCTGGAACTGTGTTTTCTGCTACTGTAGCAGAAGTATTTACTCCAGTTACATCTGGATTCGAAATAGCTTGGGTAAATGATCCGTTAAAATCTCCAAAAACTGGAAATTGATTTTCATGTGTTATAGGTAAAACAACTGGATCTGGAAGAGGTGTCCAAGTTAGTTCCCAATCAAAGGGAGCTACTTCCCATCTATCATCCCATTCTATTAAATACTCTATTCCTCCAACTACAGATATATCTGAAACAGAAGATCCAAAACCATTTGGAGCGTCACAACCATCATCATCATTGGCAACTGGGGTTAAAGTGTCACAACCATCTGTATAGACAAATAATCTTGTATCAACACCATCTGGATCAGAGCCACAAGAATTAATATTAATTGTTCCACTTTCTACAGGAGTATAGCTATACCATAAACCGCCTGTTGCATCTGCTTGAGATGCCCCGGTAGAGCCGTCAATAATTGTAACATCAACATATAGACCTGGAACAATTGCTAGTGCATCACTGCAAATTTCTCCCCCAGTTGGTGGAGGTGTAAATGTAATTGTCCAGTCAAAAGGATCTTCATTCCATCTGTCATCCCATTGAATGAAATAATCATTTCCTCCAACAACATCAAAAGCTGTAATTTCAGAGGCATAATTAAATCCGGAACCATCCGTTGCAAATGGACATGAGTCATCATTTGTTGCAATGGCTGCTGCATCTGCACAGTTATCCCAAATAAATAAACGAGTATCAGAGCCACCTAAGCATGAAGCGACATCAATAGTACCACTACCAGCCGGAGTGTAAACAAACCAAGCAGAATCTCCACCGTTTGCACCACCGCTTAAATCATTAATTTGTGTTTGTGTTGTTGTGCCTTCTAATGCAATAACTGCACTTGCGCAGTCTTCACCACCAAGTTGTGCACTTGCCTGCCAACCTATTGAGGTTGCCAAAAACAGCATGGATAAAATGTAAATTTTTCTCATTACCTTAAATATTAATTAAAAACTGATTTATTGATTTCTTTGAAAAATTCTCTTTAAAATTTCAAAATACTTTCTGACTACTAAAATAAAAAAAGGGAGGCTATTAGCCTCCCTTTTTTGGAATTATTCTGATATTAATTTACTTTTTTATTAAAAAAAAGAGGGAGACCATTTTAAGCCTCCCTCTTTAGAAATATATTAATTACTCTTTAATAAACTTCATAGTTTGAACACTTCCATTAGAGAACAATACATTAGCAATATATACTCCAGTTCTAAACTGAGATACATTTACCGTACTTGATGTATTATTAACTTCAATAATAGAAACAGTTTGACCTAACAGGTTCATGATCTGAATCGTTGCTATTTCTTGCGATGCATCTAAAGTAACAACAGATGTTGCTGGGTTAGGATACATTGCAATATCAACAAGATCATTTTGTGTAACATCTAAAGGCTCACCTTGAACTAGGTTATCCCAGTAGTATGTTTGATCTGTTTCACCAAGAACATTAAAGTTCATAAACACAGTTACAGATTCGAAAGTTAAATCACCTTCTTCACTAAAGTCAAAAGAGATTGTCTCCCATGCACCAGTTGTTGTGGTGGTAGCAGCTCTTTCAGCATTTACTCCTGTTGTAGCATTTTCTAATTTTAAAAGAACTGGCATATCTGGTACTTGAGACCAAACAGTCATTGTAAATCCTTTTAATGTAGAGATGTCTAAGTTTTCAACTGCAAAGTTAACACCTGCAAATGCTGCGTTAGCTGGAACTACGTTTTCTGCAACTGTTGCAGAATCGTTAGCACCTGATGCATCTGGATTTGCAATTACTTGCGTAGCAGATCCGTTGAAATCATTGAATATTGGTAATTGACCATCCTCAAATGTAATAGGTAGTTCTACTACTGGAGCAGCTACTGGTGTAAATGTTAATTCCCAGTCAAACTGATCTGCACCCCATCTGTCATCCCATTCTATTAGGTATTCTTGACCACCTACAACAGGTACATCTGTTACGATAGATCCAAAACCATTTGGAGCATCACAACCATCATCATCACCTGCAACTGGAGTTAATGTATCACAACCATCTGTGTATACCCATAATCTAGTATCAATAGCTACTGGATCAGAAATACAAGAGTTGATATTGATTGTACCGTCAGCTTCTGCGGTATAAACATACCATAAAGCGTCAGCAGTTCCTGCATCATCATTAGTTGCACTTCCGTTACCAACAGCTATTGCAACATCATTGTACACTCCTGGAACCGCAACTAGTGCTGTTGCACAAGAAGAACCTGGAGCTGGAGTAAATGTTAATTCCCAGTCAAACTGGTCTACACCCCATCTGTCATCCCATTCTATAAGATATTCTTGACCTCCTACAACTTGTACATCTGTTACTACAGATCCAAATCCATTTGGAGCATCACAGCCATCATCATCATCAGCTAAAGCTGTTAATACGTCACAACCGTCTGTGTATACCCACAATCTAGTGTCTATACCTGATGGGTCAGAAATACAAGAGTTGATGTTGATAGAACCATCAGATTCTGCAGTGTATACGTACCAAAGGGCATCTGTACCACCAGCATTAGTTGCACTTCCAGAACCAACTGTAATAGCAACGTCATTGTAAACTCCTGGTACAGCAACTAAGGCCTCAGCACAAGAATTTCCGTTAAGAACAACAAACTGAACTAGGTTATCCCAGAAGTATGTCTGGTCTGCAGGGTCAACAACATTAAAGTTCATAAATAGTGTTACTGACTCATATGTTAACTGTCCTACTTCACTAAAATCAAATTCAATAGTTTCCCATCCACTGGTTGTAGTTGTAGTAGCAGCAATCTCTGCATTTGCTCCAGAAGCATTTTCTAACTTCAATAATACAGGTGTATTTGCAACAGGTGACCATACATCTAATCTAAATCCTCTTTCAACAGAAATATCGATGTTTGTGTCTAGCGGGAAGTTAACTCCTGCGAAACCTGCGTTAGCTGGTACTGTGTTTTGAGCTACAGTAGCAGAAGGGTTTCCTGCTGGATCTGGGTTTGGTATAATTACCGTACTTGATCCGTTAAAATCACCAAATGCTGGAGTTTGACCAAGTTCAAATGTAATTGGTAACTCCACAATTGGAGCAGGTGTGAATGTTAGCTCCCAGTCAAACTGGTCTGCACCCCATCTGTCATCCCACTCTATTAGATATTCTTGACCAGCATTTACAATAACACCAGTTACGATAGATCCAAAACCATTTGGAGCATCACAACCATCATCATCACCATCTACTGCTGTTAGTGTATCACAACCATCTGTGTATACCCACAATCTTGTATCGATCCCTGCTGGGTCAGAAATACAAGAGTTAATATCTATAGAACCATTAGCTTCTGCAGTATATACATACCAAAGTGCATCTGTACCACCAGTATTGGTTGCACTTCCAGAACCAACTGTAATTGCAACATCATTATAAACTCCTGGTACAGCAACTAGTGCTGTAGCACAAGCAAGTCCATCACTTGTAACTGGGCAAGGTGTATTGGCAGCTTTTGGAGTAGGTACTCCTGCACAGAAAGCATCCGTAGCATCATCATATTGAAGAGACTCGGTACCATTTGCACCATTCTCGCTCTCGTTCCACTGGGTAGTTTCCCCAAGTGCGGCTAGTAAACCTGTGTCATCTGAATCATTAGTTCCATAAACAATAGCATCTACAAGACCATCAGTTGTAGCTGCAGTACCATCAGGGAAGTTTGCTGCATCTGCCATGTACAATGCTACAGCGTCTGCTCCGTTTTGGATTGTGTTGTCTGCGCCCATTGTAATATCTGCACCTGCAACAGCGTCACTTCCTAAAAGGAAATAGCCGTTGTCATCTGAAGCAAAACCGTTAAGGTCTACAGTTCTGTAACTTGTATCACTAGAACCATTATAAAATACTGCAATCATGCCATTTAATGACTGGTTTGCAAATTCTGTTTGTATTTCTACAAACTCCTGCGTATCAGTACCAGTTTGATCTGCATCAACCTCTGAGATACGAGCATCTCCAGTAACAAGAACATCTCCTTGCTCTAGGTTATCCCAGTAGTAAGTTTGTGTTGCTGGATCTAAAACATTAAAGTTCATGAATATGGTTACAGACTCGAAAGTTAAATCACCCTCTGTGCTAAAGTCAAAAGATACTGTTTCCCAAGCACCAGTTGTAGTGGTTGTAGCAGCTCTTTCAGCATTAACGCCTGTGGTTGCATTCTCCAACTTTAAAAGTACTGGAGTGTTTGCCACAGGAGACCATACTGTCATTGTAAATCCTTTTTGAACAGAAATATCAATGTTAGTGTCTACCGCAAAGTTAACTCCTGCAAAAGCTGCATTAGCTGGAACAGTGTTTTCAGCTACAGTAGCAGAAGTGTTTGCTCCAGTAGCATCTGGGTTGGCAATAGCTTGCGTAAATGAACCGTTAAAATCTCCAAAACCAGGTAATTGGTTTTCAAGTGTTATAGGTAATACGTTAGGGTCTAATGGGGCTGGAGTAAATACTAACTCCCAGTCAAATTGACCAGCACTCCATCTGTCATCCCATTGGATTAGGTATTCTTGTCCTTCTACTACTGCTATGTCAGAAACAATAGATCCAAAACCATTAGGTGCGTCACAACCATCATCGTCACTATCGAGAATGGTTAATGTATCACATCCATCTGTGTGAACGTATACTCTTGTATCCACCCCACCTGGGTCTGAAGCACATGAGTTAACACCAATAGTTCCATTAGCGGCTGCTGTGTAGCTGTACCAAAGGGCATCTGTACCACCAGCATTTGTTGCACTGCCAGATCCAACAGTAATCGCAACATCATTATAGATACCCGGAGTAGCAACTAACGCATCACTACAGGTCAAACCTGTTGGTGCTACATAGGCTGCAGGTCCAGATAATTCCCAGTCAAATTGACCAGTACTCCATCTGTCATCCCACTGGATTAAGTATTCTTGTTGAGCAACTACTGCTATGTCAGTAACAATAGATCCAAAACCGTTTGGTGCGTCACAACCATCATCATCACTATCAAGAATTGTTAACGTATCACAGCCATCTGTGTGTACGTAAACTCTCGTGTCAACACCACCTGGATCTGAGGCACATGAATTAACAGAAAGTACACCATCTTCAGCCGGTGTGTAGCTATACCACATGGCATCTGTACCACCTACGTTGGTTGCGCTTCCGGAGCCTACTGTAATAGCTACATCAGAGTAGATTCCTGGGCCCGCAGCAACTGCATCTGCACAGGTGTCTCCACCATTTTGCGCGTTAGCCTGCCAACCAAGAGTGGTCATTAGGGCTAACATAATAAAGTTTGTAATTTTTTTCATAAGTAAATTATTTGATTAAAATAAAAAGTGATTAATTAAGTCAACTAATATAGAAACTTTAAAATGAAGCAGTATATTTTATTTTTATTTTTAGATGAATGACCTATTCTATCTTTAAAGTGTTAATTAAAACTTAATTCTTTTTAGATTTTTATATTTCTAAACTCAAAAGGGTGACATATTCTTATTATTGAATGTGGCTATGTTTTTAAAAAAAATCACGAGATTTGTAAAAAAAACAATGAAGTTATTTAGCGGTTTTAAAAAAAACAATTCGAGTAATAAAGCAAAAGACAATCAAAAGTTTCCTTGGATTGATTTAACTTCACTAGACCAATTATCAGAGATTCAAGAACAATCTAAATTAACATCAGTTGTTATTTTTAAGCACTCTACTAGGTGCGTTATAAGCCGCATGGTATTGCGAGAATTTGAGAGCAGTTTTGCAAAAGATGGAAAAAGTGCTGTCTTATATTTTTTAGACCTATTATCACATAGAGATATCTCAAGCCAGGTTGGTACTATATTCCAAGTTTTTCATCAAAGCCCGCAACTTATCGTCATAAAAAATGGTGAGGCTATTTACCATGCCTCTCATAATGAAATTAAGGCAGATGCTATAAAAGATGTAATCTAGTAGCCTCTCAAATCAATATGAATTTATATAAAACAAAACGCCTTTCTAAGAAAGGCGTTTTGTTTGCCCTGTGTTTATAAGACAAAATAGTGTTAGCTTAATGCTAAAAGCTGGCTTTTATTGTTACACGGGTTTTTTATGCTTATTTTCTGTCAACACTGTGTTTGCCGGCCCCCAAAAGTGCAATAGCTAAAAATCCAAATAAAAACAACAACGCTTTTTCTTTCATGCTTATAGGATCCGCGCCATGAACAATAAATGCAGCGACTCCCATTGTGATAATAACAGGGATACTCGCTAAACGTGTTTTGTACCCAATAATAATTAACATTGGGCAAATAGCCTCCGCAATTACAACTAAAATTGTTGTAGCCAAAACTCCAATACCAATTGGATCTCCATTCATCAAAGTTCCTTGTATGAGATTTAAAAGTTTAGGTATGCCGTGAGATAGCATCATTGCACTAAAAGTAAAGCGTAATAGAAATAAGCCAATGTGATAGGTAGATGTCATAATGATGGTGTTGTTTTTTTTGTTTAAAAATAGAAAAGTTTTTGGTATTTAAGTTTTTTATAGCCACAAATTTGAACTATAATACTGGGTATGATTTTATTTTTAAGCTGTATTTTTACAAAAAATTATATTATAAATGAATAAAGCAAGCGCATGGATTTCTGCAGCAAGGCTAAGAACCTTGCCGCTTTCTATAGCCGGTATTTTGGCAGGGAGCGCCGTAGCGGTTAAGACAGCAGTTTTTTCTCTGCCAATTCTTGTTCTTGCCCTAGGAACTACTCTTGGTTTCCAGATATTATCAAATTTCGCTAATGATTATGGAGATGGTATCAAAGGCACAGACAACCAAGATAGAGTAGGGCCAAAACGCACGCTACAAAGCGGACTATTAACCGCAAAAGAATTAAAAAATGGAATGATGGTAACGGCAGGTATTACCTTGTTTTTAGCCTCGGTATTAATCTTCACAGCCTTTGGAAGTGACCATATGGTGCTTTCTTTTATCTTTTTTAATTTAGGAATTGCCGCCATTATTGCCGCTGTTAAATACACTGTTGGCGATAATGCATATGGATACAAAGCCATGGGAGATTTGTTTGTTTTTTTATTTTTCGGGATTGTAGGGGTTGTTGGTTGCTATTTTTTGTTTTCAAAATCTTTAGGAAATCATGTTTTTTTTCTAGCCATAGCAATCGGGTGTATGAGTACTGCGGTCTTGAATTTAAATAACATGAGAGACAGAATCCAAGATGCTAAGGTTCAAAAAAACACATTGGCAGTGGTTTTAGGTGCTAAAAATGTAAAGAAGTATCACAGTGTTTTAATAATCTCAGCGCTTGTTTCTGCCCTGATTTATTTATTTGCTAGCCAAGCAAAACCCCTTTATTATTCTGCGCTTATTGCTTTTATTCCTTTACTTACAAACATGTTTAAGGTACTTAAAAACCAAGATCCAGCAGCGCTGGATCCAGAACTAAAAAAAATAGCGCTAAGTACTTTTGTGTTTGCACTATTGCTTTTTGTTACAAGTTTTTTTTGAAACGCAGTTGTGTACTCTTATTTTACATGAAAACTAATCAATATATTGTATTTTTAAATTCTTGTTTTTAAAGATCATGCACATAGTTTTATATTAATACATACCCATCTTGAAAGCACATTATAAAAAACATATTCTAGAATTTAAAACTCCAAGCGGCACCTCTCGCGGTATTTTAAAAACAAAAGAAGCTTGGTTTATTGTTCTTGAAAATAATGGTGAATTTGGAGTTGGTGAGTGTGGTATGTTACGGGGGCTTAGTATTGATGACCGTCCAGATTTTGAACAAACATTACAATGGGTTTGTGCAAACATCCACCTTGGAGAGCAACATTTGTATGACGCATTAACCGAGTTTCCATCCATCCAAATGGGCCTTGAAATTGCTTTTAAGTCTTTGGCGGCTCCTGATCCATTTCAAATTTATCCTTCTGCCTTTACAAAGGGTGAAGCCTCAATTGCAATTAATGGTTTGATATGGATGGGCGATAAGGCCTTTATGAGTAAGCAAATTACCACCAAACTCAATGAAGGTTTTGGTTGTATAAAAATGAAAATTGGCGCTATTAATTTTGACACAGAGTTGGCACTTTTAAAGAGTATAAGGAAAGAATTTTCTGCCTCAGAAATAGAAATAAGAGTAGATGCCAATGGGGCTTTTAATCCTAAAAATGCCTTAGAGAAATTAAAACGATTGTCTGATCTAGAATTGCATTCAATAGAGCAGCCTATAGCTGTAAAACAGTGGGACCAAATGGCCTATCTGTGTGAGAAAAGCCCGCTAGATATAGCTTTAGACGAGGAGTTAATAGGTGTATTTACGAACCAATCTAAACAAGCGCTGCTTCAACATATTAAGCCCAAATACATAATTTTAAAACCAAGTTTTATAGGCGGTTTTAAAGGGAGCGATTCCTGGATTGAGTTATCTCAGACAAATAATATACAGTGGTGGATCACATCTGCCCTAGAGAGTAATGTAGGATTAAACGCAATTTCGCAGTATACGTTTACAAAAAATAGTACATTGCCTCAAGGTTTAGGTACGGGAAGTTTATACACAAATAATATTGCTTCTGCTTTACAGATAACTAAAGGGACACTGTGTTACAACCCTACTAAAAAATGGAATTTTAATTTATGAATTACATACAACAAGCAAATAAAGGAAAAAATGACCCTTGGATGTTTTTTCTTACTTTTATATTAACGGCAGGATTATTTATTTACAGCCTAGTCATTTTTTTATTCTTTAGTGATGGCATAGACCTCGCAAAGCAACAACAAATGCTTTTTGAGATAGTACCTAGTAAAAATTTCTGGTTGGCATTTAACTTACTGCCTTTTGCCTTTTTATTAGGATTGTTATTTCTACTGGTAAAAAAACTCCACCAAAGAAGCATACTTTCTCTCACTACTTCAAGAAAAAAAGTAGATTGGTCTCGTGTGTTTTTCTCTTTTTCGCTTATTGTACTTATAACATTGGTGTCTTTTGGTATATCCTACTATAACGATCCCTCAGAAGTAGTGCTTCAGCTTGATCCTGTAAAATTTGGGATATTAGTAGTTATTAGCCTTTTGTTTTTTCCATTTCAAATTGGTCTGGAAGAATATTTATTTAGAGGATACATGATGCAACATCTTGGGGTTTTACTTAAAAATAGGTGGATGCCATTATGTATTACTTCCATTTTATTTGGTGTGTTTCACAGCGCCAATCCAGAAGTAGGAGAGATGGGTTACATGATCATGATATTTTATATTGGCACTGGATTATTGTTAGGTATCATGACCTTAATGGATGATGGTATAGAGCTTGCTTTAGGTTTTCATTTTGGAAACAATCTATTGGCAGCAACCTTAGTGACCTCAGATTGGTCTGCGTTGCAAACCGATGCTGCTTTTAAATTTACAGCAACCCAAGCGGGCACAAGTACCTTACTGGATGTTATTTTACCTGTATTGGTTTTATATCCTATAATTTTATTAATATTATCAAAGAAATACAACTGGAATAACTGGAGTGACAAACTCTTTGGAAAAGTAGCTGTATCCAGTACTAAGAATAGTTGAACTTTTAATGTAACCAATCTAGAGATACACCTATTATAAATACATCACTTTTGGAACCATCAATAAAGCTACATCCTTCATTTAAATTTAACGGCCTTGAGTTTGAAACCTCCGAAGAAATTGTTCTCTTTGCTAAACAGCTAAAAGAGAATGGAGCCTCTCATGAAATTGCAATTGCAAAATTTATTGTAAAGTGGTTTAACGAAAAACCGTATATAAAAGTAAAAACATCTGGCTCTACAGGTACTCCTAAGAAAATCAAATTACTGAAAACAAATATGGTTCATAGCGCATTTGCTACTGGAGTATATTTTAATCTAGGAACAAATAACACAGCGCTACTTTGCTTGTCTGCAAAATATATTGCTGGTAAAATGATGTTGGTACGCGCCTTAACCATGGGCTGGGATTTGCATGTAGTGGCTCCAGATAAGGATGCTATCACACAATATGATAATACCTATGACTTTGCTGCTATGGTTCCATATCAGGTATATCATACCTTAAATGCCCTAGACAAAATTAAAAAACTCATTATTGGAGGAGGTGTTATAGATCCAGATTTAGAAGCTAAATTACAAACAAAATCTACACAAGTGTACGCTACTTATGGCATGACAGAAACCATTACTCATGTAGCTGTTAGGCGCGTAAATGGTGAAGACAAAACCAATGTATATTCTGCCTTGCCTAATGTTAGTTTTGATTTAGATTCGAGAGGTTGTTTGGTGATTGACGCCCCTATTCAAGGTAGCTCAAAGGTTGTCACAAATGATCTTGTCACCCTGCATGATACAAAAAGTTTTGAATGGCTAGGGAGGTATGACAATGTAATTAATAGTGGTGGTGTAAAACTATATCCAGAAAAAATGGAATTGCTACTACGTAATTTTATAAAAGTTCCTTTTATTATTTCTTCTTTACAAGACCAGGCCCTTGGTGAACAGCTTATTTTAGTTTTACAACTCGATGATCCAAAACAAGCAGCAACTTACAGAGAGGTAATCTCTGAGTTAGAACCTTACCATAGGCCTAAAAAAATATTTACTCTTTCTAAATTTCCGTTAACACAGACGGGTAAAGTAAAACGTAGTGCTATTAGAGACTTAATTAAAGGCTACAATTGAAGCACAGGAAAGGGCTAGGGTGATGTTGTTTTTTAGTTGCTTTTTTTATTTTTTAAGTATCTTTAAAAAACAAATACTAGTTTCATGAAACATTTCTTTTCTCTAATTCTTTTTTCATTTATTGTTTCTCTAGCAACAATCTCTGAAGCTTATTCACAAATACTACCTGAGCGAGAGCGGGCAACCTTGCGTGATGAAATTTTAAAAGATAGGTTTGACAACCTATTACCTCAACTTATGGATGATACAGGCATCGATATGTGGCTAGTGATTGCCAGAGAATATAATGAAGATCCAGTAATGCGTACAATGCTTCCAGCAACCTGGCTGAATGCTCGCAGAAGAACCATTTTAGTTTTTTATAGAAATAAAGAACAAAATACCCTCGAGCGTCTTGCCGTTGCTAGGTATGATGTTGGAGCTAACATTACCTCTTCCTGGGATAAAGAAAAACAACCCAACCAATGGAAGCGTTTGGTAGAAATTATAAAAGAGCGTCCTGTTGAGAAAATAGGGATTAATATTTCAAAGCATTTTGGTATTGCAGACGGCTTGGTAAAAACAGATTACCAAGAGCTTATGGAAGCTTTGCCAAGTGATTTGGAAGAAAAAATAGTTTCTGCAGAGAAACTTGCTATTGCTTGGATAGAGACTAGAACAGAAAAAGAAATGCTTCTTTACAATCAATTAGTTGATATTACAAGCGCTATTATTGACCAGGCATTTAGCGCCGCAGTGATTACTCCAGGGAAAACAACTACAGATGATATTGTTTGGTGGATGCGGCAAAAGGTTACTTCTTTGGGCCTAGAAACATGGTTTCACCCAACCATTGATGTTCAAAGAAATAACGAGGCTCTACAAAGTCACATTTATTCATTCTCCAAAGGCGAAAAACAAAAAACAGTCCTCCCTGGTGATTTGTTGCATTGTGATTTTGGAATTACCTACATCTCATTAAATACAGATTGTCAAAGACATGCTTATGTTTTAAGAAATGGAGAAACCCAGGTGCCAGAATTTTTAGCATCTGCCTTTGCAAAAGGCAATCAGGTGCAAGATATTTTTACAGGAAACTTTAAGACCGGAAGTACCGGAAATCAGATACTGGCAAAGTCTTTAAAACAGGCGAGAGACAAAGGCCTTAGGCCTTCTATTTACACCCACCCTTTAGGCACTTACGGGCATAGTTCTGGTACTACTTTGGGTATGTGGGATAGCCAACAAGGAGTACCTGTAAATGGTGATTACCCGCTGCATGAAAATACCGTTTACGCCATTGAGCTTAACACGACTGTTACTATAAAACAGTGGAAAAAAGACATCAGAATAATGCTTGAAGAAGCAGGTTATTGGGGTGCTAATGGGTTTAGATATGTTAATGGCAGACAAGAGGCTATTAAAGCTATTGCTTGGTAGAGAAATTAGACCTGAATAACACCCAAATTAAATTGTTTTTCAATAGGTGCGTGGTTAGCAGCTTCAATACCCAGAGATATCCAAGTTCTTGTATCTAGCGGGTCTATAACACCATCGGTCCAGATGCGAGAAGCAGCATAATAAGGAGATATTTGATTGTCATACCTGGCTTTTATATCGTCATAGAGTTCTTTCTCTTGCTTTTCAGATATTTTCTTACCCTGTTTTTTTAGTGAAGCTGTTTCTATTTGCAGTAACACTTTGGCAGCACTGTTTCCGCTCATTACTGCAAGATTAGCACTTGGCCATGCTGCAATCAATCTTGGGTCATAGGCTTTACCACACATCGCGTAATTTCCTGCACCATAGCTATTTCCGATAATAATCGTGAATTTTGGCACCACACTATTGCTTACTGCATTTACCATTTTAGCACCATCTTTTATAATGCCTCCGTGTTCACTTTTACTTCCAACCATAAACCCGGTGACATCTTGAAGAAAAACTAGTGGAATTTTTTTCTGGTTACAATTGGCAATAAAACGCGTGGCTTTGTCTGCACTGTCACTGTATATAACACCTCCAAATTGCATTTCACCACTTTTTGTTTTTACTAGTGTTCGTTGATTGGCTATGATTCCTACTGCCCAACCGTCTATGCGTGCATAGCCTGTTAAAATAGTTTGGCCATACCCTTTTTTGTATTCTTCAAACTCACTGTTGTCAACCAATCTATCTATAATGGCCTGCATATCGTATTGCTCTGCTCTAGATCTTGGAAGTAAACCGTATATTTCTTGGGGATCTTTTGCTGGCTTAGCGGCTTTTTCTCTATTGTACCCTGCGGTATCAAAATCACCAATTTTAGAAACAATATTTTTTATTTTATCTAAGGCATCTTTATCATCTTTGGCTTTGTAGTCTGTAACACCGCTAATTTCACAATGTGTAGTGGCTCCACCTAATGTTTCGTTGTCTATGCTTTCGCCAATTGCCGCTTTTACAAGATAGCTTCCTGCTAAGAAAATACTACCTGTTTTATCTACAATTATAGCCTCATCACTCATAATTGGTAGGTAAGCTCCACCAGCAACACAACTACCCATAACGGCAGAGATTTGTGTAATACCCATGCTGCTCATTACAGCATTGTTTCTAAAAATACGTCCAAAGTGTTCTTTGTCTGGAAATATCTCATCTTGCATTGGCAGATACACTCCTGCGCTATCCACAAGATAAATTATAGGCAGTTTATTTTCTATTGAAATTTCCTGTGCGCGTAAATTTTTCTTCGCTGTTATAGGAAACCAAGCTCCTGCTTTTACAGTAGCATCATTGGCTACAACAATACATTGTTTGCCATTAATGTATCCAATTTTTACAACAACACCACCACTTGGGCAACCGCCATGTTCTTGGTACATTCCATCTCCAGCAAAAGCACCTATTTCTATAGCTTTCTTTTTATCATCTAATAGGTAATCAATGCGTTCTCGGGCAGTCATTTTTCCTTTAGCATGATGTTTTTCAATGCGCTTTTCTCCGCCACCAAGTTTTACTTTAGCAAAACGTTTGCGTAAATCTGAGAGAAGTAACTTATTATGATCTTCGTTTTTATTGAAGGAAAGGTCCATAGTGTTGTTTTATACCTGTAAAAATACGAAACTATACTATTATCAATATGGCAAAACTATTTTAAATTCACGATATTTGCCATATTAGTCCTTACCAAAGGTGGTTTTTTTCTAATCGAAATCTTAGGCCGAGTTTTTGTTTTTTAAACTTCAAAAATAAGTCCTAATTATTTTTGAGAATTTCCTTCTAGAGTTACGGCTGTAAACAAACCTAATATACCCGCTATTGTTATTTTTACAATAGCCAAAAACAACCACCCATGATGAATAAAAACACTGTTTTGGGATACGCTACACTGATAATGATTATTGTTGGCTTATCACTTATTGCTCTTGGCGCATTTAAATATGATGATGTTGCTGGCTGGGGATTTGCATCCGTAGGAATTGGCTTTTTTGCCATTGCCTGGGTATTCAATGCATTAAAAGGAAGAATGTAAATCACTGTATTTTTTAAAAGTATTAACTATTAATTATCAATAATGTCTGACGATAAAAAAGTAATTTTCTCAATGTCTGGATTGACAAAGTCATTCCAAAGTGCACAAACACCTGTGCTTAAAAACATATACCTAAGCTTTTTCTATGGAGCTAAAATTGGTATTTTAGGATTAAACGGTAGTGGTAAATCTACCTTGCTTAAAATTATTGCTGGAGTAGATAAAAACTACCAAGGGGATGTTGTTTTTTCTCCAGGATACACTGTTGGTTATTTAGAACAAGAGCCGCAATTAGATCCTGAAAAAACAGTACTAGAAATTGTTAAGGAGGGCGCAGCAGAAACTGTTGCCATTTTAGATGAGTACAACAAAATTAACGATCAATTTGGTTTAGAGGAGGTCTACAGCGATGCAGATAAAATGGATAAACTCATGGCGCGTCAAGCCATATTACAAGATCAAATTGATGCTAGTAATGCTTGGGAGTTAGAGACTAAATTAGAAATTGCTATGGATGCCCTAAGAACACCTCAAGGGGATACAAAAATAGGTATTCTATCTGGAGGTGAGCGCAGGCGTGTAGCGCTTTGTAGGTTGCTGTTGCAAGAGCCTGACGTACTGCTTTTGGATGAGCCTACCAACCACTTAGATGCAGAAAGTGTACATTGGTTAGAGCACCATTTGGCGCAATATAAAGGAACGGTAATTGCCGTAACTCATGATAGGTATTTCCTTGATAATGTTGCTGGTTGGATACTCGAACTAGATAGGGGTGAAGGAATTCCTTGGAAAGGAAACTACTCTTCTTGGCTTGATCAAAAATCCAAGCGCATGGCTCAAGAAAGTAAAACAGCCAGTAAGCGTCAAAAAACATTAGAGAGAGAACTAGAGTGGGTACGTCAAGGTGCTAAAGGAAGGCAAACAAAACAAAAAGCGCGTCTAAATAATTATGACAAGCTAATGAGCCAAGATCAAAAACAACTAGACGAAAAGCTTGAAATATACATACCAAATGGACCTCGACTAGGAACCAATGTTATTGAGGCTAGCGGTGTTAGTAAGGCTTACGGAGATAAATTACTGTATGAAGATTTAAATTTTAATTTACCCCAAGCAGGAATCGTTGGAGTTATTGGGCCAAATGGTGCTGGTAAAACAACTATTTTTAGAATGATAATGGGCGAGCAGACCCCAGATAAAGGGTCTTTTACTATTGGTGAAACGGCAAAGGTCTCTTATGTAGATCAAGCCCACTCTAACATTGATCAAGATAAATCTATCTGGCAAAATTTTAGTGATGAACAAGAACTGGTGCTAATGGGTGGTAAAGAAGTAAATTCCAGAGCCTATTTGAGTAGATTTAATTTCACAGGAAGTGAGCAAAATAAAAAAGTATCACTTCTCTCTGGAGGTGAGAGAAACAGGTTACACCTGGCCATGACCTTAAAGGAGGAGGGCAATGTGCTCTTGCTTGATGAACCAACCAATGATTTGGATGTAAATACACTAAGAGCCCTGGAAGAAGGACTTGAGAATTTTGCTGGTTGCGCTGTAGTTATTAGTCACGACCGTTGGTTTCTAGATAGAATCTGTACTCACATACTAGCCTTTGAGGGAGATAGTCAAGTTTATTTCTTTGAGGGAGGTTTTAGTGAATATGAAGAGAGTAAGAAAAAACGTTTGGGTGGTGATTTAATGCCTAAACGTATTAAATACAAAAAGCTAGTTAGGTAGTTTATACATCTATAATTTATAAAAAAACCGAGGTGCTTATTATTGCCTTGGTTTTTTTTATACCCTGTCTTAATTTCTTTATATTTATAATTCACTACAGGCTTAGTTATGTTGTGTGTTTTTATTTTAAACGAAAATTTATTTTTATGAAATTTTTTATCGATACTGCCAATCTAGAACAAATTAAAGAAGCACAAAGCCTTGGTGTTTTGGATGGAGTTACCACAAACCCATCTTTAATGGCTAAAGAAGGTATTACAGGCCATCAAAATATTTTACAGCATTATATAGCTATTTGTTCTTTAGTAGATGGAGATGTCTCTGCTGAGGTAATTGCTACAGAGTACCACGCAATGATTAAAGAAGGGGAGGCTCTAGCAAAACTTCATGAGCAAATTGTGGTTAAAATACCAATGATTAAAGATGGAATTAAGGCTATTAAATACTTTAGTGATCGCGGTATAAGAACCAACTGTACTTTGGTATTCTCATCTGGACAAGCATTACTTGCCGCCAAGGCAGGTGCAACTTATGTCTCTCCTTTTATTGGAAGACTTGATGATATATCTACAGATGGGCTTAATCTGATATCAGAAATTAGACTTATTTATGATAATTATGGGTTTGAAACCCAGATTCTTGCTGCCTCTGTAAGGCACACCATGCATGTTTTGGATTGTGCAAAAATTGGTGCAGATGTAATGACGGGTCCTTTGTCTTGTATTGAGGGACTACTTAAACATCCCTTAACAGATATTGGGCTAGCAAAATTCTTAGAAGATTATAATAAAGGAAATTAAGATTCCTATTTTTTGTTAAGATACCCCAGTAATAAAGATTCAAAATTTTGTTTAAACAGATTTGAGTTTCCTTCTAGAATAATACCTCCTTTATCTACAATCATGGCTTTGTTTGCAGAATTAATAAATAGGGCATTTTTTGCAGCAGTACTATTTTTTAATTGATATTCATTCGCTTGGTTATACCCAGAACTTATAACTGTCTGGTTCCATGCAGAGAAGTCTGTCCCGGTATTAATACCCACAAAAGTATATTCTGGATATTTGGTTTTTAAATCTGAAATACGCACATGAATTTCTTTGTAATGCTTTACAGATTTAGTATCCCAGAAAAAGAAAACTGTTTTGGAATCATTGATTTTTTGAAGTGATGTTATTACATTGTTCACAGTTATTAAAGCAAGATTTGGTATTAGCTCACCTGCATTTATTTTGGAAGTATTATAGGCGTATCTCTCTACGTCTTTTTGGTGGGCCTCATTGTGGTCTAAGTTTTTAAATAAAGCTACTAAATCATGCTCTTTTTGACTATCATCTGCGTGCACTAAATACCTCTTCACTGTGTTTTGCAATAAATTGTCATGTAACTGTTTATTTGTAATTAAGCTGTCAATGAGTTTTAATTTTTGTATTTGATGCTCATAAGATATTTTGTTAAAGGTTGGTTCTTTTTTTGTGTGACCTTGGTAGGCTAAATTGTCTAGATATCTATTGATGAACTGATGGTAGGTGTAGTAATTTTTTAATGTATTATCATTCAGATCTAAACTATCTCTGTAGGTGAAGAAGTTTTCTGGGTATTTAATTTTATTGTTATTATTGGCTCTTTTTTTGGAAGATAAATACAATTCTTTCCTTGAGTAATAATTGTAGTTTATGTTTGCCAGGGCAATGTGTATAAATGCCTCACTAGGTTTTTCTGAAATAATAAATTCATCCAAATCTGTAAGTAATCTCTTTTTTGTGTGAGCAATCTCTTTTTCAAAAGCCGTTGGGTTTAATTTGTATAGCTCTTTGAGTCTTTTATCTTCCTCTTCATTTTGTAAAAACAAATTCATCAAGAAATTATTTTTTTCTGCACCCCGACCACTAAAAGCTAGTGATTCATCAAAACCAACAGTGTTTAACCTAAACATGATGCTGTCTCCAGGTTCTATAAATATGTATTGAAGCTCTCCATGTTTTATGATGTAGAGGTTTGTTTGTAGATTTTCACACTGAAAATCAAAGGCTCCACTGGTATTTAGAGCAATAGTGTCAAGTCTTTTATCCTCATGGCTTAAGAGTACGTAATCCATTTTAGGATTAATAATTTGCCCACCTAGATATGTGGTAACCCCGTTCTTATCTTTATTGTTACAAGATAAAAAACAGCTACACGCTAGTATGAATAATAAATGTTTGGTCAATTTTGGTTGTCTTAACATAACAAATATAGAGCTCTGATATATCCTAGGTTGTTAATATGTCGTTAAAACAAATTAAAAAAGACGAATCTTTATTTAATATCCTATTATTGGCTATTTTTGCGCCAAATTTAACACCCTATATAACATGCTTTCAGTTTCTAATCTTTCGGTACAATTTGGAAAAAGAGTACTTTTTGATGAAGTAAATACAAAATTCGTTGCAGGAAATTGTTACGGTATTATTGGCGCCAATGGTGCTGGTAAATCTACCTTACTCAAAATTATTTCTGGTAAACAAGATCCAACCTCTGGCCATGTACACTTGCAATCTGGTAAGCGTATGTCTGTTTTGGAGCAAAACCATAATGCCTATGATGAGTTTCCTGTGCTGGAAACTGTTGTGCGTGGTAATAAAGATTTGTTTAAAATAAAAAGCGAAATTGATGCGCTATATGCAGATTATACAGATGAAAATGCAGAAAAAATAGGAGAGCTGCAAGTGCTTTTCGAGGAAATGGATGGTTGGAATGCAGATAGCAATGCTGCGGCATTATTATCTAATTTAGGTATCGATGAGAGCCTTCATTACAGCCTTATGGGAGATGTAGATGGTAAACAAAAAGTTCGTGTGTTGTTAGCACAGGCACTTTTTGGATCACCAGATGTTTTAATCATGGATGAGCCAACCAATGATTTAGATTACGAAACAATTTCTTGGTTAGAACATTTTTTGGCAAATTACGATGCCTGCGTTATTGTTGTGTCTCATGACCGTCACTTTTTAGATGCTGTATGTACGCATATTAGTGATATTGACTTTGGTAAAATAAACCACTTTAGTGGAAATTATACTTTTTGGTATGAGAGCAGTCAATTGGCAGCGCGTCAACGTTCTCAGCAAAACAAAAAAGCGGAAGACAAAAAGAAAGAATTAGAAGATTTTATTCGTCGTTTTTCTGCCAATGTGGCCAAGTCTAAGCAGGCTACAAGTAGAAAAAAAATGATCGAAAAATTGGATGTTGCTGACATTAAACCCTCAAGTAGAAGGTATCCAGCTATAATTTTTGATCGTGAGCGTGAAGCAGGAGATCAAATTTTAAATATTGAGAACCTCTCTGCCTCACTGGATGGAGAAGTGTTGTTCAAAAACATTAACCTAAACCTTACAAAAGGAGATAAGATTGTACTCTATTCTAAAGACTCCAGAGCAACTACTGCTTTTTATCAAATCATCAATGGTAATGCAAAGCAAGATTCTGGTAATGTTCAATGGGGAGTTACAACCAATCAAAGTTATTTACCTTTAGACAACCATCACTTTTTTGAAAGTAAAGACATGAACCTTGTAGATTGGTTACGTCAATGGGCAAAAACAGAAGAAGAAAGAGAAGAAGTACACATCAGAGGGTTTTTAGGGAAGATGATTTTTAGTGGTGAGGAAGCCTTAAAAAAATGTAATGTGCTCTCTGGAGGAGAAAAAGTACGTTGTATGCTAAGTAGAATGATGATGGTGCGAGCCAATGTTTTAATGCTCGATGAACCTACAAATCACTTAGATTTAGAGTCTATTACTGCTTTTAATAATTCACTTACAAACTTTAAAGGAACTGTTATGCTTACCACTCATGATCATGAGTTTGCGCAAACAGTTGGTACTAGAGTTGTAGAGTTAACACCCAATGGTGTAATTGATCGTTACATGACTTTTGATGAGTACATGAATGATTCAAAAATTAAAGAGCAGAGAGAAAAAATGTACTCGGTTACTGTCTAGTATTGTTTTATGATATCAAACACTAAAGCTGTATGTTTTTAAACATGCAGCTTTTTTATGCCTTTGAAATAACATCACTCACAAGGTATGAAATGGCCTTAGCAACTTGATTATAATGAAGCTCGCGTGAAGGCGCCCCTTCACATATATGTATGTATTGGCAGTTTTTTAATCTAGAAAAATAAGACACATACTCCCTTGCTTGCTGCAGAGAAAAACCACTGGGGCTTATGGCGCTGCTCCCCATTTGTTTTATTGCATCCATGTCAAGCTCTAGGCCAAAGGGGCTGTTTGCGCAAAAGTTTTTTGCTTGTTCCAGCATTTGTTTAAAGGGGGTTCCGGTTATATAATCCTCAAAAAATGAATATTTAATTTTTTCTTTTAGTGTATCCATTTTTTCAAATACCGCACCTGAAGTATAGTTTTTGTGCAACCCTAAGATGTAGTATTTTTCTAGGTAGCCTTCCTCCATGGCAAAGCTAAAGCCATTGCCGCTATGTCTGTGCTCAAGAGCCCTGAAGTCTGTGTGTGGGTCAAGATTTATACAGTTTATGCCAGCTTTTAATACAGTGGCTGCTCCTTTAATATTTCCGTAGCTATTGTTATGACCCCCACCAATTATTACAGGAATTTTATTTACTGAAATAACCTTAGCAATTACCTTACTTACTTTAATATCAATTTGTTGTACCAAACTTCCAATTTTGCTTTGGTAATTAGGATCTTTTATATCTAGTTTACTAGCGCTTTGCTGCTCAGCTTTGCAATCTATCTCACCCAAAATAACAGTGTTGTTTGGGTTTGTGTAGGAGTTGGATTGAATGTTGCAAAGTGCAGAAAGACAACTACTCCAAGCTTTTTCTGCACCAGCTCTCCCCATATTGGCGCGAACACCAACATCCTCTGGGATGCCTAGTATCACATACGTGGCATCGCTTTTTTCAAGTGCTTCCCAAGAATTAACAAGGCCAACCGCCTGGCCAAATTTTTCTTCACCTTGTCGTGCAGAGGTGTGTTTTTTTAAGTCTTCTCTTGTATAAAATTGAAGGCTCATACCAGTGTTCCGTTTAAAATTACTTGGTCTATATTATTACTCCCAAAAGCATAGGGTAAAAACCCATAGCTTGGAATTTCTTTGGTGATAATTAAATTTGCTTTTTTACCCTTGGTAATACTACCATGAGACTCACTGAGCCCCATAGCATATGCGCCGTTTATTGTGGCTGCATTGATAGCCTCTTCTGGGCTTAGTTTCATTTTTATACACGCTGTGGCTACTACAAAATTCATGTTGCCACTTGGAGATGATCCTGGATTGTAATCTGAAGCTAGGGCTAGGGGTAATCCTGCATCAATGATTTCTCTACCTGGTGTGTATGGTATGCTTAAAAAATAAGAGCACAAAGGCAAGGCCACAGGCATTGTTTGACTTTTTTGAAGCGCTGTTATGTCTTGTTTGTTTAGAACCTCAAGGTGGTCTACACTTAAGGCATCGTTTTTTACGCTCACAGCAACTCCGCCCATTGCTGTAAATTGATTTACATGGGTTTTTGCAATAAGCCCGTGCTTTTTTCCTGCTTTTAATACTCTATTGGTATCTGCAACAGAGAAATATCCTTTCTCACAGAAAACATCTACATAATCTGCTAGGTTTTCACTGGAGATTTTCTCCATCATTTCTCCACAAACTAAATCCAGGTAGCCATCTTTGTTGCCTTTAAATTCTGGGGGTATAGCATGTGCTCCTAGAAAAGTTGTCTTTACTGTAATGTTGTATTTTTCTCCTAATTGTTTTGCCACGCGTAACATTTTCATCTCTGCCTGTGTGGTGAGTCCATAACCGCTTTTTATCTCTATTGCTCCCGTGCCTTGTTGTATGACCTCTTGTAATCTTTTTTCAGACTGGGCAAATAATGCTGTTTGGGTGGTAGCCTGTAGTTTTTTTGCAGAGTTTACAATACCACCGCCACTAGCGGCAATTTCTTGATAACTGAGCCCATTAATTCTATCCACAAACTCTTGCTCTCTATTGCCTGCATAAACAAGGTGTGTATGGCTGTCACACCAAGATGGTAGGACTGTTTTCCCAGAACAATCAAGGGTTTTAATATCTTGAAAATTTGGGATTTCGCTCATATTTCCGAAGCTGTGAATCACATCATCCTCTAGCAATAACCACGCATTTTCTAGGCTGGGAAGCTCTTTCATTTGAGAGCCACTTACTTTTTGTGTAGTAAGAGGTCTAATTTGAAGCAGCATTGCAATGTTTTTTAACAATAATTTCATGTTATAAATATAGCAAACCTTGAAAGGTTTTAATACCTTAGAGCTTTAATTTTTTTGTTTTATGAAAAGAAAAAATCTAGGTATCAATACCATTTGCACCCATGTGGGGGAAGTTAAAGATACTCAGTTTCAAGGTGCTATTTCTCCTTTGTTTATGTCTAGCTCCTACCAGTATGATGGTGTTGATGTAAAACGATACCCAAGGTATTTTAATACGCCAAACCAAGAAGGCTTAGGTAAGAAGATAGCGGCGCTAGAGAAAAGTGAAGCAGGAATGATATTTAGTAGTGGTATGGCAGCAGTTAGTCACTGCTTGCTGGCTTTTTTACATAAAGGAGACCATGTTGTTTTGCCTCAAACCCTATACGGAGGCACCTATAATTTTGTGGTTGAAGAATTTCATAAATTTGGTATAGCGTATACTTTTGCAGATGGTTTTACTGAAAAAGACTTTGAAAAAGCCATTGAAACAAATACCAAGGTGATTTATGTAGAAACGCCCAGTAACCCACTGATGAAAATTACAGATCTGGAAATTATTGCACGTCTTGCAAAAAAACACTCTTTGGTCTCTATGATAGATAATACTTTTGCATCTGCTATCAATCAAACTCCTGCAGATTTTGGTATTGATATTATGATTCATAGCGCCACCAAATATATGGGAGGCCATAGTGATATTTGTGCAGGAGCTGTTGCCGCATCATCCAAACACATGGATGTTATCTGGAATATTTCAAAAAATATAGGGGGTAGTTTAAGTGATTATACTGTTTGGCTTTTGGAGAGAAGTTTAAAAACCATGGCACTACGCGTGAAGGCGCAAAATAAAAACGCAAAGAAAATGGCCAAATGGTTGGAGAAACATCCATTGGTAGCCAAAGTGTATTACCCTGGATTAAAAAGCCATCCAGACCACCTCTTGGCTAAAAAACAGATGAGGGGATACTCGGGCATGTTGTCTTTTGAGTTAATTGATAGTCTAGATCCTAACAAATTTATGAAGCAATTAAAACTAGTAAAACAATCTATGAGCCTAGCAGGTGTGGAGTCTACAATTTTATCTCCAACCCATACAAGCCATGCCTTATTGAGTCCTCAAGAAAGAGCCCATCAAGGAATTGCAGATGGTTTGCTTCGTTTTTCTGTAGGGATTGAAGAAAAGGAAGATTTACTTGCAGATTTTACTCAAGCCTTTGAAGCGCTCACAAAAAAAAGTAACTAATTATATTAATACTCTTTATTATGAAACTAGATATATTAGCAATAGGCGCACACCCAGATGATGTAGAGATGAGTTGCGGCGGAACTATTGCCAAAGAAATAGCCAAAGGAAAAAAAGTTGGTATTTTAGATCTTACAAGAGGTGAGTTAGGAACTCGAGGTAGCGCAGAAATTAGAGATCAGGAAGGTGCTGCCGCTGCTGTAATTTTAGGTGTTTCAGTAAGACATAATTTAGCCCTAGCAGATGGGTTTTTTCAAAACGATGCAGAGTCCCAGTTAAAGGTGATTCGTTTTTTAAGAAAATACAAGCCAGAAATAGTACTGTGTAATGCCACCGATGATAGGCACATAGACCATCCAAAAGGAAGTGATCTTGCAAGTAATGCCTGTTTTTTAAGTGGTTTAAGAAAGATAGAGACCAAGGAAAATGGTGAGATTCAAGAGATTTGGAGGCCAAAACAAGTATATCATTACATACAATGGAAAGATTTAATTCCAGATTTTGTGGTAGATATTACAGGGTATCAAGAAATAAAACTAAAAGCTGTGCACGCCTATGAAAGTCAATTCTTTGATGCCAAGAGTAAAGAGCCAATGACTCCTATTGCTTCAAAAAATGCTACAGATAGCATGGAATACCGTGACAGAAATCTAGGAAGGCTCATTGGGGTTCATGCCGCTGAAGGCTACACTGTGGAGCGTTACATAGGTGTAGATTCTATTTTTGATTTAAAATAAAATCAAAGAAGAATTTCTTAATAACTGATGGCTAGTTCAATAAAGAAAAACCCCTAATTTTTTTATTTTTTTAATTGCAGATAGAATTCTAATATTCTATCTTTGCACCCGCTAAAGTATTTAATGCTTAAGTGATTTTGCTAACTCTTTAAAAAGAGCGCTACATGGTGGTTGTAGCTCAGTTGGTTAGAGCGCTGGTTTGTGGTACCAGAGGTCGCCGGTTCGAACCCGGTCTTCCACCCAAAAAGAGTCTTCATGAAAATGAAGGCTCTTTTTTATTTTAGAATTTTTTACGGTATTTATTTCGGCGGAAATATCTTCGAGAAAATATACCCTACAATCATTGCCAGTAAAAAGGAAGGTGCCAACACATCCAACTCTTTAAAATAATGGCCAATTGTTTCCATTTCTGAAACTACAAACTTAAAGAAGATTACAGATAAAAAACCTGTAACCATTGAGGCTATCGCACCTTTTTCTGAATATCCTTTCCAAAATAATGATAGGATAATTACAGGACAGAAGGTAGCTGCAATACCAGACCACCCAAAAATCATAATCCAAAAAACTTGCCTGTCTGGATATAGATTATATAATAAAACGGCAATACCAAGTGCGGCTAGTGCCATAACAATAGTGACCCCTCTTGAGAAATTTGCTAAGTCCTCATCTTTTAAATCTGGCCTAAATATTTTTTGATAAAAATCTCTCGTAACAGCACTGGAGGCTAGTATGAGTAATGAATCTATGGTAGACATAATTGCCGATAGTACGATAGCAATAAATATAGCCACTAAAATGGTGGGCAAAAATTCATTGGTGATCATGCTTAGCACATTTTCTCCTCCTGTACCCAATATAGTTTCTGGGTCTTGTCCTTGCTCCGTGAAATAAATTCTAGCAAGAATACCAATAGTAACTGCAGCGGCATCTGTTAAGAGCGTGAAAAGTAGCGCAACCCATTTTCCTTTATCTATCTCATGTTCGCTTTTAATTGACATAAAACGAACATACACTTGTGGTGAGCCTAAAAAACCAAGCCCAATCATAGAAAAACCTAGTATGGTAAATAAGTTCATCCATGGGTCCTCACTTCTTCCCATGAGTTGTGTTAAGGTTGGGTCTATAGCGTTAAGTCCCTGGGTAATACCCGCTCCATGATCCATAGAAAACCAAACCACTATTGGAAGTAATACCAAACCAAAAAACATCAAAACACCTTGAAACATGTCTGACCAAACAGCCGCTACAAAACCTCCAATAAATATATATACCAGTACAATACTAAAGCCAACAAGTACACCAATACGATAATCAATACCCAGCATAGACTCAAAAGCGATGCCCGTCACATCCATTTGTGAGGCAACGTAAATAACAACAAACACTACAAGAACAGAAGCTGCAATTACCCTTAGGGTATTTGTAGAGGATTTAAAATGACTTTGCAGATAATCTGGTATGGTTATAGACTTGTAGCTGTCTGACATCCTTTTGAACTTTTTTGCCATAAATTGCCAGGATATAAAAACACCAAGAAGTTCTCCGGCCACTACCCAATATCCAGAATACCCCGCTATGGCACCCATTCCTGTAAGGCCAATTAAAAGCCATCCAGATTCTCCGGTTGCTCTGGCAGAAAATGCAACAGCCCAAAAGCCCATCTTTTTTCCGCCTAGATAATAATCACTCATACTCTTTACTCTTCGAGAGGCAATTATTCCTATTAAAAATAGAATAGCTACATAAATACCTAGCACGATAATTTTTGTGATCATTTTTTATTTTTTTAATTAAGTACTCTCTGCAATATGCCGGGGAGCATTGTATTACTGTTCAATAATACCTCACAAACTACATATGATCTCCAAAGAAGATTGCATTCATTAATAATTTATTTGTACCGTACCAAAAAGCTCTAAAATTAGTATTATCTGTAAAATAAAGTACATTTCCACGCCCAAGTTTTGCTTTTTTAAAGGGGACCGTGTTTTTTAATAACTCCAGATTTGGCAAAGAAATATAACCGCTAAGCAGAGGGCTAGCAGTATATTTTATAGGGTTATTATAGCTGTTTTTATCTGCCTCTACAAATAGTGTGGTATTTCTAAAAACAGGAAGACTTTTGTTTTTGTATCCAAATGCAATAGGGTGGGAGCGGTCTAGGGTTGTTTGGAAAATAGCTCCTCCAATATATTGTGCACCGTTGTAGTTTGATCGTTGTTCAAAACTTATATCAGTGGCAGTGGTTTTATTGCTTTTAAATGTCATTTTCATGAATTCATTTTTTTCTAGCCACTTACCAGCACTTTTATAGCCAATAAGTGTCCCGCCGTTTTGAATCCATGTTTTTAATTTTTTAGCAGCATCTTTGTTTAAAGCATTGCCTCTAGTGGCTGGCATTATTATATCTGTATACTTGCTAATATCAACTCTTCCAAAGTTTTTTGTGTCAAGTTTTGTGATATGCATATCATAACGCTGGTCAAACAAGTGCCATATTTCTCCTGCATCATAAGGGTTAATGCCATCACCAACAAGCATGGCCACTTTTGGAAGCTTTAGTGCTTTGAATTGATTGCTTCCTAGATTTACTTTTTGAGTTTGTCCAGAATTTGCAGGGTCTATAGTAACTCCTGTTTGTGCAACTATTTCCTCAATAGCCTTTGCTATATCTTTTGGCGAAAGGTCTTGATTTTGAACAGGAATTAATATAGTTCCATAGTCATACTCCTTTTCTTGACTGGTAAAGGGAGTCATACCTACTTTGGCCCGTATTCCTTTTTTTAAAAGCATGTTGAGGGCTTTGGGCGTATAGTAATCATGCCATTGCATTAGATAGCCATACTCAGAGTATTTTGGAGCATTCGCAGCTGGTTTTGTTAGGGTTGTTATTTTCTCTCCCACCTTATCAGTAGGTATGTCTTGATTATAATCTAGATTAAACGCTAGTGGGAGTGTCCAAGCGCTAACATCATAAAATAAACTGTCTTTAAATTTGGTTCTTTTTTCAAACATGGCATTTATAAGCCTGTGCTGTCTTTGATTTTTTGGCACTGCATAACTACTCTCTTTTGTGTAGCGCTTACCCTTTGAGGTGAAATCATTGGCTATTTTATGTACCTGGATGTTTTGGCGCATTAGTATTTCGGCTAGATGATAGGCTTTAGAGGGGTCTTTTTCATCTCCAAATACAATAGCGTCAGCCTTTGCAGCTTCTTTAAAAGCTTGCTGGTAAAATTCTTGTTGGTAGGATAGTATTTTTTGACGCATAGCAACGGCTGCCTCTAGAGTTGAGAGTGCTGCTGTAAATTGATTGCGAATAGTAAAGGGGAAGGTTAAGATGCCATTCACGCTTTCTTGTGCATGGCCTCTGGAGGATGCCTGTTCAAACAATATACCGATACTTCCATTGATATCTGGAAAGGTGGATCCTTTTCCGTAATAAAAGTCATCAAAACTTTCTTTAGAGTAATAAAAGCTGCCAATTTTGTCAAAAGCAGTTGCGTGATAGCTGCCAATTTCTCCTGTTAAGTCTTGATTTTGTTGAGGTGTTAATGGATGTGTTCTCGATGGAATACCGGGCTGAAAAAAGAAACTAGAATTGGTTCCCATCTCGTGGTGGTCTGTCAAAATATTAGGCATCCATTTATGGAACGTTGCAATACGAGCTCGGCTTTCAGGTAATTGTACTGGCAGCCAATCTCGATTCATGTCAAACCAATAATGATTGGTGCGCCCACCTGGCCATACCTCATCATATTCTCTGTCATTAGGGTCTGGATTGATGTTTTTACTTTTGTTAGTGTTGGCCCAATATGCAAAGCGCTGCAGCCCATCTGGGTTGTAAGATGGATCAAATAAGATAACGGTGTTATTAAGTAGTGTGTCTATAGCTGGTCCTTGTGCTGCGGCTAGATAATAGGCTACTGCCAGCGCTGCGTTTGATCCGCTAGGTTCATTTCCGTGGATAGAAAAACCTTGTTGCACAACAATAGGCATCTCATTGATATTTGTAGTACTAGGTTCTTTTTGAGTTAACTCAAGATGCTGTTGCCTAATGGTTTCAATGTTTAAGTGGTTGTTGGCAGAGGTGATGGTTAGCAGCAGTAGCGGCCGTCCTTCAAAGGTAGCGCCTCTGTCTTCTATGGTGATTCTATCACTGCTGCTTGCCAGAGCGTACATGTATTGTACCAGCTTGTCATGGGTGATGTGCCAGTCTCCAACTTGATGGCCTATACTGCTTTTGGGAGTTGGAATATTTGGATTATAGCTAACAT
>Ga0233426_10000478_pt1 | contig 42714 bp, 47 predicted proteins | sample SI_118_April2016_6_FD_179875 | JGI IMG/M metagenome (GOLD analysis project Ga0233426, IMG submission 179875) | Seawater microbial communities from Saanich Inlet, British Columbia, Canada - SI_118_April2016_10_MG | ecosystem: Environmental > Aquatic > Marine > Inlet | place: Canada: British... | reverse complement strand
AAGTAATTTTCTCTTCTGTGAATAGGTAATCAAAATTCAAACACCTGAACCTTTCATAATAAGAGTCATTATATGATGAGTGTCAATCAATTCTCTTGGCGTTAGACTTATGTTCGATATTTCAATAGAGTTATCTACTATAACTATAAAACGGTTATACTATTATAGTGTAACCGTTTTTTTATTGAATACCGTTTTGTGGTTTTTAATTATATTTGATAAAATAAATGAAATTCTTCAGACCACTTCGTAAAAATTCTAAGAGTAATGTAAATTATATAAAATATGCAATAGGTGAAATTACCCTTGTTGTAGTAGGTATTTTAATTGCCCTACAAGTTAATAATCTTAATGAAAAAAGGATAGAAAAAAAGTCAATGAATGATTATTTTCAAAAAATAGTTTCTAACGTTCAAGGGGATATTAAAGAGTCAGAAGGATTATTAAAATTCAGACAAGATCACATTATTAGTTGTAATAAAGTATCTAAGGCATTGATTGAAAATGTTGAATGCAAAATTAGACGCTGTAATACTATAGCGAAATCTACAGAAAAGAGATGTAAACAATGCGTTTTTAGACCAAGTTAAATCTTGTGGTTCTGTCGCATTTAATGTAAGGGAAAATCAACTGGTGACCCCTAAAAGTTCAACCTACAAATCATTTATATCATTAGCTTCTTAAAAAATTAAATTAGTTTAAAACTTGGTGCTTAATTTTAGCAGATGCAACAGAACCGCTATAATTTATTACTCTTAAATTTCTTTAATTTCAAATATTATGTTTACTTCACGTAATTTATAATAACTCCACCAAAGTAAGTCTGATTAACTATCCGTATGTTTTTCTAATTTATAATCATCACATTTAATTTTTATAGCTAAATCTTGAAATGCTTCATCATTATGAAAAATATCTGAATCACTAAGGAATTGACAAGACATATACTCTAGTTACTCATCTTCGTTTTCATCCAAATACGCTTTAATTTCATTTTGAATCAATCCAATAAATGTTTTAGATTTAAATTTACTTTCTTGTATGTTTTTTAATTGCAATTAAAATTATTGTTAAAATATTATATATAATTCTAAAAAAAAAGTAGATTAGTTGTGAAATTAAATTAATTAAAATTTGCTATGAAAAAAATAAACGTACTTTCCCTAATTCTAACTTTTTTTTTAAACTCTTGTCTTTCGGTTGAAGAACCAAACATAATTATTCCAAATTTTGTTGAAACTCCTGAAGCAAGTGAACTCTTTAATACGAGTAATTTTGGTATTTACAAAGGGGTGTTTGTTGGTTCTAGTGGAATCGTATTAATAAATTTAAATAATAATAATAATAATACTATTTCTGCATCATTAAAAATAGATGGAGTAAACTATATTTTTTCTACAAATGAATCTATTACAGAAAACCAACAAACCGAAATAAACTTCACAAATAATGATAATAGCTTCGTATTCAATGTATCCTCGACGGGTACGGATCCGGAAATCACTAATTTAAGTATTCAAGGACACCCAAATGCAGAAACAATTCTTGTAAAAGAGACGTCAGAAAGGTTAACTAAGGTTTTTGAAGGCACCTACAATGGAATAGACAATGACGATGCTGGAGTTTTTAACGCGATTGTTTCAGGAAGTGAAATGTATGTTCTTGCTTTTAGTACAATGTATTCAGTTTTTTATACTGCAAACGGATCCGTAAATAATGAAAACATTACAGGAGTAACCTCTACAGGAACAAATTTTACAGGTATTATTGAAAATGATAAAATGAATGGCTCCTGGAACAACAGTCAATCCAACGAAAATGGAAATTGGAATGCAGAAAGATCATATTAAAACAGGCCATAAATTAATTGAAATTTTAAATCAGGAAATTATTTATAAAAAATAATACTATTCTAATTACGAAAGCAAAGATATAGCGGGAATAACGTTAGTTCTAAAGGTTGCTCAGTAGATTAAGATCCTTGTTGTTTCATTTAATTTCTCTACTAATTTTGATGTTTTAGCTATTACACATCTAATTTTATGAATTTATATAAAAAACCATAAATGAGATATAATTAGAAAACTATAGAGAGGCAAAATTAAAATTTTTAATCACTAATCAAAAGCTTGGATCTTTAAACAAAAATAAGGCAATGACCTAATGTAAGGGGGCCATATATATTATTATTGTATTTTATATTGCAATATAAAATATAATACTGTATATTAGTGGTTGAAAAAGGATATTAATGTTTAAAAAACTTAGTGCATACAACTACTAAATATAATACTATGCTTATTTATCGCATCCAATATCTATAACCAAACATTTTAAAAAAAAAATTATGAAACAAATTATTACAGCATTATTTTTAACAGTTAGTCTTTTTGTAAACGCCCAAATAGTCAACATTACCTATGTTACTGTTCCAAGAGAGAATTCTGAAAAGTTTTTGAAATTACATGAAAAGTTTTTGAATCTGTCTAATTCAAAAGAGAGAACCATAAAACAATCAGCTATTTTTGCACATGCCTTTGCGGGTGATTATACTTTTGCCATTTATGATTCTTATAATAATATACAAGATCTTGTTAATGATGCCGCTCTTGCTAATGAAGCAATGAAAAATAATGTAGACGCAATGAAATTAGATGCTGATTCAAAAGAATTACTAATGGAAGAATACAGAAATTACTCTGAAATGTATGCTTACAACCACTCTGATCAAATAAGACAAAATTTAGGTCTAGAAAAGCTTCAGTTTTCAATAAAAGATATGGATTGGTCAACAAAGAAAATTGTTATAGTTAGCACATATGAAGTTAAATGGGGAATGAATCAAGTATTTCAAGATGGTATTATTAATGGTAGTCTTAAAAACATAAAAGAAACCGGTCATGCAGAAGCTCATTTTGCATCACAGCACCTTTATGGTTCAGGAGCAGATTTCCACACATACCAGGTTTTTAACTCTTGGTCTGATTTTGCAGCTTATGAGGAAGCAAATTTAGGAGGATTGATGACTAAAGATGATAAAAAATTCTGGTCATCTATAGAAGGGCATAGTGATGAAGTTTTAACTTTGATTGGCGCTATGAATGAGGAAACAAAAGTATTTAGCTATAAGAAATAGTTTCCTCCAGATAAATTTAATTAAAAACAAGATAGCCTTCAATTCATGAAGGCTATCTTATTTTTAAAGCTATATAAATCTATGATAGATTTGAGAACTGAGATTATCTAATTTATTTCACGAAACAAAAATTCAGATTCAGAAATTAAATCAGAGGTATACTCCAAGTATTTCGATGTTTTTAATCGTAAAGTTACGAGATGTAACTTTTTATAAAAAACCAGTAATATAATTAAAGTGAGACAATATTATTAGTTGAGAGGTGTTATGGCATTAAAATAAAAATATAATATTTCTTGTAATACTCAATTTTGTATTACTTTTGAAAGATACTCTATTTATCTAAAATGAAAAAAATAATCTACAATCAAGAAGATCCAGTTTGTGCCTGTAGGGTATCTCTCGATTTATTAGGAGATAGGTGGTCATTAATTATAGTGCGTGACTTATTTAGAAATAAAAATACGTTTTCCCAATTTTTAAATGAGTCTAATGAGCATATTTCATCAAATATCCTTGTAGATAGACTAAAAAAACTAGTCATATTAGGTATTATTAATTTCGAACGAAACAAAGCTGATAAAAAAATCAAACAATATTATTTAACCGATAGGGGTATTGATCTTTATAATGTAATATATGAATTACAGCTTTGGACAGTGAATCATGTAACTTTTAATGAATCTCAGAACACTAAAATTTGGCAAAACAGAATTGAATTAGAGTCGAAAGAAACTACTATAGAAAAAAACAAGAATGCTTATAGAGAATTAAGACTTGCTCAATTTGATTTTTAATATTAAGGAATTTGAAAGTAGATTTTTCTTCCACATACTGAGTACTATATAAAAAAAACCCAAACAAAGCTGTTTGGGTTTTTTAAATGTATAAAGCGATAGGACTTTATTGCAACATTTGCAACTTGCTAACTTCTAATTCTGTCAACGATCTCCATCTTCCTCTTGGTAGGTTTTTCTTTGTCAATTCTGCAAAGATTACTCGATCTAGTTTGGTTACCTTGTATCCTAAATGTTCAAATATTTTACGAACAATTCGGTTTCTTCCTGAATGAATTTCGATTCCGACTTCATTTTTTGGTTCACCATCTACATAAGAAACCGCATCAATAAATACTTTTTTCCCTTCAATGATGACCTCTCCTCTTAATTTCTCTAAATCTTTTAATGCTAATTTATTGTCTAAAGTTGCATGGTATAATTTACGCACATTGTGTCTTGGATGCGTTAGTTTCTTTGCCATTTCGCCATCATTGGTAAACAACAACAAACCTGTTGTATTACGATCTAAACGACCTACTGGGTAGATTCTTTCTTTGGATGCGTTTGCAACCAACTCCATGACTGTTTTACGGCCACGTTCATCATCCATCGTTGTGATGTAGTTCTTAGGTTTGTTCAATAAAATATATTTCTTTTGCTCTGGTGTGATTGAAGTACCATCAAAACGGACAATATCATCGGCCTGTACTTTGTACCCCATTTCGGTGACTAAGTTTCCATTCACCTCAACACTTCCATGCTCTATATAGGTATCTGCTTCTCTTCGAGAACATACTCCAGAATTGGCAATGTACTTGTTCAAACGGATTCCTGCAGATTCATCTGTCTTATGAACCGTATGGGGCTTCTTGAATTCTTTCTTTGGGCTCGTTCTACTTAACGGTGCCTTTTTCTTTGTACTTTTTCTACTTAGAGGAGTACTTTTTTTACCTTCCTGTCGTCCTCGCGACGAGTTTCTATTTGAATTCATTTATTAAAAATTTTTGCAAAGGTACTCAAATTGAAGATCTTAATACAATCTCTCAATTACTTTTTCAATAATTAAAGACGGATCCATAAAAATCAAACAAAAAACACCGATAAACAGCAATATTTTCAGGTAATTGTGTAAGATTCTATAATGGTTTTTATGAGAAGATTTCCACAAATAAAATCCAATAAAAAAGAAGGAAACCGCTGCAAAATAGAAATAGTAACGCATAAGTCCTATGGCAGGATATCGTAACAAAACACCCACAGGAAGTAAGGTTGAAAGTAATAAAAAGAGTGACAATTGCTTTGTCTTTCGCTCTCCATAAACCACTGGAAATGTGGTATAATTGTTTGCGACAGCTCCTTTTATGTTTTCTAAATCTTTAATCAATTCTCGAACCATTATGACCAAAAACAAAAATATGGCTTGTACAAAAATCACTTTAGAAAAGTTTTTAAAATAGATAAACACCGCAAAGAAAGGAAGTATGGTAAGCATTGATGCAGAAATCAATCCCATAAAAGCAAACTTCTTTAGTTTGTGGGAATAGCACCAAATTGAAAAAATATACACGGCAAAAAACAATGCTGCCCTCCAGGAAATTAAAAAGCCAAAAACAAAACCCAGAAAATTCAAAAGGAAATACAATTTCAGAATGGTTTCTTGCTTTACAAAATTATCCAAAGTCGATTTTACAGGCCGATTGATCAGGTCCATTTTCGCATCGTAAAAATTATTGATAATATACCCAGCTGCAACCACACAAACGGTGGCAATAATAATGAGTAATAAATCGACATCAAAAAGAACGGTTCGCAACGATTTGTTTGGAGAGAAAATAAAAATGGCTGCTAAGTATTGAGCCGCTACTAAAGTTAAGATGTTATATCCTCTTACTACAGAGAACAAACTTAAAAATTTATAAATTACTTTTTTTACTTTAAGCGCATCCATAAAGTAGTTTTTAGAAACGGTACACCAACTCTAGTTTGTATTTTTCTAAACTTTTTTGCGCTTTTTCATAATCTTCTGTAAAGCCTAAAATATAACCTCCGCCTCCAGAACCACACAATTTTAAGTAGTATTCATTGGTACGAAGTCCTTGTTCCCACACTTGATGAAAAGCAGAAGGAATCATGGGTTTAAAATTCTTTAAAACTAGCTTAGAGAGCGATTTTACATTGCCAAACAACGATTTTACATTGCCGCCTAAGAAATCATCAATACAAGCATCTGTTGTGGTTGCAAACTCTTCACTAATCATTTTCCGAAAACCATCATTCTTCATCTTATTCATAAAGATGTTTACCATCGGAGCCGTTTCGCCAACTTGCTCAGAATCCAATAAGAAAACAGCACCTTTCCCTTGCTTTTGCGAAGGAATGCCTGCGGGCTCGATGTGTGTTTTTGAATTGATTAAAATCGGTAAACTTAAATACGAATTCAAAGGATCTAAACCAGAACTCTTTCCATGAAAAAAAGACTCCATTAAAGCAAAAATCTGCTTTAATTTCAACAATTTATCTCGGGTTAAGTTTTCTAAAACCGTAATCTTATCCGCTGCATATTGGTCGTAAATGGAGGCTACTAAGGCACCAGAACTCCCAACACCATATCCTTGAGGAATTGAAGAATCAAAATACATACCAGCATCAATATCCGATTTTAGAGCAGCGAAATTAAACGCAACCAAATCGGTCTCTAGTGCCCGTAAATAGGAATACAATCCCGCTAAATTTTCATTTGATTTTTTGGCAACTTCCGTTACTGGAATCGAAGGTGTTTTTAAAGCACCTCGGTAAGCATTAAAGGGAATTGCTAAACCTTTGGAATCTTTAATGATTCCATATTCTCCAAAGAGTAAGATTTTAGCATAAAATAAGGGTCCTTTCATAACTGACTTTAATATGACAAAAATACAAATAAATAAATGAATGAAAACAACCTTCCAATTGTTGTAAAAATCTTTTGAAAAACGCCTTATTTATATGTACTTTTTTATAATTTCTCTATTTTTTTTAAGCTCTGACTTCAGCAATTTACACTTGTTTTGCGCCAGCACCAACATGATCATAAATATATTGCTTTTTCTCACAAAATGGAGATAACGTATTTTCTATAAAATGATTTACGGGTGCTTCCTCACTTTCTGGATATAACAAATGCACATTGGCACCCGCATCTAAAGTAAAACATAGGTTGCTGTTATTCTCTTGACGGTATTGCCAAACTTTCTGAATTACTTCAAGCGTGTTTGGTTTCATTAAAATAAAATATGGTATGCTTGTCAACATCATCGCATGCAACGTCAAAGCTTCACTTTCTACCAAACTAACAAAAGCTTTCAAGTCGCCACTCTGAAGAATGTCTGCCATTTGAGACAAGTTCTCATTGGCCTGCTTAAAACGGTTTTCAGCATAGGCATGATCGATCATTAAATTATGCCCAATCGTACTCGAAACTTGTTTTTCTCCTTTGTCTACTAATAAAATAGCATCTTTATAATTGTTGAAATTTGGGTGTACTTTGTATGGAAATGGTACTCCAAACAAATCTGAACTTCCTTCAATTTCTGGATGTGCTCCCCAAACCACTAAAGGCCCTTCAATACTTCTGCTGGCACTTCCAGAACCCAATCGTGCTAAAAAAGACGCTTTTTTATTGATGAACTCCTGAGTTAAACCTGGATTTAAAGCCGCTTCTAAACTTATTAAACACATGGCAATGGCACTTAAACCACTTGCAGAGGAAGCAATTCCACTACTATGTGGAAACGAATTCTCCGAATGTATGGTCATATCATATTCCAGTACATAGGGACAATACTGTTGAATTCTTTTGAAAAATTCGGCAATTTTAGGCTTAAATTCTGCTTTCTCTTTCCCTTCAAAAAACAATTTAAATTCGGCTTCCATTGACTTTTCTTTCTTCAAAAAATCGATGGTTGTCTTGGTATGACAATTGTTTAGCGTAAAACTTATGGAAGCATTTTTAGGGATTTGCGGATTGCTTTTTCCCCAATACTTTATCAATGCAATATTACTGGGGGTCTGCCAAGTAAAACTTGCTTTTTCGATCTTTTCCAAAGAAGATTCGGAAATAAATTGTGCTGTATTCAAATGTGTCGTATTTGTGTCAAAGATAAAACTATTTCTACTAAATAGTTTCACCGTGTTTTAGGTATTTTTGCAACCATGAATACATCCAATGTTTTTTTACTCTTGAATGGTGAGAAACCAACGAAATTGCCAGACACCTCAAAATATGAGGTCATTTGTGCCACAGACGGTGCCTATGAGTACTTGAGAGAAAATCAGATTCAACCTCATTTTATTAGTGGGGATTTTGATTCTTTGACTCTCCTTCCAGAAGGTATTGAAACGGTTCCTACTCCCGATCAAAATTTTACCGATTTTGACAAAATACTCCAAATTTTATGGGATAGAGAATACAAAAACATTCATGTTTACGGCGCAAGTGGAAAAGAACAAGACCATTTTTTAGGAAATTTACACAGCGCTTTGCAATGGCAAAAAAAACTAAACATCACTTTTTTTGATGACCATGGGCAGTATTTTTTTGGCAACAAAGAAATACATCTCTCTAATTGTTTAAACAAAACAATATCACTACTCCCCTTTCCAACGGCAACCAATATTACTACTCATGGGCTCCTCTATCCTTTGCTGAATGAAACCTTAACTTTTGGTACAAAAATTGGCACTCGAAACAAAGCCATCAAAAAAGAAGTCGATATCTCTTTTGAAACCGGTGAATTGCTTATTTTTATCCAACATTAAATACAATCGGTTTTGAGTAGAAGAATAAAATTATTGTGGGACTTTAGAGGCGAAGATGCTGCAGCAACCGCCAAACATCATACCGTTCATTTAAAAGAATTTGCCGAAATCGAGAAACTTACTTTTCATGAAATTGGCGTGCAAGAGAAAAACCCAATGCTCGTTGCAGCATTTATTACTGTAGCCGAAACAGATATGAAAACTTACAGAGATGCCCTAAAACCCCATCGCGGAGAAATTGGGTAAAATTCCTCAAGTTTTAAAATACACCGTAACCCCTTTATTATAAAGAAAAACGTTCTGGTTTTCAAATAAAAAAAACATTACACTTCATTTAATTATTCATTTGAACTACAAAACCCTTACTTTTGATGCGTAAGCAATTGAAAATAAAATCATTATCTGTTTCGATGGCTTATTAAAAAGAATGAGCTTTTATCAAGAAAATTTAGAAAAAATTTCAAAAATGGATTTAAAAAGTATTTAATTTTTTAAACAAAATTATACTATGAATGCGATCGAAACTATAATTCTACTAATAGACGATGATCTAATTGCAAACTTTTACAATCAAAAAGTTATTCTAAAAATTCAGCCTACAGCAAAAGTCATTTCCTTTGAAGGTGCCAAAATGGCCTTGGATTATCTAAATAAACTAAATGATGGTGATGATGGAAAACACCCATCACCAGACATTATTTTATTAGACATTAATATGCCCGAAATGGATGGTCGTTTTTAGAAGAATACCCAAAAACCAAATTTTCAAAAAATTCAGCTACTAAGATATTCATACTCACTTCGGAGAACTTTGAAGAAAACAAAGAAAAAACAGCTCGTTATAAAATTGTCTCTAATTATATTTGCAAACCACTGGATAAAAATAAACTAAAAAAACTCTTAACCGCGCTTTAGAGGTTTCACCAATACATTTTCAAATTTTAAACCTGGAATCTATCGCCACTTAATTCCACAGCCCATACTTGGTTTTTGATTTTCCAATACAGGTTTACTAGCAATTGTATTTTCAATGGCATTCCGAAGATCGATTCCTGAAACAGGAATCCCGTTCCCAGGCCGAGAAGCATCTAATTGTCCGTGATATACCGATTTTAAATCGGCATCAAAAACATAAAAATCGGGGGTACAAGCTGCGTCATAGGCTTTTGCTATTTCCTGTGTTTCATCAAACAAATACGGAAAAGGATAGTGTTCCTTTTCGGCAACTGCCTTCATCTGCTTGGGACCGTCTTGCGGATAATTCTCTATTTCATTGGAACTAATTGCGACAAAACCAATTCCTTTTTCTTGATACTCATTGGCTATTTTTACCAATTCAGCATTGATATGAATCACAAACGGACAATGATTGCAAATAAAGAAAATGACCGTTCCGTTTGCACCTTTAAGCGCTGATAACGAAACATGGGTGTCATCCACCGTATTTAGTAGGGTAAAATCAGGCGCTTTTGTTCCTGTTAAAAATTGATTGGATCGTGTTAATGCCATACTTTTATTTTATTTTTCTGCCAATGCTTTTGCACAAATATACCCCCCTGACCAAGCATTCTGAAAGTTAAATCCACCTGTTACGGCATCAATATTTAACACTTCCCCAACAAAAAAGAGATTTTTATGATGTTTGCTTTCAAAACGTTTGAAATTAATTTCTTTTAAATCGACACCTCCAGCAGTCACAAATTCATCTTTAAAGGTAGTTCTACCATTTGCGTTATAATATCCATGGGTCAATTGATTTGCCAAATCTTCCAATTGTCGACTGTTTAAATCTGCCCAATTTTGAGTAGGCTGAATGCCTGAAAATGTTACAAAACGCTCCCATAATCTTTTAGAAATCTCTGAAAATGGGGACTTTAAAGACACTGTTTTTCGGGGTTCTTTCTTTTTTAAATTCAATAATACGTTCAGTATTTTATCGGTTGGTCTGGAAAGCCAGTTGACTTCAATATTGTACTGATAGTTTTTGTCTGCTAAAATTCGCGCTCCAAAAGCAGATAATTTTAAAACTGCAGGACCACTCATTCCCCAATGGGTAATTAATAAAGGCCCAGAGGCTTCTAATTTTGTTCCTTGAATCTTAACGGTTGCATTGGGTACCGAAATGCCCAACAAATCCGTCAATCTTTTGTCCTTAATATTAAAGGTGAACAAAGACGGAACGGGATTTACAACACGATGATCTAAGGTTTCGCAAAGTTCCCAAACTTTTTTAGAACTTCCTGCTGCAATGACCACTTTATCAGCTTCAAATTTTTGTTGTTTTGTGTTTACAACCCAGCTGTTATCTTGTTGATCAATGGAATTTACGCCATGGTTTGTCAACACTTTAATTCCTAAGTTGTCAACAGCTTTTTGAAAACAATCGATAATTGCCTGACTGGTATTTGCTTCTGGAAACACCCGATTGTCATCCTCAATTTTTAGCGGAACGCCACGATCGTCAAACCATTCAAAAGTATCTCCTGTCATAAATTGGTGAAAAGGTCCTAACAACTCTTTTCCCCCTCTTGGGTAAAACTCCACCAATTCTTTAGGTTCAAAACAAGCATGTGTTACATTACAACGTCCTCCTCCTGAAATTTTAACTTTCTGTAAAACATCTTTCCCTTTCTCAAGAATGGTAATGTCTAAATCGGGATTCTTTTCTTTTGCGTTGATTGCTGTAAAATATCCTGCTGCACCACCTCCTATAATGATTACTTTGTTCATTTATTTTTTATAATATGATTTCATGATACCTTAAAACGGTATTGAATCCTTTGTTTTTAAAATAATCAGGCGTTTGTTCATTTCCTGTCACCAAAACAAAATCACCTCCCCAAGCACCTAAACTCTTCACTTCTCCAAAATAATCTGGAAACAATCTTTCTTTTACTGGTTTTATCTGAATGATTTCCCCAATAATTTTTTCATGGGCAATGATTAAAGTATTGAACACATCAAGTGTAGTTGCTTTTACAAACGCTTCTGAAATCTGTGAAACACGTTCAATGTTCTGATGCATTTCTCGCTGTTCTTTTTGTTTTCTATAAGCGAGAATGCCTTCTTTAGAATCTTGTTTTTCATTGAGATACACAAAAAATAAGTGTTCCTTAAAACTAGGGTTGAATGCAACGGTCGTAATGACCGGTTTTTTATTTTTTATTTGATAGTAGATCGGCGTATTGTTTTGCGCACATGCAACATCATAACCACTTCCTTTAAAGGAATTCCACAGCAACTGAAAAGCATCTACTTCTGCCCAATTGGCAATCGAATTGATCAATGTAGAAGAAGTTCCTAAACCCCAATTTTTTGGAAAAGTCAAGTTGGTTTTCACTTCAAAGCCATTTTCGGTTTGTAGGAAATCTGGATTTAATTGTTTTGCTGCTTGTAAAATCTCCAATAACGTTTCCGCAATTAAATCGGCATTCCCTTCTTTATCTGAATGAAAGGTACAACTCACCAAACGCAGTTTTGTCAAATCGAAAATAGCTTCAAACCAACAGGCTCCAGTGTGTGTAAAACTCCCCCAAATTAATTGTGGTGTTTCGATATGCGCCACTGTTAGATCTTGCCCAAACTTTGTTGGCAATGCCAAAGAGGTTGCGCCATCTAAAACAAGATATTCTCCTGTTAATAATAATTTTCCGTTGGAATAAAAGTTTTTCAAAATATGAGTTGTAAAGGCGATAATACCTCTGTTTATTTTATTTCTTCAAATTTAGAAACCACTGCTGCATGGGTGACTGTTTTCCCGTCAAAGTAGGTTGTAATTTTTTCTTTCTCTTGTGCATTCGCCCCCAACTGATTTAAAATATTCTGCAAGTGCATTTTCATATGTCCATGCTGAATCCCTTTGGTGGTGAGCGCTCTTAATGCAGCAAAATTTTGCGCTAATCCGGCAGCGGCTACAATCTCCATCAATCGATTTGCAGAGGGTTTTTGCAACATTTCTAGGGATAATTTTGCCATCGGGTGCAAGGCCGTTAATCCACCAACAGTCCCTAACGCCAATGGAATGTCTAACCAAAATTTAAAAATTCCGTCAGCAATGGTACAATGAGACAAGCTTTTATAAGCACCTTCTTTAGACGCATAGGCATGCGCTCCGGCTTCAACGGCTCTAAAATCATTTCCTGTTGCCAACACTACTGCATCAACTCCATTCATAATTCCTTTATTGTGAGTTACAGCTCTATAGGGTTCTATCTGGGCAATCTGTACTGCTTGGTAAAATTTTTCTGCAAATTTCTGTGGATTTTCTCCGCCCAAATCAGCAATCGGGCAACTTACTTCTGCACGCACCAAACAACCCGGTACAAAGTTGGAAAGAATGCTCATGATAATTTCAATTTGATCGTTCCTAAAGGCATTTGCAATCGCCTCTAGACACGAATTGATAAAGTTTGCACCCATGGAATCTTTCGTTTCAAAAGTAACATGTAACTGATAGTAGTTGGCTAACTCAGCTGTTTTATCCACTAATTTTAAGTCTAAAATTCCGCCCCCCCGTTTGTCCATATTTTTAGTAATGGAAGCGGTTGCGGCTACTAATTTTTCTTTATTATTTGTGAAATAGGCTGTTAACTCTTTTTTATCCCCTTCAAACATAAAATGGACTTGCCCAATTTTAGTAGTTCCTAAAACCGTTGTTTTAAAACCACCTCTTGTACTCCAATATTTTGCAACTAATGATGCTGCAGCAACTACTGAGCTTTCTTCAATAACCATTGGAACTACATAAGTCTCATTATTGATTAGGAAATTAGGAGCAACTCCAAACGGCATGTAAAAATTGGTGAGGGTGTTTTCTATAAAATCGTCATGCAGTTGTTGTAGTTTTTCATCAGTGTTCCAATACTGTTGTATAATTTCAACAACATGGGTATTTTTTTCAAAATAGTTTTCTGCTAACCAATTAATTTTCTCTTGTTTGCTTCGTTTGGAAAATCCTGAAATAACTTTAGACATCTACATTCTTATTTTCTGAGTCTTGCAAAGATAATTGAATCGTAGAAAAGATTGTATTGAATTCAATATTTATAATTTTTTGGGATGATTTTTGCCGATTTTTCCGTAAACTTGGCAAAGTTTTATTAAAAATCATGCTTCTTATGAGAAATCTACTTTTTATATCCATCCTTCTTTTTTCTTTTGGATGTCCAAAAATTAATTCCCAAAAAACAAATTTTACAACAGGCGCTAAAAACATTAGCCTAGAAAACATTTGGGACGGCACCTTTTCTACACAAAGAATGAATGCTTTAAACTCGATGAATGGTGATTTTTATTCACTATTAAATTTCGATAGAACAAACAATTCAACTACCATAGATGTTTACAGTTATCAAACTTTAGAGAAGGTTAAAACACTTGTAAATAGTAAAGATATAGCTGGACTGGCTAGATTTTCTTCCTATCGATTTAACAATGATGAAACGAAATTAATTTTAGGAACTAATTTTGAAAAAATTTACAGACGTTCTTTTAAAGGCACCTTTTATGCCTATGATATTGCCTCTAAAAAAGTAAGTTTGATTGGTGAAAACATTCAAGAACCTGTTTTTTCACCGGATAATAAAAAAGTAGCCTATGCGAAAGACAACAATATCTTTATCAAAAATCTTGGTACAAATAAGGTGACCCAAATAACGAATGATGGTAAAAAGAATCAGGTCATTAACGGAATCACAGATTGGGTCTATGAAGAAGAATTTGGTTTTGTAAGGGCTTTTGAATGGAGTAATGACAGTCAAAATATTGCTTTCTTACGTTTTAACGAAAGTCAAGTTCCTACGTTTTCTATGGATATGGTTGGAAATCAAAACTATCCAAAACAGCAGGTTTTTAAATATCCAAAGGCTGGAGAAAAAAATGCGATGGTTACTTTACACCTCTATGGAGTTTCTTCAAAAAGTATCCGCCAAATTGAATTGGGTGCTTATGAATACATTCCAAGAATTAAATGGTCTAATGACGCAGATGTTTTGGTAGCAACTACCTTAAACCGTCATCAAAACAACTTAAAATTGCACAAAGTAAACGCAATTAAAGCAAGTGCTTCGTTATTACTTAATGAAACAGACAAGGCATATATAGACATTACAGACAATCTTACTTTTTTAAATGACAATAGTTTTATTTGGACCAGCGAAAAGGACGGGTTTAATCATATTTATCATTATGATTTTTCTGGAAAATTGATCAATCAGATTACTTCAGGGAATTGGGAAGTGACTAATTACTATGGTTTTAATAAAGATAAAAAAATCATTTATTACCAATCTGTAGAAAATGGATCCACCAACAGAGGCGTGTATTCAATTGGTTTGAATGGAAATAATAAAAAATTACTAAGCAATAAAGAGGGAACAAATACTGCTTCGTTTAGCACAAACCTCAACTATTTTATCAATACCTACTCATCGGCAGTAACTCCACCTATTTACGCACTCTACTCTGCTGAAGGTGAAATGTTAAAAGTAATTAAGGACAATGTTGCATTGAAAGAAAAACTGTCTGAATATAAAATGAGTCCGAAAGAATTTTCGACCCTAGAAATTAATGGAAATGAATTGAACATGTGGATGCTTAAACCCGTAGATTTTGATGAAAACAAAAAATACCCATTGTTCATGTTTCAATATTCAGGTCCAGGCTCGCAACAAGTTGCCAACCGCTGGAATGGCAGCAATGATTACTGGCACAATATGTTGGCTCAAAAAGGAATGATTGTGGTATGTGTTGATGGACGTGGAACCGGGTTTAAAGGAAGTGACTTTAAAAAATCAACCTATCTAAATTTGGTAAAATATGAAACCGAAGATCAAATTGCTGCCGCTAAAAAATTAGCACAACGCTCGTATATAGATACTGAAAATATTGGTATTTGGGGCTGGTCTTTTGGGGGACATATGAGCACCAATTCATTGTTAAAAGGAAACGACATTTTCACCACAGCAATCGCAGTTGCACCAGTAACTTCTTGGCGTTTTTACGATACGGTTTATACAGAACGTTTTTTAAGAACTCCGCAAGAAAACCCAGGAGGATATGATGACAATTCGCCTGTAAACTATGCAGACAAATTAGAAGGAAATTACTTATTGGTTCATGGTACTGGTGATGACAATGTACACGTTCAAAACAGTTACCGAATGATCAATTCATTGATTGAAGCCAACAAACAATTTGACATGTTTATTGTTCCCGACAGAACACACGGAATTTATAAAGGAAAAAATACTCGACTAAATTTGTACACGAAAATGACAAATTTTGTAGAAACACATTTAATTCATAAATAAGAGAAATCAACTAAAATAAAAAGATAAAACATGAACAATACCGCAAAATTACCACATCAAAAAGAATTATTTGGGCATCCAGTAGGACTTTATGTTTTATTCTTTGTAGAAATGTGGGAACGATTTTCTTATTATGGGATGCGTGCCATCTTAACATTATACCTTGCTGCTCCAATTATATTAGGAGACCCTCAATCTGGATTTGGTTGGACAAACGGTGAGACACTCTCTTTTTATGGTACGTATACCATGTTTGTTTATTTAACTTCTATTCCAGGAGGTTGGATTGCCGATAAATTTATCGGTCAAAAGAAGGCAGTGATGTTGGGTGGAATTTTACTATGTATTGGACACAGTATTCTTGCTGTAGATACTCAATGGGCCTTTTTTGCGGGACTTATCTTCATTGTAACGGGTGTTGGATTCTTAAAACCAAATATTTCAACAATGGTTGGTGGCCTATACCAAAAAGGAGATGATCGAAGAGACAAAGGTTTTTATGTCTTTTACATAGGGATTAATTTAGGGGCTTTTTTAGGAGCACTTATCGTTGGAGCTGTTGCAGCTGAATATGGATGGCATTATGGATTTGGTTTGGCTGGAATTGGAATGGCTATTGGACAGATTGTCTACATGTATGGTTTAAAGTTCTTAGGAACAGTTGGAGATTTTATTGGTAAAGCAGACTCTCCAGACAAAGACTTACTTAAAAAGCCCTTAAACAAGGTTGAAAAAGACAGAATGTTAGTTATGTTTTTATCATTCCTTATTATTATCGTTTTCTGGGGAGCTTTTGAGCAAGCTGGTGGGCTAATGAGCCTGTATACAGAGCAAAAAACTAACAGAATTTTATCTTTTTCACTCCCTTTTATTGGAAATGAAATTCCAGCAGCCGTTTTTCAATCTATCAATGCTTTTTTCATTATTGTGTTGGGAACTGCTGTTGGTAGTTTTTGGCATAAATGGAAAAATAAAGGAAAAGAATCTTCTTCATTATTTAAAATGGCAATTGGTGTAATTATTATGGCTTTCGGGTTTTTCTTTATGAGTAAAGCAGCATCTGAAGTGCTTATGAATGGTAGTGAAGTTGCAGAAAAATCTGCTATGATTTGGTTGGTTTTAGCCTACCTTTTTCATACAATAGGAGAATTATGTGCTTCACCAGTAGCATTGTCGTTTATCACAAAATTAGCACCTGTTAAATATGCATCTTTCATGATGGGAGCTTATTTTGCTGCAACAGGACTTGGAAATAAAGTCGCTGGTTTGGTTGGTGGATTGTCTGAAAATGCAGGAGATTTTGAGGTATTTACAGGAATTGCAGTTACATGTACCATTTTTGGCTTTTTAATAATTGCAATTTTAAAACCTTTAAAAAGATTAACACATGGAGCTGAAGATACTCAAACAAACATTGCTTAAATAAAAATTTAATATTCAATTTACTTTCCCCTAAAAAAAATGAATACATCTAAATACAGATTTGAAGGTTCAGAAATGAACAGTAAATTATTAATGGGACATCCATCTGGACTATTTGTCCTATTCTTCACAGAAATGTGGGAACGATTTTCCTATTACGGAATGCGTGCTATTTTAGTATTATTTCTTACCTCTGCATTAATTGATGGGGGCTGGGCTTGGTCAAGAGAAGACGCTTTAGGATTGTATGGAACATACACAATGTTGGTCTATTTTTCTCCTATCCTCGGGGGCTGGTTCGCTGATAAATATTTTGGTTACCGAAACTCCGTTGTTTGGGGCGCGTTCATTATGGCGTTGGGTCATGGTGCAATGGCCTTTGACACCCCCTGGAGCTTGTATATAGGGATTGGATTGTTAGTCGCAGGAAATGGTTTATTTAAGCCCAATATGACCTCTATTATTAATGGAATGTATATAAATGCACAAGAGAAAAAAGATGGTGCTTTTACAATATACTATATGGGCGTAAATGCAGGAGCTTTTCTTGGAATATTACTTTGTGGATACATTGGAGAGACACAAGGATGGCACTACGGATTTGGACTCGCTGGTATCTTTATGTTTTTTGGTACTTTACAGTTTTGGTTGGCACAAGGAATTTTTGGAAAAGTTGGATTGTCTGCTGCTAAAACAAAAGAATATGAAAATAAAACTACTGAGGAAAAAGCTACAACAACTCAAGAAGTAGTAGCGCCAAGAGTACAACGAGATCGCTATATTGTCGTTGGTATTTTGGCTTTTTTTACTATTTTCTTTTGGGCAGCTTTTGAACAAGCTGGAGGTTCTATGACTATTTTTGCAAAGGACTACACAAATAGAGTCTTAGAAGGAAATGCTGCGAATATTTTTAGAATTTCGAATACGCTTCTTACAGTGGTACCACTCCTTATTATCACCTATGTTCTTTTTAAATTATTTCAAATAACATTTAAAAAATATGCCCTTTCTAATGTTTTTTTAGGAACGAGTTTTGTTATTATTTGGACCATCGTTCTTTGGATGTTAAAAAATCAGTTTTCTGAAGTAAAAACAGAGGTGCCAGCATCTTGGTTTTCCATATTAAATTCTTTTTATATCATTACTTTCGCCCCTTTATTTTCAAAATTATGGGAAAGCAAATACAACCCATCTGCTCCGGTTAAATTTGGGGCAGGGCTCATTCTACTCGGTCTAGGATTTGGAATTTTAGCATACGGATCTTTGAGTATCCCACAAGGAGCACAAACAGCGTCTGTTAGTATGATCTTCTTAATACTGGCCTACTTACTGCATACCCTTGGAGAATTAACATTATCACCTGTAGGACTCTCTTACGTTAGTAAGTTAGTTCCAGCTGCAAAAATTGGCCTTATGTATGGACTCTGGTACATTGCAATCGGTATGGGTAATAAAGCTGCAGGATCAATGGGGGGAATGATCGATCAAATTACCGCAGCATACAGTATGAGTACCTTCTTTCTAATTTTTACATTTGTACCTGTTTTTGCTGGATTAATTTTAATAGGATTATCGCCTATTATGAAGAAATTAATGCATGGAATAAAATAACTTATTAAATCAGTTTCACAATTATGAATAAAATAATTTTCTTTTTTGCAATTGCAACATTCTCTTCGCTTTCCTTAAATGCGCAAGAAAAAATCAATTGGATCTCTTTAGAAAAGGCGGTCGAACTTCAAAAAAAGACGCCTAAAAAAATTCTAATAGACATGTATACTGTTTGGTGTGGTCCCTGTAAAATGTTGGATAAAAACACCTTCGCAAACAAGAGTGTTGCCAACTACATCAATGCCCATTACTATGCCGTAAAGTTTAATGCAGAGGGAAATGAGGTCCTAACGTTTAAAGGCAAGCTTTATGAAAATCCAAATTACAATCCTAAGAAAGCAAAAAGAAGAAATTCGGCGCACCAACTGGCAAGATCACTTGGTGTTAGAGCGTTTCCGACGATTGTTTTTTTGAATGAAAACGCAGATTTGGTAGCTCCATTAAAAGGCTATCAAACCCCAAAACAATTGGAGGTATATTTAAAACTTTTTAAAGGAGAAGATTACAAAAAAATTAATAGTAAGGAAGATTTTACAAAATACAGTAACTCTTTTGTATACGAATTCGTTGAATAAACAGCAGGCTTAAAATTTTAAAATATAGGCGCCTTGCTCCCCTGTATCATGAAATGGAATGCGGTTTTTGTCACAAACACGACGCCAACTTTCTATATAAGATTTGTAATTATTACCATCGACAATTACCTTTTTTGGACCTAACGTTTTTAGCAATCGAGCAAGATTTATTTTTGGCGAATTTTGCAACAAAACAATTGGATTTTTCAATCCTTTTACTTGATAGACTCCAAGCGAATCCACAACTAAAAAATCTTGATTCCCAATCTTAAAATAATTCGTTGCGGGTTGCAGTTCCACAAAATCAAGCTGCTCTCCGACCTTATAATTTTCTATTTGAGTTATTTGCTCCCATGACTTTACATCTTGATTTGTTTTTAAAAAAAGAGCTTTTCCTTTCCGCACCCCATAGATACTTTTTCTAGATCGATGTAAAACGATGAATTCATTTTTACTTGTGAATTTTAAGTGTTCAAACCATAAAACCCCTTGTAAAAGAAGCAAAGAAAGTAAAAAGTAGCGCAGTTTTTTTACATTGAATTTTACACAAACCTGAAACAATGTAATGACAAAAAGGTAACTGGCAAACAGCATCAAAAAAGACATCGGAATTCCTTGAAACAAAAAAGCTTCTTTCGAAGATATCCAATGAATCAATCCATTTAAAACTTCAATAATACCATTATAGAAAACAGTGATAAAATGGGGTAGCATGTTGGAGAGCGCGAGAATAATAACGAGGATTCCTCCCATTAAAATCGCCCCTAAAAAGGGGATAATTAATACATTTGACAAGAAAAACAATCCTGGAAATTGATGGAAATAATACAAACTCAACGGCAAAACTCCCATTTGAGCAGCAATAGAAACCGAACACAAGCTCCAAACTTTCCGGAAGAACCAATACTTACAATTAAATAGATTTGCTAATTTTGGTTGTACCCAAACAATCCCAAAAACCGCCAAATAGCTTAATTGAAAACCAACATCAAATAAAAACATTGGTTTCACAAGAAGCAATAAAAATGCAGACGAAATCAATGAAAAGAGAATGGTTTTACGCCTCTTAAACGAAAGGCCAATAGCTACAAAACTAAACATAGTAACGGCTCTAACAACCGATGCGGACATTCCTGCAATGAGAGCAAAACACCAAAGCAACACAACTACTAAGATTATTTTTATAAATCTCCCATGTTGTACCCTTTCAATAGGTTGCAATAAAAAATTAAGCAATAATAAAAGGATCCCCACATGCAAGCCCGATACTGCTAAAATATGAATGGCACCTGCATTTGTATATGCGTTTCGCAGCTCGTTGGAAAGATCTTGCCTTTGTCCTAACAAAAGAGCGTTCATAACTGCTAAAGTATTTTTACTGAACGCCTGTTTTTGGAGTGCTGTGTTAATTTTTGCCCGAATTATTGCAGAGAACCCTCGCAATGAAAATCGGCCTTTACCAAGAAGCTGATATCGATCTTTTTTAAGAAATACTTGTTGATGAATGCCTTGCCTTGCTAAATACTGTTTGTAATGGAATTGATGCGGGTTTAGAGGAGGTTTTAAGGACGTAAAGTCAGCAGATACTAAAATGGAGTCATCAACATTAAAGGTCGTTTTTAGACTGTCTTTCTCTACATTGAGCAATACACTTCCTCGCGAAGGAACACCGTCAATTTGAGTAACCTGAGCAACATATTTATAGGCGTACGTCCCTTCTTTTACTACTTTAGAAATTACTAAAAGAGCGCTTGAATTTTTTGTGATTTTATGCTGATAATAAGAATCATAATTCGTGTCATTCGAAAAATACACAGCACTAATTCCTAAAAAAACAAAAAGAAGAAAAATAGTTACGGTGTATCGTATGCTATTTCTAAAAACAAAAAGCATTCCCAAAAGAAAAAGCAGTATCCATATTGGTTTTAGGATGCCATAATTCCAAATTTTCAAATAATACTGAAAACAAATACCAAGAATAAGGCATACCGTAAAATGGAAAGGTAAATAACGAAGTAACTTTCTCATAGCAAGACAAAGCTACTAAACAAATATTTAACGAACTAAAAGTAAGATACTTATATCTGTTAAAGCATTCTTTATTTTGCTTTTAAGCCTGCAACAATTTGTTGGGCCACTTTGGAAGATGCTCCTTTACCGCCTAGAGTTGTTTCTAACTCAAAATACGCCTCAAACAATTTTTCTCTATGAGCTGGATCTAGTATTTTTAAGAAGGCAGCTTTTAATTTCTTTTTTGTAAAATCGTTTTGAATTAATTCCTGCACCACTTCTTTGTCCATAATTAGATTGACCAAAGAAATAAATTTTAGAGTAATGATTCTTTTTGCGATTTGATATGAAATCGTACTTCCTTTATAACAAACAACTTGTGGTACTTTAAACAAAGCCGTTTCTAGCGTAGCGGTTCCTGAACCTACCAAAGCGGCAAAGGAAATACTTAGTAAATCGTAGGTATTGTTGTTGATAAAACCCACTTTACGATCCCCAATAAATTGTTTGTAAAAAGAAAAATCTTGACTCGGAGCTCCTGCAATTACAAATTCATACCCTTCAAAATCATCCATTAAAGAAAGCATCACAGAAAGCATTTTTGCGATTTCTTGTTTTCTACTTCCTGGTAATAATGCAATAATTGGCTTGTTACCTAAACCATGTGTTTCTCTAAAAAGCGCTTCGTCCACTTGTGTTCTATCAGCGATTGCATCAATCAATGGGTGCCCAACAAATTCCACAGAATAATCGTATTTTTTATAAAACTCTTTTTCGAACGGAAGAATTACAAAGAGTTTATCTATATCTCGTCGAATGTCTTTTACTCTGCCTGATCTACTTGCCCAAACTTGTGGAGAAATATAATAGTTTGTGCTAAAATTTTGCGCTTTCGCCCATTTGGCAATACGTAAGTTAAAGCCTGAATTATCAATAAAAATTAAGGTATCTGGTTGAAATTGTGCAATGTCTTTTTTACAAAACTTTATAAACCCAAGCACTTTGCTAAGGTTCATTATAACTTCAATGAAACCCATAAAAGCACGTTCTTTATAATGGGTGACGAGAGTCCCTCCAACTGCCTCCATAAGGTCTCCACCCCAAAAACGGATTTCTGCACTTGAATCTTCTTTATAAAGTTGCTTCATCAAATTTGCACCATGCAAATCTCCAGAAGCTTCCCCTGCTATAATATAATATTTCATTTAAATAATTTTAAGCACCAATGTGGTCAAAGCAATTAAAATAGTTGCCAATAAAACACCTTTTGCTCTATTGTCTTGTTTCTTTTTAATAAACACAAAAAATACAAAAAGATTGGATACAGCGGCCAAAGACAAGACTTTGCCAAACAAATTTCTTTTTTTAATAAATTGTAATGTTTCATTGAATTCATAACGAGAAAAATATTCTAGATATAAAAAAATGCCTCCAAAAGTGGCAAAAAGAGCAACTAAGACCCCAATAAGAATGTCTTTTTTTATAGTTCCCATTCATTTAATTTTTGGATCATATGATGTGCGGTAAGGTCAAACTGAACAGGAACCACAGAAATATAATCATTTTCTAATGCATATATGTCCGTATCTTGCCCTTTGTCTTTATTGATAAACTCGCCTGTAAGCCAATAATATTCTTTTCCAAATGGGCTTTTCCTTTTGTCAAAATTTTCTTTCCAATAACCATTTGCCTGTCTACAAATCTTAATGCCTTTTATGGCATCTTCCTTTAAATTCGGAATGTTTACATTCAATACAATTCCTTCTGGAATGCCATTCTGTAAGGCATTTTGAGTGATTTTTGTTACAAATTTTTCAGAAGGTTTAAAATCTGCATGCCATTTAAAATCCAATAATGAAAAACCAATGGCTGGAATCCCTTCAATTCCGGCTTCTACAGCAGCACTCATGGTTCCAGAATAAATGACATTGATGGATGAATTTGATCCGTGATTAATACCAGAAACACATAAGTCTGGTTTTCTATTTAAGATTTCACTCACTGCCATTTTTACACAATCTGCCGGTGTACCAGAACAGGTATATTCTAATTGAGGTCCATCATCAATTGTAATCGGATTGCAATGCAAGACATTGTCTATGGTAATTGCATGGCCCATTCCACTTTGAGGACTGTCTGGCGCTACAACTACGACATCTCCAATTTTATTCATGATTTTAATTAATGCACGGATACCTGGGGCAGTAATTCCATCATCATTTGTAATTAAAATTAAGGGTTTTTTTTGCATAATTCTGATATATATAACAAATGTAATTTAAAAAAAGTGAATACCAATTTAACATTTTATAAAGAAATTAAGGATTTATTTATCCGTAAATTTGTTATTACAGCTTTTAAAGCAAGATCGATTCATTATTTAGAATTATATTTAGCGTACAATACAGATACAAAAATAACACGACCCACAGATTTATGAAGACCAGACGTAAGAGCTACATTCCACTTTTAATCCTTTTTCTTTTTGCAAATAGCTTTTCTACTTTTGCTACTACAGCTAAAAAAATAACAGATCCTGAAAAAGATAAAGTGCTAATTTATGTACTAAAAAATATTCTGACCCGAGGACATTTTGTTGAAAAAGAATTGAATGATACTTTTTCTGAAATGGTTTACAAAGGGTTTATAGATGGTTTAGATCCTAGCAAACGCTATTTTACACAAGAAGATTTAAAAGAATTTTCTCAATACAAATATGAAATTGACAATCAATTAAAAGACAACGACCTCACTTTTTACAACTTGGTATATACTCGTTTTTTAAAAAAAGTAAAAAATGCAAAATCGTATTATGGGGCGCTTTTAAATGCTCCTTTTAATTACAAAAAGAACGAAACTATTAATATGGATTTCGAAAAGGTACCATTTGCAGTCAATAATAATGAATTGATTGACTACTGGCGCAAACAAATGAAATTAAATGTATTAAGCAGAGTCCAAGAACAACAAGATTTACAAAAGGACAAACTTGAAAAAGATCCTACATTTAAAACAAAAACTTTTACAGCCTTAGAAATTGAAGCACGTGCAGAGGTGCTAAAAAACATGAACGATTTATACCTTCGCATCGAAGAATTGGAACATGAAGATTGGTTTTCTACTTTTTTAAATAGTGTGGTGGGTGCTTTTGACCCTCACACGACCTACATGGCGCCAAGAATCAAAGAGCGTTTCGACCAAGACATGTCTGGAAAACTAGAAGGAATTGGTGCACGGTTATATAAAAAAGGAATTTATACTGAAGTTTCAGAACTTGTTTCAGGCGGACCTGCATGGAAACAAGGAGAATTGGAAGCTGGAGACACTATCCTAGAGGTAGCACAGGGCATTGAAGAACCTTTAGATATTGTTGGGATGCGTTTGGACGATGCCATTAAATTTATCAAAGGAAAGAAAGGAACTGAAGTGCGACTGACTGTCAAGAAAAAAATGGACGGTTCTACAAAAATCATTTCCATTATTAGAGATGTGGTAGAATTAGAAGAAACCTTTGTAAAGTCTACCATTGTAGAGAAAAATGGAAAAAAATACGGATTGATCGATTTGCCACGATTTTACATCAGTTTTGATGATGCCAATTATAGAGATTCAGCAAAAGATATGGAGCAAGAAATTGAGCGTCTAAAAAAAGAAGGCGTAGCTGGTTTGTTAATCGATTTAAGAAATAACGGAGGTGGGTCTTTGAAAACTGCCATTGAAATTTCTGGTTTATTTATCGATGAAGGCCCAGTGGTGCAAGTAAAATATAGAGGTGAAAAACCGATCGTAAAAAGTGATACCAACAAAAAAACACAATGGGAAGGTGCTGTCGTTGTCTTGGTGAATGAACTTTCTGCATCCGCATCAGAAATTTTTGCTGCTGCCATGCAAGATTATAAAAGGGCTGTTATTATTGGAGGCAACCAAACTTTTGGAAAGGGAACCGTTCAAAGTGTCATTCCTATCAATAATTTTTATCCAAATTATGAAGCCGACCTGGGAGCTATTAAAATGACCATTCAAAAATTTTATCGAATTAATGGTGGATCTACTCAAATAGAAGGAGTCTATTCAGACATTGCCATGCCTAGCAGATATAGTTTCATGGAATTTGGAGAACGCGATATGAAAGGTGCCTTGGTTTGGGACAAAGTTCCTCAAGCCAAATACACCACAACTGACTCTTATGAGAATTTTGAAGATGTTGTATACAACAGTAAGGAACGAATCGCAGACAATGAACGCTTTCAATTGATTAACGAATATGCAAAATGGTTAAAAAAGAATCAAGATGATGCAAGTTACTCTTTAAATTACTCCCATTTTATAAAAGATAGCGAAGTCAAAGAAAAAGAAGTAGCGCAGTTTAAAGAGATCTTTAAATTTGATTCTAAATTGAGTTTTACCTCCCCAAAATATGAACTCCCATTATTAGAAAAAGACACTACTTTAACAGAAAAAAGAGTTTACTGGCACAAAAATTTATCCAAAGATTTATATGTAGCGGAAGCCTTGAATGTTTTGAGTGAATTAAAAATGAGATCTAAAAACCAAGTTGTTAAAAACTAACGTTTTTTACATTTATAAAATATAAAAATCGAATATGCTTGCGAAAGGTATTCGATTTTCTATTTTTGTATTCATATGCTACAACAATCAAAATCACTTTCTCAGTTAGCGTTTCAAAAATTTAAGCAAAATAAAGTGGGAATGATCAGTTTATGCTTCATTCTTTTCTGCGGATTTGTCGCTATTTTCTGCTATCCATTAGCACCAGACAATAGCAATTTTGCAAATCAGATGCATTTAGAAATTCACTCAAAACCACCGGGTTTTAAAGTGAATATGTTAACCATTCCGTCTACGATAAAAAAAGAAACATCATTGTTCGATTTTTTATTACACGGAAACAAAAATACAGGAACAGAAATTCCAATTATATCCTACAAAATAAACGGGAAAAATTTAGAAGTAAAACAATATGCAGATGCACTTCTAAAAGCATACCCCCTTGCCATCTTTAATAATAAGCCCGACACATATATCAAAGAAAAAACTTTTCATTTCGGAACCGACAAATATGGTAGAGATTTATTAAGTCGCTTATTAATAGGTACACGAATTTCTTTTTCTATTGGTTTTATAGCGGTATTTATTTCTCTTTTTATTGGTGTTTTTATGGGCGCCATTGGAGGGTATTTTAGCGGAAAAATAGACACACTTATCATGTGGGTTATCAATATTACCTGGTCCATTCCAACGTTGTTATTGGTCATCGCAATTACTTTGGCGCTCGGAAAAGGTGTTTGGCAAGTTTTTATTGCAGTCGGACTCACCATGTGGGTAGAAGTTGCCAGAGTAGTAAGAGGGCAGGTAATTACCATGAAACAACAACAATATGTGGAAGCTGCAAAAGCATTGGGTTTCTCTGATTTTAGAATTATTTTTCGCCATATTTTACCCAACATTATGGCCCCTATTATTGTCATTTCTGCCGCTAATTTTGCAGGTGCTATTTTAATTGAAAGCGGATTGAGTTTTCTTGGAATTGGCGCTCAACCCCCTACACCATCTTGGGGAGCAATGATTAAAAACCACTATAATTATATTATTTTAGGAAAACCTTTTTTGGCAATTATTCCTGGTTTGGCCATTATGAGTTTGGTAATGGCGTTCATGCTATTAGGAAATACCTTGCGAGATGCCTTAGATGTTAAAAATTAAATACAATGAGTTATAAAGTAACTTTTGCAACAAAATGGTCCGACTTTGACCCCAACAGACACCTACGCCATACCGCATACAACGAGTATGCAGCAGAGGTAAGAATTCGTTATTTTTCGGAACAAAATTTTTCGATACAAGAGTTTACAAAACACAATGTGGGGCCTATTTTATTTACCGAAGAAACCTCTTTTAGAAAAGAAATTCATTTAGGAGAAAACATCACAGTAAACATTTTACTAGCAGGAACATCCTCCAAAAATGAACGCTGGAAATTAAGGCATGAAGTGTTTAATGAAGCTGGAGAATTGTCTGCCGTCATCAAAGTGTACGGTGCATGGATGGATTTAACCAAGCGCAAACTTACAGCCCTTCCCGAACAAGCAAATCATTTGTTTTTAAACGCAGAAAAAACAGCTGATTTTGAAGAAATTCCAATCAACTCAAAGTCTTAAAGCTCCATATCGATTACGATCTTCCCTTTTACTTTTCGTTGCATCATGTCTTCCAAGGCTTTTGGAGCATCCTGTAAAGAATAGGTTTTATCGATGTGAGGGTTTATTTTTCCTTTTGAAAACCAAGTAAGGAGTTGCTGTATATTTGCCAAACTCTTTTGAGGTTCTTTTTGTGCAAATGCTCCCCAAAAAACGCCCACAATACTGGCTCCTTTTAGCAAAGTTAGATTCACAGGGATTTTCGGGATTTCTCCATTGGCAAAACCAACAACTAAATGCCTTCCTTTCCATGCAATTGCTCTCAAAGCAGCTTCTGAAAAAGAACCGCCAACCGGATCAAATATAACATCTACTCCTTTGCCGTTGGTCAATTCCTTGACCCGATCTTTTAAATTCTCTTCCTGATAATGAATCACTTCATCAGCGCCAAATTGTTGACACAGGGCCAATTTTTCTTTGGTAGAAGCTGCAGCAATTACTTTTGCTCCCATTAACTTTGCCAACTCAACAGCCGTTAAGCCCACCCCACCAGAAGCACCTAAAACTAAAACAGTCTCATCTTTTAATAAGTTTGCCCTATCTTTCAGCGCATGATAAGAAGTTCCGTATGCCAACAAAAATGCTGCAGCATTTACCATGGTCATTCCTTTTGGTTTTGGAAAACAATCGGAGGATTTTATGAGCACCTGCTCGGCAAACCCACCAAATGGAACGAAACCAACAACGGCATCTCCTACTTTAAATGGAGATCTCTGCTTGCCAACTTGCAATACAATACCTGCAACATCACTTCCAGGTGAAAAAGGAAATGGAGGTCGAAATTGATACTTTCCTTGGATAATTAAGGTATCTGGAAAATTAACACTGCAGGCTTTTACGCTGATTAAAATTTCATCCTCTTTTGGACTTGGTGTTGCTACTTCTTGATATTGAAGCGTATTGGGCTGCCCAAACTGATTGCAAACAATTGCTTTCATAAAAATTAAATTTATTTTGAAAACAAGATATGAAATTTATGAAGATGCATCAACTTTATAACGATGTTAATTGTTTGCCTGCAGGTAGCAATTTGTTAATGGAATTACCGATTCAAACTCGATTGAATGCAATGGGGATTGTTGCTGCTATTGGTCGTTAAAGTTAAGGTGTATTATGGGGTTTTTTGTAAAAGATCTCCTGCAGTGGTCTAACTTTCGTTTCAAATCAAAATCCCCCGATTGTGCCTGTAATGAAAAACTGCAGAAGAGTTCTGTAAATTTAATGAATAAGTTGCAATTAACAATTGATTTATAATTTTTTTTTAAATAAATAAGTCCAAAAATTTTATTCTTTAATTTGTAGAATTGAGGAAACACATCCTCATTTGCAACAGAGGTCTAAAAAACAACTTTGTTTTTTCAAGAAAAGCACATTAAAATATTCTAGCAGTAAAATATTTGCAAAAATTAAGATATTAAAAAACCTCAAGCATCTAAAAATATAGATGTTGAGGTTTTGTGTTGTACAGGCGGAGAGACTCGAACTCTCACACCTCGCGGCACTAGATCCTAAGTCTAGCGTGTCTACCAATTCCACCACGCCTGCAATTGCTCCCAATAAACTGGGCTGCAAATATAAACAATACTTACAAACTGCAAAGAAGTTCATTATTATTTTTCTATTTTTGATACATAAAAATTTTAGACATGCAAGAGGTTACCAACTATATAGAAAATCATAAAAATCGTTTTATCGACGAACTTATCGAATTGTTAAAAATTCCTTCTGTGAGCGCAGATTCTGCGTACCATCAAGATGTATTAAACACCGCAGACTTTGTTAAAAAAAGTTTGGAAAAAGCGGGTTGCGACCACGTAGAATTGTGTGAAACGCCTGGATATCCAATTATTTATGCAGAAAAAATCATCGATCCCAACTTACCAACCGTATTGGTGTATGGCCATTATGATGTGCAACCGGCAGATCCTATTGAATTGTGGACGTCTCCTCCTTTTGAGCCGGTAATCAAAAAAACGGAGATCCATCCTGAAGGGGCCATTTTTGCAAGAGGTGCTTGTGATGACAAAGGACAAATGTACATGCATGTAAAAGCCATAGAATATATGATTTCTACTGGAAACTTGCCGTGTAATGTGAAGTTTATGATTGAAGGAGAAGAAGAAGTAGGCTCAGAAAGCCTCTCTTGGTTTGTGCCTCGAAATACAGAAAAATTAGCCAATGATGTTATTTTAATTTCAGATACAGGGATGATTGCCAATGACATTCCATCCATTACCACGGGATTGCGTGGTTTAAGCTATGTAGAAGTTGAAGTAACTGGCCCCAATAGAGATTTACATTCTGGATTGTATGGAGGTGCCGTAGCCAACCCCATCAATATTTTAACAAAAATGATTGCATCGCTTCACGATGAAAACAACCACATAACCGTTCCCGGCTTCTACGATAATGTTGCCGATTTATCACTGGAAGAAAGAGCCGAAATGGCAAAAGCACCCTTTGATATAGAAAACTATAAAAAATCCATCGATATTGGCGATGTGTATGGTGAAAAAGGATATTCGACCAACGAAAGAAATTCCATTCGCCCTACCTTAGACGTCAACGGAATTTGGGGAGGCTACATGGGAGAAGGTGCAAAAACCGTAATTGCCAGCAAAGCCTATGCAAAAATATCGATGCGTTTGGTGCCCAATCAAGATTGGAGAGACATCACGGAATTGTTTAAAAATCATTTTGAAAGCATCGCACCTAAATCGGTTTCCGTAAAAGTAACCCCACACCATGGCGGACAAGGCTATGTAACTCCAATAGATACCATTGCCTACAAAGCGGCAAGCAATGCCTATGAAACCACCTTTGGAAAAACACCCATTCCACAACGAAGTGGTGGATCTATTCCGATTGTTGCCCTATTTGAACAAGAACTCAAAAGCAAAACCATTTTAATGGGCTTTGGACTAGATTCGGATGCCATTCACTCTCCAGACGAGCATTTTGGTATTTGGAATTACTTAAAAGGTATCGAAACCATTCCTCATTTTTACAAAAATTTTACTGAGTTATCAAAATAAGAGCCTTTAAAACTTTCGTTATGAAATACCGTTTATATCTTTCTTTAATTTTTGCAGTCCTTAATGTATGCTGCTTGCAAGCACAAGGCCTATTGAGTGAGAAAATGATTTTTACCCAACAAGATACTTTACGTGGAAGCGTTACGCCCGAAAGAATTTGGTGGGATTTAACCTACTATCATTTAGAATTAGAAGTGGTTCCAGACGAGAAATTCATCACTGGAAAAAACACCATTGCCTATACGGTCTTGTCAGAATACCAAACCTTACAAGTCGATTTACAGGTGCCTTTAACCATTACAAAGGTCACCCAAGACGGCAAAGAATTAGAGGTTGTTCATTTGGGGAATGCGCATTTTGTGCAACTCGTAAAAAAACAAGAAATCGGTAATTCTGAAAGTATTATAGTACACTATCAAGGAAACCCAAAAGAAGCGATTAACGCTCCTTGGGATGGTGGCTTTTCATGGAAAAAAGACAACAATGGCAATCATTTTGTCGCCACTTCCTGTCAAGGCTTGGGAGCAAGTGTTTGGTGGCCCTGTAAAGACCACATGTATGATGAGGTTGAAAACATGGACATTAGCGTTACGGTTCCTAGCAATTTGATGGACATTTCGAACGGGAAACTAAAAGAAATTGTGGATCATGGAGCAACCAAAACTTATCATTGGACTGTAAAAAACCCAATCAACAATTATGGTGTGAATGTAAATATTGGCGACTATGCCCATTTCTCTGAAGTATATGAGGGTGAAAAAGGAGCCTTAGACATGGATTATTTTGTCTTGAAAGACCATCTTAAAAAAGCCAAAAAACATTTTAAAGATGCGCCAAAAATGATGAAAGCTTTTGAGCATTGGTTTGGGCCCTATCCTTTTTATGAAGACGGATTTAAATTGGTAGAGGTTCCTTATTTAGGCATGGAACACCAAAGTTCTGTAACCTATGGAAATCAATATAAAAAAGGCTATTTAGGGCGCGATTTATCGGGAACGGGCTGGGGATTAAAATTCGATTTTATTATTATTCATGAAGCTGGACACGAGTGGTTTGCGAACAACATTACCAATAAAGACATTGCTGATATGTGGATTCATGAGAGTTTTACCAACTATTCTGAAAGTTTATTTTTAGACTATTATTACGGCAAAAAAGCGGCATCGGAATATGTGATTGGTTTGCGCCGATCGATTGCAAACCAACACCCAATTATTGGCCAATACGATGTTAATAGCGAAGGTTCTTCAGACATGTATAACAAAGGTGGCAACCTATTACATACCTTAAGACAATTGGTAGACAATGATGATAAATGGAGAGCGATTCTAAGAAAAATGAATGCTGTTTTTTATCATCAGACAGTGACTACCATGCAAATTGAAAACTTTTTAAGTACTGAAATTGGCATTGATTTAACGGCTGTTTTCGATCAATATTTAAGAGATATCAGAATTCCTGTTTTTGAATCTCAACTTCAAAATGGGGTGCTATCCTATAAATGGGCAAACGTTGTAAAGGATTTTAAAATGCCCGTAAGGATTTTTATCAATGAAAAACCAATGTGGCTGTATCCAACATCGAAAATTCAAACAAAACCCTTCAAAGAAAAGAACGCAGATTTTGAGGTAGATCCCAACTTCTACATTTACACAAAAAACAAATAAAAAAAGCCGCTTAAAAGCGGCTTTTTTTATTTGATAAAGTAGGCTTTGATGATGTAATCTACTTTTGGATATTTTTCTCTTAAAAAAGCATTTCCAAATTTATTTATTTTTCCTTGTTGGGTGCCTAATTTATCTCCATATCCGTCATAGAATTTCAATACATTGTCTTTCCCTGCTGTTATTTTTGCAACTGCTGGAAAACCAACGACTCCAGAATAATCTGCCGTATCCAAACGGTTATTGTCTTTTAAATTGATGAATATTTGATTGGATCTTGTTTTAACAGCACCTCTTGCAAACGAAATGGTCATCGCATCGTTTTTTAGAACAACAGGTTCGTCTTCAATTCCTTCTCTCCAACTGCTATTGATTATAGAGTCATTGTGAATTCCGAATTGAGCTACAAAGTTGGGCACCACTCTATAAATCGCAACATCGTCATAATATCCATACTTTATTAATTGATACAAACGATCGACTCCTTTGGGAGACCAAACTCTTTTGGCTTCAATATCAAAGTTCCCTTGGGTGGTTTCAAACCTTGCTTTAAATGTTTCTGGCGCTTTTTTATCCAACCATTTCTGATTGAATTTTTTTGTCCCACAAGAAGCAAACATAAGAATGGTTGCCAGTAAAATTAATTTTTCTTTCATGGTTTTATTTTTTTTACTTCATTTTCAATCAAATATAATCAAAGAAATTCTAAAAAATCATATAAATATCAACCTAACAAATGACGGTAATTCTATTCTTATTTCTAAAAATCAACAAATATTAGAATTCTAATTTTAACAAATATGCGCGTTTGCGATTGAAACATTTGTTGGAACGCCAAAAAAAAACTACTCTTTCTCTGCCATTTTCTTTACATAATCGGTAATGATTACAATTTGAGTAGGCCCAACTTTTCCTTCAATATATTTCGCATTTTCATGATCTAATGAAATTCTACGGACGGCAGTTCCTTGTTTGGCAACCAAACTAGACCCCTTCACTTTCAAATCTTTTATTAAAACCACAGTATCTCCAGCTTGTAAAATAGCACCGTTTGCATCTCTATGAATTATTTTTTCACTCTCGTCTAAATGGTCTCCTGATTCTTTTGCAAAACGCAAATCGTCATCTTCTAAATACATCATGTCCAATAAATCTTTTGGCCACCCCTCGTTTCGTAAACGAGCCAATAAGCGCCAAGCAACCACTTTTACAGCTCTGTGCTCGCTCCACATCGAGTCGTTTAAACAACGCCAATGGTTTGCTTCTGTAGCTTCAGGATTGTCTATTTGTGTGACACAAGTTTCACAAGCAAGTAAACTTCCATCAACGCCACTTCCACCTACCGTAATCGTTGGTTTTACTTCATAAACGGATAGTTTCTCTTTTGAAGCACACAACTCGCATTGATTTCCACTTCTAATTTCTAAATCTTGTTGTAAACTCATGGTATTTTTTTAGGTTGATGCTGACAAAAGTAGTGTTTTAAGTACGACTTTCTTGGTGTTTTATGATTCCTGTAAAAGGGCTTATATTTCTAAAGAGGTAAATGTAAAAGAGGTTCCGTCAAACAACCCTTTGTCGGATAATTTTAAAGCGGGAATAACCAACAATGCCATAAAAGACAAACTCATATAGGGCGCTCGCAAGGTACTTCCCATTTCCTTTGCTTTGGCATCTAATGTTGCATAGGCCGCGCCAATTTCTTGTGCAGACTTGTCGGACATAATTCCTGCTACGGGCAATGGTACTATTATTTCTCCGGAAGCACTAACGGCGCAAATGCCTCCTTTATTTTTAATAATTAAATTTACAGCTTTGCAAATGGCCGCATCTGAAACACCTACTGCAATAACATTATGGGAATCATGCCCTACTGAACTGGCAATAGCGCCCTCTTTCAATCCGAAATTCTTAATAAATGCAATGGCTGGTTTTTCATTTTTATAACGATTTACAACAGTCATTTTTAAAACATCTGTGCTGGTATTGGAAACTAAGTTGCCATTTTCAATGAGGCTATCTGCTTCTATTTGATGCGTTACAAGTTCGCCATCCAGGGCTTCAATGACTCTGATTCTCTGGGCTGTTGATAGGTATTCAAAATCGGAGATCTTTTTTTTATCTGTATTGAAATTATTCAAGACGTCAAAAGCAATATCTTTTACAAAGGAAGTTCCATTTTTGGCAACCAATGCTCCATTGATATAGGTTGCTAACACCTTGAATTTTTCTAAATCTTCAATCACAATAAAATCAGCGGGATCTCCTTTTTGCAATAAGCCAACATCTAAGCCGTAATGCTTTACGGGATTTATACAAGCCACTTGCAACACTTTAAAAACATCCATTCCTTTTGCGACTGCTCTTTCACAGAGTTGATTGATATGTCCGAGTAGTAAATCATCGGGGTGCTTGTCATCGGAACAAAACATCATCTTTTCAAAATGAGTTGGAAGTAAATCAATGAGGGCTTCAAAGTTTTTAGCAGCACTTCCTTCTCTAATAATAACTTTCATTCCTTTTTGCAACTTTTCTAAAGCTTCGTCATAGGAATAACATTCATGGTCTGTAGAAATTCCGGCAGAAATGTACTTGGTTAGCTCCTCGCCTCTCAAACCTGGCGCATGCCCGTCTATGGGTTTGTGATTGTTTTTAGCATGCTGTATCTTGGCAAGTACTTCTGGATCGTCAAATAAAACACCCGGGTAATTCATCATTTCTGCCAAGTATTTGATGTCTGGATTTTGCATCATTTTTTTAATATCTTCAGCATCAATAATGGCTCCTGCACTTTCAAAGGAAGTTGCCGGTACACATGAAGGGGCACCAAAATTGAATTTCAAAGGTACCTTCTTTCCATTTTCAATCATAAACTCCACTCCTTTCACTCCCAATACATTGGCAATTTCGTGGGGGTCTGAAACGGTTGCAACAGTGCCGTGTAGCACTGCAATTTTTGCAAACTCGGAAGGCACCAACATGGAACTTTCAATATGAATATGTGCATCTACAAAACCTGGTACTATATAGTTTTCTATAGTATGATTTGCGGCGTTAATTTGGGTAATTACGCCATTTTCAACACAAACTTCTCCTTTATAAATTCGTTTGCCTACAATATCAACTATATTTCCTTGAACTATCATTCAGTCATTTTAAAACAAATCTACAAAGAATATGAAATGTTTGTGGACGGATTTCTGAACTTTATCTTATTTTTATGGAATGGATACTGCATTGGCTTTTCAAAACTTTAAAAATAAGTATGGATTTATAATACACCCGAATGCAACAAAATTTAAAAACTGGGCTGCGACTGAATTTTTTTCTTTAAAAACGCTTTTTCCAACAGTACACAAAAATGAAATTCACCATATCGACTTAAGTACGAGTAGTGCATTTATAGGGGGCATTGAAGAATTTAACGATTTAGCGTTTTTTCAAAAAAAACTGGAAGCACTGCAAAAGAAGGTTCCTACTAAAATCATTGCTGGCGGTTATTTGGAGAAACGAGCGTTGTATACTTCTGATATCTATAAACGAGAATATGAAAATGGTGTCGAACGGAGAAATATACATCTTGGGCTGGATTTTTGGCTGCCAGAAAAAACCCCTGTGCATGCACTTCTAGACGGAGAGGTTGTTTGTGTTACGGAGGATGCATTTCATAAAGGATATGGCGGTTTGCTGATCTTAAAACATCGGGTAGCTGACTTTCATTTTTATACTTTGTACGGGCACAATACTGTGAAAAGTGTTCGAAAACACCCTATTGGCAGTACGATTAAAAAGGGAGAACAAATTGCTGTTTTGGCAAATGCTGCTGAGAATGGCGATTGGGTTCCGCACTTGCATTTCGAAATTATGCTTAGCCGACTCGACTACACGGATGATTTTCCAGGAGTCGCTTTTGAAAGCGAACGTGCAATTTGGAAAAGTATTTGTCCAGATCCAAATTTACTTTTTAAATTGAAGGGTTTTTAGAAGACTTATAAGTTCTCTAATTCTTGCTGCATTTTTTTGGTCAATCCTTTGACCACCAAATCATATGAATGATTGATGAGTTCTGCTGCGAAATCATCTGAAATATTTCCTGTATTTAGTGCCACCGTATTCCAGTGTTTTTTACTCATGTGCCAACCTGCTGTAATGTCTTCATAAGATTCACGGAGCTCGATCGCTTTTTCTGGATCACATTTTAAATTTATTTTTTGATCGCCATTTTCCCAAGAATCCAGCCCTGTTAACAGGAACATTTTTCCCTTTACTTTAAAAACCAAGGTAACGGCGTCAAAAGGAAAATGTTCTGTAACTCCTTTTTTTGCAATACAAAAATTTCTTAATTGCTCAATGTGCATGCTTAAAATTAGTTATTTTTTTGATGTAAAAAATCATTCAAAACCTTGAAACTTTCTTTTGGATTTTCTTCCATTGGAACGTGTCCTGAATTTTGAAGTACTACTAATTTTGAATTGGGTAAAAGAGTGTCCATTCTTTTTCCATTCTCTAAAGGAATCCAAGTATCCTTTGCTCCCCAAATTAATAAAGTAGGTGTTTGAATGTTTTGCAGTTGCTCTTTTTTTGATGCTTCTGATGTTGTAAAATCTATTTTTGCTCGGTCTACAAATGCTTTTCGATTTCCTTCTCTTAATGCCATATCGTGGAAACGGGTAATCAGCGCATCTGAAATCTTAGTATCGTCTTCATAGACTTGTTTTAGATTGTCTTCAATGATGCTTCTAGGAGTGATGTATAGAAAAAGCTTGCTTAAAACAGGTGTTTTTGCCATTTTAAAAATCCAGGGTTGTGGTTTGTTTGTTGGCAATCCGCTTGCGTCTACTAAAATGAGTTTCTGTACTTTCTCTGGATTTTTTGAAGCATAGTTCCAAGCAATATTTCCACCCAATGAATTTCCTGCTAAAAACATAGAATCGAGTTTCATTTTAACAACAAATTCTTCTAAAAACTGGGTGTATTGCTTAATGGAATAATCACCACTTTTATTAGGGCCTGTAAGTCCAAAAGCGGGCAAATCCATTCGAATTACTTGGTAGTTTTCTTTGAGTTTCAGTGTCCAATCATCCCACGTGTGTAAGGATGCTCCTGTGCCATGAATCAATACAATTGGCATTCCTTTTCCTTCTACTCTATAGTGTACTTGCATGCCGTCTATTTCAACAAATTTCGAAAATTCATTGGCATATTTCTCTTTTAATATTTCAACAGGAATGTCGGAATACACTACACTCTTTATCGCCAAAACAAGAAAGAATACAAAACCATAAAGGGCGTATTTTCTTTTATTGTTTTTTCTCATCTACTAAAATTTTATATAAGACAGGCTTGCTTGGTGTTGCATCATTCTCAAAGGGTGCAATCATTAAATTTAATAAGTACTCTCCATCTAAAACAGCATTTGGTACGTAAATAAATTCGGTAATGGTTGCATCCATTCGTAAAGCACCACTGGTATTCCAAAATGCGTTGTGTGCTAACAATTGACCTCCATCTTTTTCTTTATCAACCGAAGGCAAATCCACCAATAAATGTTTGATTCCTTTTTCTTTTAGATAAATTGCGGCGGCTTCTGAAAGATAGGTAGGATTTGTGTTGGAGTATCTTTTGGATTTTTTATCAGGTAAATTTGGCAATGTGCGAATGACTATAGCGTCTCTTTTTTTATTTCTTATTTGTGTTTGTAATTGTTTTCTTGAAATCACAAAATCGCCATTGATAACTTCTGGTGCCACAGTAACTACTTCTGTAACAAAGAAAAAATGTTTTAAATTTTGATTTACAGAATGCACTTTTTCTGTAATATGACCTACACATTCTGTGTGTGTAATATGCGAATGCGGATTGAAATGAATGTTATTAAAATTGACAACAGCCCCCTCGGTAACCTTTATAATATCGTCATCTAATTTCTGAGGAAAGATCTTTGGATCATCAATATACCAGGCATTTATATTTTCTTTTGTTGCGTCTATGGCAATCGAAATATCAATGGGTTTGGAAACATCAATGGCTATTTTTCGAGAATTATATTCTATAATTGCTTTCATTAAAAGGTGGCTTTATTTTTTTTTCAAAAAAGATACTTATTGACTCAAATATAAGTTTTTAAAACTAGAATTTCAAGCATCTATATACCCAGATAAAACTAATTCAAAAGAAATAAATGAGCTGCGATACCGTCTACTAAAAAAGCACCTTCTTTCGTAGTTTTTAATGTATTTGCTTCAACATACAAAAGTTTTTGCTGAATGTATTTTTCTGATTCTGTTTGTATATATGTCACATACTTTGGTCCAAAATCAGTTTTAATTTTCTCCAAAGAAACCCCCCAAATCGTTCTTAATCCTGTCATTACATACTCATTATAACGATCGGTTACACTGAGTACTTCGCTCTCAATCGGCAGCTTATTCAATTCAATTTCTTTGATATATTGTGTGTTATTTCGAACATTCCAACTGCGTTGCTTTCCATCAAAAGAATGTGCTGAGGGTCCAATTCCGAGATACGATTTCCCCAACCAATAAGCCGTATTATTTTTACTGAAGTAGTTTTCTTTTCCAAAATTAGACAACTCATAATGCACAAAATTTGCCTTTTCTAGTAGGTCTCTTAAAATAAAAAATTGTTCTTGCGCCAAAACTTCATCTACTTTTTCAATCTTACCTTTCTTAATCAGTTTTTCTAAAGCCGTTTTTGGTTCTACTGTTAAGGCATAACTCGAAATATGAGAAACATTAAAATTCAATGCAGTTTGTATATTTTGTTGCCATTCTTCATGGGTCAATCCTGGAATTCCATAAATTAAATCGATAGAAATATTCTCAAAATAGCGCGTGGCGATTTCTAATGATGTGTGGGCTTCCGAGGAGGAATGTGCACGATTCATTAACTTTAAATCTTTTTCAAAAAACGATTGCACACCAATGCTTAAGCGATTGATAGGTGTATGGGAGAGTTCTATTATTTTTTCTTCGGACAGGTCATCTGGATTCGCTTCTAAGGTTATTTCTGGTGAAGCTACAACTGTATGGTGTTTATATACCGCAGCAATCAAAAGGGAAATTTCTTTAGCAGATAACATGCTTGGCGTTCCACCACCAAAATAAATTGTTTCAACTATTTGATTGTTTAACGCTTTTTTTCTGAGCTCAATTTCTTTAACCAAACATGAAATCAATGCATCCTTCTTTTTCAATGAGGTAGAAAAATGAAAGTCGCAATAAAAACAGGCTTGCTTGCAAAACGGGATATGTATGTAAATTCCGGCCATGGGTTGGGTTTCAGGTTTCAGGTTTTAGTTTTCTGGTTTCTGGTTTCAGGTTTCAGGTTTCAGAATCATGTAATTAATTAACTTACCAATTTTCAGCATTCTCAGATGATAAAATATCATATGTAGGTGTATCAATATAATTACATTTCAAAGCAAACATGAGCCAAGTTTGTGTTTCTGAATTTTCTGCATCAGAATCTGATAACTTACTAATAAAGTGCTTTGGATATAATCTTTTCCTATACGCTTCAGAAATAATAGCAGAAACACTTCTTGAGGATCTTCGAATTTGATCTGTTAAAGAATATTTTTCTTCTTTCGGGAATTTTTTTGAAATTTCAAAAATCTTCATTGCCAATGAAAAAGATTTTTTAAACGCTAATAATTGTGTAAAACTCATACTATTATTCTTAATTCAAAACTCATTAACTAAAAGTCATCTCATTCCCACTAAAAACTAAAAATCACTTTTTAACTCTCTTTTCGTTTTGTTTCACGAAGCTAGCCCAACCAGTATAATTTTTTCCACCAACCACTTTTCCTGAATTGTAAAAATGACATACTGCAGCTGCGAGACCATCGGTTGCATCGAGGTTTTTAGGCAAGGTTTTTAAATTCAATAGCGATTTTAGCATGAGCGCCACTTGTTCTTTGCTAGCGTTTCCGTTTCCAGTAATGGCCATTTTAATTTTCTTTGGCAGGTATTCTGTAATCGGAATTTCTCTTGACAAACCTGCGGCCATAGCAACCCCTTGTGCCCTCCCTAGCTTTAACATGGATTGTACATTTTTACCAAAAAAAGGCGCTTCAATGGCAATTTCATCTGGATGATAGGTGTCGATCAATTCGATTGTTCGCTCAAAAATGAGTTTTAATTTCAAGTAATGGTCATCGTATTTCTGAAGCATCAATTCATTCATTTGAATAAATTCCATCTTCTTTCCAACGACTTTTATCAATCCAAACCCCATAATGGTCGTTCCTGGATCTATTCCTAAAATTATTTTTTCTATCGCCACAACGGTTGTTTTTGTGTATTCTTATCTATGGAGTACGTTCCTATTTATTTTTAAAACAATCCAGTAATTAAACTTTCTGCTTTGAACCAAAGAAATAAAACAATGATTAAAAGGAGCACTAGAAAAGCACCTTTTTGCGGCTTTGGTTTCTTTTGATTTCCGAATTTCCTTCCTATTTTCATATACTCTATTTATCGTTTTGTTGCTCTTAACATTTCTCTTTTTCCTGGGGGTCCTGGCAATCTTTCTACCATAAAACCAACAGCTTGCATCGCTCTTCGAACGCTTCCTTTTGCGGAGTAGGTTACCAAAACACCTTCTTTTTTCATCGCTTTATACATTTTTAAAAAGATTGCTTCCGTCCACAATTCGGGTTGATTTTGCGCTCCAAATGCATCGAAATAAATCAGATCAAAAGCAGCTGTATCCTGAATATCCTGAAAAAATTGTTTCCGTTTCAACAACTGAAAATCTTTTGAGATAGAATGCTCCTTTTCCCATGAAATACGGTGCATTTCGTCAAAAACAGACTGAAATTCAAGGGCTTTTAATTCGGAAACATAATTCAATTTCTGAAATTCTTCCATGGAAATTGGATAGGCTTCCACACCTACATAATTCACTTTCTTTTGCAATTTCTTCGCTTCCAAAAATGTAATAAAAGCATTTAAACCGGTTCCAAAACCAATTTCTAAAATAGCGATTTCTTGTAAATCAATCTTAAAAAATCCCGTATCTAAAAAAACATGATAGGCTTCTTGTATGGCACCGTGCTTTGAATGGTATTGTTCATTCCAATCGGGGAGCTGTATGGTTGTAGAACCATCTGAGGTAATGATGATTTCTCTTTTCAATGCGTTATTTTGTTTTTAGTAAAACACCATTTGCTTCAAAAGCAAAGGTGGTTTCTGGGACTTTAATATTTGCAATTTCTTGGGTTGACTTTCCTGCATCTTTTGCATAATGTTGTAATTCTGCTACTGAAGTTTGTTTTACAAAAGCGAGTCCTTCAACTATAACTTCTTTTCCTTCTGAGTCTAAGGGCATAAAAAAACCATAGTCTTTAAATCGTACCATTGTTTCTTCGGCTTCATTTAAAGGCAACTTCATCCAACACCCCTTGCTTGTACATACTTCTTTAATGGTAGCAGTAAATTTTACCGGAAGGGTATCTCCTACTTGCAATATTTTCATTTGAGCGAGGACTGCTTCTGAAGAAAGTACGTTTTCGTCTGTAATGACATCTCCAAAAGATTGGTATGCGGTTGGGGCTTTTACAGCTTCCTTTTCTGCTGTTTTTACTTCTTTACATGCTGTAAAAAATAGGAGCGCAACTGCGCAAAATTGAATCCATAATTTCATCCCAAAAAGTTTTAACGTGATACAGACAAATATAAGGTTTTAAACAACAGGGCAAACGCATCTAAAAGTTATTATTTAGAGTTACATCATTGATTACAACCCTTCCGAAATTGTTGGAGATTTTATCTATAAACGATACTGTTGTAACCATATACCATTACAGAATAGGCTGGCAGCAATGCAGCTAAGGTGATTTCAAATCAAAATGAAATCTTAGTCACCACCAATTTACGGATTGAAGGAATGCTTTTAAAGAAACATCCGATTGCTTCAAAATTTTGTTGTTTCTATTTTTATGATACCTTTGTATAATACTATGTTAATAATTTAATACTAATTTTTAAAATCATATCATTATGAATGCCTATTGTATCAATAAAAAACTGTTTTTATTTTTATTTTTTGTGTTTATCACTTTTGCGAGTGCCTATGCACATGCAGACGACGAAATCATTATTTATGTAGATGTTGATAAGCGCAAAAATATT
>Ga0233426_10000477_pt1 | contig 42886 bp, 50 predicted proteins | sample SI_118_April2016_6_FD_179875 | JGI IMG/M metagenome (GOLD analysis project Ga0233426, IMG submission 179875) | Seawater microbial communities from Saanich Inlet, British Columbia, Canada - SI_118_April2016_10_MG | ecosystem: Environmental > Aquatic > Marine > Inlet | place: Canada: British... | reverse complement strand
AATCCAGAGCATCCAAATCAGCATCGGTTTGAGTACCGTTGACTGCCTGAACGGCAAGTTCACGCATACGCTGCATCATATTACCGATTTCGACAGTGGCGCCGTCAGCGGTCTGTATCATTGAAATCGCATCATTGGCATTTTTAGCGGCCATATCCAGACCTTTAATCTGTGCCGTCATGGTCATACTCATTGATAAGCCAGCAGCGTCGTCTTTTGCAGAGTTTATCTTTAAACCAGTAGAAAGACGTTCCATCGCCTGAGTGGCGGCGCGATCGTTTCTTGAAAGAGCATTTGCCGTTAAAGTTGCGGCAACATTTGTATTGATAACAGCCATTTTAATTTCCTCACCTGTAAATTTAGTCTTAAGTTAAACAAATCCACTGTTCTTGATCTGCCTATGGTTTATGTATCGACACAGATCAGGAAAACTTAAGTTTTTTTATTAAGAAATGGCAGAAGGGAGGGACGGCTTTTAATGAGGGTGTTAAAAAACAAAGAACCCCTGGCTGAAGGGGTTCTTTGTGGCATACATAACTTAGCGATGGGCTAGTAACTTGTAACCCAGGGCGATTATTTTCTGATCATTAGCCTTTTAAGAGCGCTAAAACAGATTGGTTCTGTTGGTTAGCCTGCGTAAGCATGGCTGTGCCTGCCTGCTGAATTATCTGCGTGCGAGCTAGCTCTGTTGTTTCTGCAGCATAATCGGCGTCTTCAATACGACTGCGTGATGCAGCAGCGTTTTGAGACACATTAGTCAGGTTGTCAATTGCGTACTCAAGCCGATTCATAGCCGCACCAAAGGTGGCGCGCTGGGCGTTGATACCATCGATGGCAGTATCTAGAGAGGCAATTGCGGCGTTGGCATCTGCATCTGTATCAATTGTAATTGCCGAGATATCGGTACCATACACGCCTGACAGGGCCGTGACGCCAGCAGTAGTTTCAGCTACCGTTTGTGCGGAGCCATTTTCGCTAATGGTCGGTGGGACGGTGACCACTTCTGCATTATCGTAGGTCAGGGTCAAGCTGGTTGTTCCGTCGGACGCGGTCAGACGACTCAGAGAGCCATCGGCTTCAATCGCTGCGGCAAGCCCGGCGACGGTAGTTAATGCCCCTACAGTAGTAGCATCTAACGTTATAGTATTCTGACCATCGCTGATCACAAAGTCGCCGGCTAAAGCGGCTACTCCGGCGTCATCAATAGTGAAGTCGTAAACTGCTGGAACACCTGCTACATCAGTAGTAGACGCATTCAGATTCCAGTCGCCAAAGGCAACGCTCATGGTCTGCAGTGAATTACCGCCAACCTGGAATACTGCTGTGCCGTTGCTAGAGGTGCCTGCTGTGCCACTGAGAACATTCTCACCGTTCCACTGGGTCTGGTTAGCAACACGTTCGATCTCGGTTCGCAACTGGACAAATTCTAAATTCAAGCTGCTCTGGTCAGTGGATGTCACTGTGCCATTGGAAGCCTGAACAGCCAGCTCACGCATGCGCTGCATCATATTGCCAATCTCGATGGAAGCGCCATCCGCAGTTTGCACCATGCTGATCGCATCGTTAGCATTTTGTGCTGCTTGATCAAGACCTCTGATCTGAGCAGTCATTCTTGAAGATACAGCCAGTCCAGCAGCGTCATCTTTGGCAGAGTTAATGCTCTTGCCTGTAGATAAACGCTCCATGGTCGCAGCCATATCACGGTCGTTTCTCGCTAACGCATTGGTTGTCATAGTCGCAGCGATATTGGTATTAATAACAGCCATTTTAAATTCCTCATTGTTCATTCAAGTTATGCTCCTGAGCCCAATTGGCTGCAGGATGTTTTTTAAACCGATAACCGCGAGTTACGCGCAGTTGCCTGTCCGTAGGCGTCGATCTAAAAAGCCTTACTTCAAATCCACTATGGTGAACAAAAATCCCAGGGTCTAACGCCCAAAAGATCAGTCACCATCTAAGGAATAGCAAAACTGATGCCAACTAATGAAGAAATGTTAAAAATTTAAATAAAGGTTATTAATATCAAGGAGTTAAAATTTTATCGTGCAGAAGCTTTGCCGCGATTGCCGAGCAAGTGGCATGTTTTTGCCGATATTTTTTGCCACTCTGTCGGAAATCCGGCAGATGGTGAGGAAGGAAGGTTAAATGTTTAACCTGAGTGAAGGTTAGCTGAGCCCGGTCTAAAATTTGTCGTCAAACAGGACACCTTTTAAAGATTCGATTTGTTTTGCAATACGCAATATGGCGTCGCCAGGCACTTTGCGAATGATCTCGCCAGTATTAGTATCCGTTACCTGAACAACAAAGCGGTTAGAAGTATCGTCGATTGAGAAGTGTAAGCTGGTAGGAACCTGCTTAACCGTTGCATTAAGTTCCTCGATAGCATCATCCAATTGCTTAATTGTTTCGTTTATTTGCTGAATCGACTCACCTTTGCGCGCAGCAGCGGCACGGCCAACGTCTTCAGCACTGATGCTCGGTTCAGGCTTCACGGGTGTTATGTTTAGAGCATTCCCAGCTTTGGCTTGCGCCGCTGAGGGTTGTGGCGTTATTTGGGCGCCGACGTTAATGCTAATTTCATTGCCTGACATTGTTTTCACCATTTTGTAGTGCGGCCTGCTTGTCTGCCGCTGATCTTGCGCTCATTATGCCCTGTCACGCTTAAAATCAGTTCCTGTCATATCTATCGACAGCTTAATGTGAAGCTTTAGCAATTAAATTGAAATTATTTGCTTGTCTTGACCCTCAACTTGGCTATCTAGGCCTTCTATGTGGCGTTATACTCCTGCTTTTGAAAAAATCCGACCATTATTCCGTCATGATAATAAATATTATTAAACAGATTGATCGATTTACCGAGGCCACAGGTCGTGCGCTGTCCTGGCTGACTTTGGTAATGGTTGGGTTGGTAGTTGCAGTGGTGATCGGGCGATATTTTGTTGGTCTGGGCTCTATTGCGCTGCAGGAGTCTGTGACTTACCTGCATGCTCTGGTTTTTATGCTGGGTCTGGCTTTTACCTTGAAACGTGGTGGTCATGTGCGGGTGGATATTTTCTATCGCAGCTACTCACCGCGGATTAAAGCGCTGGTGGATTTGCTGGGTGGGCTGATTTTTCTGCTGCCTTTTTGTCTGCTGATCTTTTTCAGCAGCTGGGACTATGTGCTTGCAAGCTGGGCTGCGGGAGAGGGTTCTTCAGAAAATAGTGGCATTGCAGCAGTTTATCTACTCAAAACATTGATGTTAATTATGCCCCTGACATTGCTATTACAGGGCATCGCCGAGATATTAAAAGCGTTTTTAATACTGAGAACTGGCCCAGAGGCAACAGATCAGGATAAGGGAGCTAAGGCAGTTTTATAATGGCTGAATATATCCCCTTTTTGATGTTTGTCTGTGTCTGTCTGGTATTAATGGCAGGTTACCCCGTGGCCTTTACCCTCGCCGGTACCGCGCTGTTGTTTGCTCTGGTAGGAACTCTAAGCGGTCACTTCGATATGGCTTTTTTGCAGGCCATGCCTAATCGACTGTTTGGCACCATGGACAACACCACCCTGATTGCTGTGCCGCTATTTGTGTTGATGGGTGTGATGCTGGAAAAGTCGCGCCTGTCTGAAGACTTGCTGGAGAGCATGGCCGATCTGCTGGGTGGTTTTCGCAGCGGTCTGGGCATCTCTGTGGTGGTAGTCGGTGCGCTACTCGCTGCCAGTACGGGAATAGTTGGCGCCACAGTGGTGACCATGGGGCTAATGTCACTGCCAACTATGCTTAAGCGCGGTTACAGTCCGGCTCAGGCCACCGGCGTTATTGCTGCCACTGGCACTTTGGGGCAGATTATTCCCCCCTCAATTGCGCTGGTACTGCTGGGAGATACCCTCTCCAGCGCCTATCAGCAGGCCCAGTTAAATATGGGTATTTTTACCCCTAAAACGGTTTCCATTGGCGACCTCTTTGTCGGCGCCATTATCCCGGGCTTTATGTTGGTGCTGATGTACTGCCTGTATATGATTTTATTTGCCCGGCCAGCGCCCCAGGCGCCACAAAATGTTGAGGCGGCAGATAACCGGTTATCGCGGGCCATGCGTAATCTATTGCCGCCAATAATTTTAATTATTGCTGTATTGGGCTCTATTCTCTCTGGTGCTGCGACGCCGACTGAAGCCGCGGGAGTCGGCGCCTTTGGTGCCACAGTGTTGGCGGCGCTCAAAGGGCAGTTAACCATTTCGCGCCTGAGGGAAGTGGTGCAAAGCACCACAGAAGTGACCTCTATGGTGTTCTTGATATTGATTGGTGCCGCAGTGTTTTCTCTGGTGTTCCGGGGCTTTGGTGGTGAAGAGCTGGTTGAGCAGTTCTTTGCGGGATTACCTGGCGGCATTGTGGCTGCAACATTGCTGGTAATGTTGGTGATTTTTTTGCTCGGCTTTATTCTCGACTTTATTGAGATAACCTTTGTTGTGGTGCCTATTGTGGCTCCGGTACTTCTAGCTATGGGCCTTGATCCGGTGTGGCTGGGTGTGATGATAGCGATTAATCTACAGACATCATTTTTGACTCCGCCCTTTGGCTTTGCCCTGTTCTATCTGCGCGGCGTGGCTCCGGATACGGTTGAGACATCGGATATGTACTATGGAGTAGCGCCGTTCATATTCTTGCAGGTTCTGCTACTGCTGATGCTGTCCCAGTGGCCACAGCTGGCAACTTGGCTGCCAAGCTTGATTTACAATTAAGATTTACGACCGCAATATAAAACTAATGGAAGAGATACCGGCACGATGAATAATATTAATGAATCCCCCAAGCCCATCGGCAAACTGATTTCCCAGACTATTGCCATGCCCAGAGAGACCAATGCCAATGGTGATATTTTTGGCGGCTGGCTGCTCAGTCAAATGGATTTGGCTGGTGCTATTTTGGCTGGAAGAATTGCCCAGGGCCGCGTCGCGACTGTGGCTATAAGTAGTATGTCATTTCTTAACCCGGTGCCAGTCGGCGCTGTGGTGGGCTGTTATGCCAACACCACTTCTGTGGGTACCAGCTCAATTAAAATTTCCATTGAAGCCTGGATTAGTGACGACCACAGAACAGAGCTCTGCAAGGTCACTGAGGGCGAATTTGTGTTTGTCGCTATTGATAAAAGTGGCAATACCAGAACGGTACCCAGCAACTAAGTGACTAAGCTATAGCCTTAGAGCAGCAAAAATCTCCCGGCGCAGGGGCTCAATTTCATTGACCATATGATGGTTGGCATCGGCAATAATTTGCACCTCAAGCCCAGAGAGTTTGCTCTTAAACTGCTCGAGGTTGTATTGCCAGTTGAGGGTTTTATCACCGGAACCCTGAATCAAATTAATCGGTCTGTCTGTGCCTGCAAACTGTTTAAATTCCGCAATCCAGTTGCTCAGTGCAGCAACCCATGCCATGGGCACAGTGCGTGGCTGAAAGTAGTCTCGATGCTGGACAAAATCGAGGAACTCCTGATCAAAAGAACTGGGGCGAAACACCCGTTTCGACGACCGGCGAAAATGTTTTGCCAGCAAAAATAAACAGCGTTTTATAGTCCAGCTGCGGGGTTCCAGCAGCGGTGCCAGAAGATTCAACTTGCTAAACGGATAGTCGGATTGTGCATCCTGCTGCATCAAATGTTTCAGCAAAATTGCCCCTCCCATACTTTGTCCAATGGCGTGCAGGGGCCCCTCGAACATAGTCTGACTTGCACTGATAACGGCATTAAGTGCGCCGACATAGTCTGCGTAGTCTAGAATAAAACCAGGTTGGCCGGCAGAGAGGCCATGTCCGGGCAGGTCAAAACAGATTACATTGAGCCGGCAGTTGAGAAGGTGCTCAATTAGATGATTAAACAACCCGGTATGGTCCATATAGCCATGGACAACAATCACTGAGCCCCGGACGTTTTTTGGCGTCCAGCTCATGGTTACAACCGGTTGTTGCTGCAAATTAAGTGTGCCCGCACGGAGCTTGAGTTCCCCGAGGGGAATAGGCAGCTGATAATAGTTGAGGTATTGCAGCAGTGAAGCATTCGACTGGCTCGCTACTGGCATTTCACCGCAGAAAGCGGGCAGGTTTTTCCGCAGTGCTACGATCGAAGATTGATCGAAAGTGTCTGTCGACTGTCCCATAGACTATTCCAAAATTAAACCAGGGTTTAGGCGTGATTTCGGATTCCAGATTTCCATTCATGGCCCCCTGGAGGGTATCTTGTCAGATTGCCAATGAATTACAAGAATAAAGATGGTGCCGATAAACTGGTCAAAGAGCACAGCTCAGCGCTGGTGCGCTTTTTAACTCGGCGCATGAAAAGCCGTGAAGATGCGGAGGATATTGCACAGGCCGCCTATCTGCGGCTCTACACTCTGGATGATCTGGGCCGGCTGTCCAACGCCAAAGCCTTTCTTTTTCAGGTGGCGGCAAATATGTCCATCGACCAGCTGCGACCTGAAGTGCTGAATAAAAATTATCTCGATAAAGAGATATCCAAGGTGCCAAAGGATAGAAGCAGGGAATCCGGCGCATGGTCGAGAGAGGATGTGCAAGTGAGCTATCACTTCAACTCTGGAGAGTCGCTGATTACTTTGGGAGTGGAAAATATTCTTGATCAGATGCCGCCATTTCTGGGGTCAGCATTCAATGATAATTTTGATGTCAGAACCCATGACTCAACCGGTAGATTTGTCTACGCGAGGTTGAGTCACAGTCTGTAAATTGCTTATTCGTCTGTGGAGAGTGAGATATCGTAAACGCCAGCTTCGCGAGCCTGGTCAGATATCTGAGCAAAAAGTTCGGTTTTCGACTTGGGATGTGCGCTGATAACCACTTTGGCTTCTGGTTTCTCAGCATGCATTCTTTCGACATTAGCTCGCACTGAGCGAATGTCAATGCGACGGCCTTCAAGCATCAGTTCGTTGCTTTCAGAGATGCGGAAGACAATATTGGTGTTCTCGGAATCTGGTGGTGGCTGATCAGAGGTTGGTGGTCGGTTAACCCCAAGGCCTGATTCGTTAACAAAGGATGCGGTTACAATAAAGAAGATCAGCATGATAAATACGACGTCCAGCATAGGTGTCATGTCGATCTGGGAGTCGTCTTCTTCTTTACGTCTTTTGCCTAGCGCCATTTTCTATATTACCTTTCTAAAACCGCAAATTCTCTGAGTGGCGCATTCTACTGACTTTTTTAAAAAATGCTAGTAGAGGCCAAACCAGCACCCAACCCGACATATGCTATTCTGACGTCTTAAAAGGCTCTGCACTACTAATGTTTGAGTCTATATCAAAAAATGTCGTTTTTAGGATAGCCAATGCCGGAATTGCCAGAAGTAGAAACGACCCTTCGCGGTATTGAGCCCTGGATTGCCGATCAGATTATCACTCAGCTCAACGTGCGTCAGGGTTCTTTGCGTTGGCCCGTCACCCCCGGGTTGGCCAAAATTGCTCAGGGGCAAAAAGTCTGCGCTCTGCGCAGGCGAGCCAAATATCTGATTATGCAGCTTGAGCGCGGCTCCATGCTTATTCATTTGGGCATGAGCGGAAGTTTGCGTCTGGTAGAACCTGAAACCGAGTGGCGCAAACATGACCATATAGAGATGCAAATGAGCAATGGATCAGTGCTGCGCTACCACGATCCACGCCGCTTTGGCTGCTGGCTGTGGTCAGGGGCGGAACACAGTCAGCTGGCCCGGCTTGGCCCTGAACCATTGTCCGCAGATTTTGATGGCCACAGGCTTTACCAGCTATCTCGCAAACGCAAAATGGCTGTTAAACCTTTTATTATGGATAACAATACAGTGGTAGGTGTAGGCAATATCTATGCATCTGAAGCACTCTATCGCAGTGGTATAAGACCGGATCGTGCTGCGGGCAATATTGCCGAAAAGCGCTATATGGTATTGAGCGGTCATATAAAAGAGGTGTTAAAGGCTGCCATTGAGCAGGGCGGGACTACATTGCGGGATTTTGTCAACGGCAATGGTGAACCTGGGTATTTTCAGCAGACATTGGCGGTGTATGGTCGAGGAGGGCAACCCTGCAGGCACTGTGGAACATTATTGAAAGAAATCAAGCTTGGCCAGCGCAGCTCGGTTTTTTGTCCGAACTGCCAGCGATAGCGACGCCTTAGCCTTTAAGTTGTTCATGTTTGGCCTTGAGTGCATCTGCAACATTGGCCGGGACAAATTTTGAGACATCACCATCCAGAGACGATATTTCTCTAACCAGCGATGAAGAGATGTAAGAGAAGCGCTCTGCCGGTGTCAGGAAGACACTCTCAATTTCTGGAGACAGGGCACGATTCATATTAGCCAGCTGAAATTCATACTCGAAATCAGAAACTGCCCGCAGGCCGCGCATAATAGCATCGGCATTGCAGTCTTTAACAAAATTAACCAACAGATAATCGAAGCCACGAATTTCCACATTGGGCAGGTGCTTTAGAGCCTCTGCTGCCAACTCTATGCGCTCCTCAACCGAAAACAGCGGGCCTTTGCGCTCACTGGCGGCAATACCGATGATAACCTTATCGAACAGCTTCGACGAGCGCTCAACCAGATCGATATGGCCGTTAGTAATAGGGTCAAAAGTACCAGGATAGACAATGGTCGTCATGGGCGAGGTCTCGCAATGGCATCAAGGGGTCAGCATAGTACTGAAATTAAGCGCTCGGCTCAATCTGAGAATACAGTGCGTATTTTACGCCACCGGAAATTTTTTCTCGCAGTTGCCGCCAATTGGCTGGGCAGTCAAACTGGCTGTTTGAAGCAGGAAACTCGCAGTAAATGATGGCCCCTTCTGCCAGCCACTTATGGCGCTGCAAAAGTGCGCAGACAGAACTCTGATAGTCGCCATCAAAAGGTGGATCCACAAACACAATATCAAAGGCCTGCTGATTGGCGTTGTGCTGCAGATATTGCAGCGCATCAGCCTCGAGGATGGTCAGCTGGTCGGCACCCAGTTGTCGCTTGTTGTCCCGCAGCTGGCTGGCTGCAGCCCTGTGCAGTTCAAGAGCCGTGCAACCGGCAGCGCCCCGAGATACAGCTTCAAAACCCAGAGCGCCAGAGCCGGCAAACAGGTCAAGACATTGGGCGCCGGGAACATAGGGCGCCAGCCAGTTAAACAATGTTTCACGAATGCGATCGCCAGTGGGTCGCAATCCGGGGGCCGCCGCAAAACTAATTTGTCGGCTGCGCCACTGGCCGCCGATAACTCGCAGCTTTTGTATACCGTTGGCAGGATTTTTTTTGCTGGGCAATTGAGTGCTCCGATGTTGCGAGTTTTACGCACTTTTTCTGGGGTAAGTGGTAGGATACACTAGATTTTAATAACCGTAATATAAGAACCTCAATGGATTCTCCAGCATCTGATAACTCAATAGCCAAAGCGAAAAAGAAATCATTTTTTGATCGCTTTAAGCGCGACAGTTCGGCTACCGCCGACAACCCGGCTCCGGAGGCAGTGACCGCCATCGCCGAGGCGTCAGAACAGCCCGCCGAGCGTCCAGTGACTAAAGCCGGATTTATGCGGCGCATGCGCAATGCGCTGTCGCGCACAGGTGAGGGCATAGGCAGTATTTTTCTCGGCGGCAAAGCCATTGATGATGACTTGCTGGAAGAACTTGAAACCATGCTGTTGATGGCAGATGTTGGTATTGAGGTTACTGCCAATATACTGGCTGAGTTAACTGAGCGGCTAAACAGAAAAGCGCTTAAAGACAGCTCTGCACTGCAAGAGGCCCTGCAGGAAATACTGACCGCCAAGCTGCTGCCCTGTCAGTTACCACTGGAGATCTCCGGTTCCCAGCAGCCCTATGTAATTTTGGTGATCGGTGTAAATGGCGTAGGCAAGACCACCACCATTGGCAAAATTGCCAGCCGCTTACAGCAGCAGGGTAAGTCGGTGATGTTGGCGGCGGGGGATACTTTCCGCGCCGCTGCGGTGGAGCAATTGCAGGTCTGGGGTGAGCGCAATAATATTTCTGTGATCGCCCAGCACACAGGTGCAGACAGTGCTTCGGTTATTTTTGATGGTATTCAGGCGGCGAAATCCCGTGGCGCTGATGTGATTATTGCTGACACTGCCGGCCGTCTGCACAACAAAAGCAATTTGATGACCGAGCTAGAAAAGGTCAAGCGAGTGGCTGGCAAGATTGATGAGACCGCCCCCCATGAGGTATTGCTGGTTCTGGATGCGGGCACAGGTCAAAATGCAGTGGCCCAGATGGCAGAGTTCACCCAGGCTATTGGGGTGACAGGCATTGCCCTGACTAAATTAGATGGTACCGCAAAAGGCGGTATTATTTTTGCACTGGCAGACAAGTTTTCTGTGCCGATTCGCTTTATTGGCGTGGGAGAGGCCCAGGAAGATCTACAGCCCTTTGTTGCCAGTGACTTTGTTGAGGCCCTGTTGACCACAGGGCTCCGTGAGTAAGCAATATGATTTGTTTCGATAATCTAAGCAAGCGCTATCCGGGTGGTTTTGAAGCACTTAAAAATGTCAGCTTTGAGATGGCCGCTGGAGAAATGGCTTTTTTGACCGGCCATTCTGGTGCGGGCAAAAGTACATTGCTGAAAATGCTCATGCTGATGGAGCGGCCCACATCGGGCAACCTGCTGATCAATGGCAAAAACCTCAATCGCTTACCCAATTCACAAATTCCTATCTACCGCCGCCAGGTTGGCGTGGTATTCCAGAATCACCAGCTGCTGTTGGACCGCACTGTATTCGACAATGTTGCGCTGCCTCTGCAGGTGTCCGGCTATCCAGCGAATGAAATTGGCCGCCGAGTGCGCGCTGCACTGGACGGTGTTGGTCTACTCGACAAAGAGCAGCAGAAACCTGTTGCCCTGTCGGGCGGTGAGCAGCAGCGAGTTGGCATCGCTCGCGCCGTGGTGCACAAGCCGCGGATTCTTTTGGCCGATGAACCAACGGGAAATCTCGACCCCGAACTGTCCAGCGAAATTATGGCGCTGTTCCGACGATTTCAAAATGTTGGGGTCACCGTATTGATCGCCACCCATGATGTTAATTTAATCGATCGTATGCAGCTGCGGATTATGCGTCTTGAAGGCGGCACTATGATTGATGATGGAGCTGATTATGGCCGCTACTGATCGCCCTCGCGAAGCGGCCCAGCGCGGCGCTAGCGGGCAGAAAATAAAGTTTGCGGATCGCTGGCGTGGCTACAAATCACACCATCGGGATACCATTCGTATCAGTCTGCTGAAGATGATGCGAGAACCGGTGCAAACGTTGATGACCGTTGCGGTTATTGCCATTGCACTAGCACTGCCCACTGCCCTCTATCTCACCGTGGAAAATATCCAGCGCCTGGGCAGCAATTTTGAATCATCTGCACAGATCACCGTTTATGTGCAGAATGGGGCCAAGCCGGAGGCCATTAAAAAGCTGCAGGACAAGCTGGAGAACTTGCCCGCCGTGGATTCTGTCAGCTATATTTCCGCTGAGCAGGCATTGCTGGAGTTCAAGGCATTGTCCGGGTTTGGCTCGGCGCTGCGCTACCTTGAGGACAATCCGCTGCCAGCGGTATTTCTGGTGCAGCCAATAGTGTCGGAGCCTATCGATCTGGCGCAAACCAACAGCTTAATCGCATCGATCGCGGATCTGCCCGGCGTTGAGGATGTACAGATTGATATGCAGTGGTTGCAGCGTCTGCACAGTCTTACTGAAGTTGGGCACAAAGTGGTGCTGGCACTGGGAGCAACTCTGGGTCTGGGAGTGCTGCTGGTAATAGGTAATACAATCCGGCTGGCCATCCAAAGCCGCCGCGATGAAATTATTGTGGTGAAACTTGTCGGCGGCACCAATGCCTATGTGCGTCGGCCGTTTCTTTACAACGGCGTGTTACTGGGTCTTTTCGGTGCACTTGCCGCATCAATTATGCTCTACCTCAGTGTGGTCTGGATCAGCAGTTCGATTGCGGATTTAGCCGATCTGTATCAGAGCCAGTATCGCCTAGCAGGACTGGGGTTTTTGCGTTTCCTGATGCTGATGTGCCTGGGTGGCCTGTTTGGTTTGGCCGGTGCCTGGATGGCCGTAAGCAAGCACTTGAAGGATATAGAACCAAAATAGGATTTTGCCAGTATAAATACCGTTAAAACCCCCGAATTTATTGAACTTTTAGGGGCTAGGAACCACTAAACTTTTAATGTTAAAATTGTCGACCAACTTTCGAAAGAGACAGTAATGAACAAAGCCCTTCAAACAATGGAGTGGATGACCCCAGGCGCTAACCTGAATGCCTACATTCAGGGCACGGCGACTGTGCCGATTCTCACCATCGAAGAAGAGAGATCACTGGGCGAGGCACTGTATTACGAAGAAGATCTCGATGCAGCACGCCGCCTGGTTATGTCTCATCTGCGGTTTGTTGTGCATATTGCTCGTTCTTACAGTGGTTATGGCCTGCCATTGGCTGATCTTATTCAAGAGGGAAACGTGGGTCTGATGAAGGCCGTGCGTCGATTTAATCCAGAAAAAGGGGTGCGGGTTGTATCCTTTGCGGTGCACTGGATCAAAGCAGAGATTCACGAATTTATTCTGCGCAACTGGCGCATTGTGAAAATTGCTACTACCAAATCCCAGCGTAAGTTGTTTTTTAATCTGCGTAGCGCCAAGAAGCAATTGCAATGGCTGACAGCAGATGAAGCTAAAGCGGTGGCTGATGATCTGGGTGTCGAAATCAAAGATGTCATGGAGATGGAGATGCGCCTCACGGCTCGGGACTCCGCCTTTGATGCTCCTGCAGATGAAGATGATGATAACGCCTCCTATGCACCTGTGTTCTTCCTTGAGGACAAAGGGGCTGACCCAGCCCAGCTGGCTGAGAACGACGATTATGAGGGCGACAACAATCTGCGGTTGGCCGAAGCGGTTAAAACACTGGATGAACGCAGCCAGAGCATTCTGCAGCGCCGGTGGCTGGACGATAAAAAAGCCACATTGCACCAGTTAGCTGATGAATATGGTGTTTCTGCCGAGCGTATTCGCCAGCTGGAAAAAAATGCCATGAAGAAAGTACGTGTGGCCATGGAAGCCTGACCAACAAAAAAATTGCCAAGCCGCACTGGATCGGAATCTTTTCACTCTTTCCTCTGCGGCTTTTTTATTGCTCGTGAATTAAGGTGCTATGAATAAAATATCCTGGATCAAAATCATTGCCATCAGCGGCATGCTCTGTGTCGCACTGGGCGCTTTTGCCGCCCATGGCCTTGAACAGAGCCTGTCAGCCAAGGCCCTGTCCACGATGCGCACTGCCGTTCTCTATCAGTTTTTACACACATTATTGTTACTGGGCATAGTGGCACTGCCGGATAAGCTGCTAAACCAAAAATTACAAAACCGCGCGGCACAGTTGTTACTGGCTGGTATTGTGTTGTTCTCTGGATCTCTCTACCTGCTGGTCTTCACCGGCTTTAGTGCTCTGGGAATGATTACTCCTATCGGTGGCTTAGCCCTGATAGCTGGCTGGTTATTATTATTTAGTGCCGCGAAAAGACCTCAATAAATGGATATAAGACCAGAATATCGCAAAAAATCGATTCGCAGCTATGTGGTGCGCGCCGGTCGAATGACTGACGCCCAGCGCAATGCATTTGATACAGGTTGGTCGCAATATGGTTTAAAGCTGGCCGATGGTGCCATAGACACAGATGTAGTGTTTGGCCGCAGTGGCAGCAAAGTTCTGGAAATTGGTTTTGGCATGGGCGACTCATTACTGCAAATGGCGGCAGCGGATCCCGAGACAGATTTTATAGGTATTGAGGTTCACCCCCCTGGTGTTGGTACTTTGATTAATGGGGCTCAGGCTCAGAGCATTGAAAATTTGCGGGTCTATCTGGCGGATGCTAACGATGTGCTGGATGAATGTTTCGCCCCCCAGAGCATTGATCGCTTGCAGCTTTATTTCCCAGACCCCTGGCACAAGAAAAAACATAACAAGCGGCGTATTGTTCAGCCACAATTTGTACAGCAGGTGCGAGAGAAGCTGCGCCCTGGTGGAATTCTGCATATGGCCACCGACTGGGAGCCCTATGCTGAGCAGATGCTCGAGACATTGGATGAGGCCGAGGGTTTTATAAATACTGCGGGGCCGGGACATTACGCTCCAAGACCTGACTATCGCCCCATAACCAAGTTTGAGAAGCGTGGCGAGCGTCTGGGCCACGGAGTATGGGACCTTATCTATCAAAAAACTGATTAACCAGATGCTATAATCACCTACAATAAAAACCTACACCATAAATCGTGAATAACGGGATTAACCATGAAATTTTTTAGACTTCTTTCATTGACCGCGCTACTGGCTTTGGCTGGCTGTGATCAACTAAATAACCAGCCTCAGGAGGCAGATTTGCAAACTCAAGACCAAAAAATTAGTTACTTATTGGGGATGGATAATGGCAAGAACATCCAGTCTATCGGCATGGAAATTGATACCGCTGCATTCCAGCAAGGCTTTCAGGATGGTCTGACTGATGCCGAGCCACAGTTATCGGAAGAGCAGATTGCCGAGGCAATCAAAGCCTTTGAAACCCAGATGACCGCAAAGCGTGATGAGATGCAGCAGGCTCAAGAGCAAGAAGCATCAGTGCAGGCTGAGAGCAATCTGGTCGCTGGTACAGCATTCCTCGCAGAAAATGGCGCCAAAGACGATGTGGTTACCACTGCTTCTGGCTTGCAATATAAAGTACTGGTAGAAGGTGCTGGTGCAATACCAACTGCAGAGAGCACGGTTGAAGTACATTATGCCGGGCGCCTGCTAGACAACACTGAGTTTGATAGCTCAGTCAAACGCGGTGTTCCAGCGCAGTTTGGGGTTACTCAGGTCATTGCAGGCTGGACTGAAGCATTGCAGTTGATGCCCGAGGGTTCAAAATGGGAACTCTATATTCCTGCAGACCTAGCTTATGGCCCCGGTGGAACAGGACCAATTGGGCCCAACGCTACATTGATCTTTGAAGTTGAGCTGCTGCAGGCTAATGTAGAGTCTTAAAGTTGAAGCCTAAAAGATGTATAAAAAAGCCCCGATTAATCGGGGCTTTTTTGTATCTGAACTTTAGCCTGGAAATTTAGACTGAATCAGCCTGAGACTCCTGCAGTAATGCCGGCACATGGGCATTGTGTAAAACCTCAATCATTTTGTCTTCAGACTCAAAGCGCTGGGCCAGAAACTCACCAATACTCGACAGGTCAACAGCCAGTGACTCCAGGTCATCTGTCTCAAGATACTTGTCATTAAAATCAAGAATAGCTTCAGTTGACGGCTGAATAGCCTCAACTATTTGCGCACCCTGCTTGAGCCCTTCAGTGTCACTGAAAGCCTTGCCTTCGCTGGCAAGTTGCTCAAAAACTTCGAAGTGGCCGACCGAAACATAGTCCACCATCAGTTCGCAGAAATTTTGTAATTTGCTGCCATGGCTCGCGTTGGCACCATCAAAATCCTGAATTTCACTCAATTCGCAATACTTAACCAGTAACTCACGACGCTCTTCCAACCAGCGGTCAATGACTTCACTGACTCCGCCCCAATACTGCTGTAATGTTTTGCAATCTTCTAACATAACATCCTCTGTGGTTCACTCCCTTGGAAATCACAGTTTACCTGTTTTTTGCTGGATATTAACTAGTCAGTGAATAAAAAATGGCAACACCAGAGGCAGAAAAATTGCCGTCCAAATACCATTAAGGCCCATGCCCAATGTAGCAAATGCCCCGCAGCGGCTGCTCTGTTCAAAGGCCTTGGCTGTGCCTATAGCATGAGCAGAGATACCCAGTATCAACCCCTGCCAGCGTTCATCCCTGACGGCAAAAGAATGAAAAATTTTGTTGGCCACTAAAATCCCAACAATACCTGTCAATAACACCACCATCACCACCAATGTTACCAGCCCGCCGATCTGCTCGGTGATACCCACAGCAATGGGCGTGGTCACAGACTTAGCCGCCAGTGACAGCACCACCAGCGGATCCACGGCAAAAAGACTGGCCATGGCAAGGGCAAAAACAGTGGCAAAAAAGCCTCCGACCAGCACAGTAGTTGTGACTGTGATCATAAGCGGCGGCAATTGCCGCATCTGCCGGGCCAGAGGAACCGCCAGTGCAACCGTGGTTGGACCCAGCAGCCAATTTAAAATGCCATTCCCGGCATAGTAGATCGCAAAATCCATATTGATAAAATAAAGCAACCCGGCCACAAGAGGTGTACCCACTAATAACGGGTGCAACAGGGCATTGCCGCCACTGCGTCTATATACCCATAAACCAGTGGCAAAGCCGATTACTGACAAGGCAATCACCCATGAGCTGGTGCTGATTTGCTGCCAGACGTCAATTAACCAGTCCATTATTCAGGCCCGCTCCCAGGCGCATCTGGCAGCACCCGGATCAGCACAGCCATCACAATAATGGCGGCAATGGTGCTGAGCACAATGGTTGCCAGCAAGGATGGGAACTGTCGATAGATCTCGGCACCGAGAAAAAATGCTCCGACGGAGGGAGGAATAAACATCAGTGACAGATTTTGAATTAACAGATTGGCGGCTCTGTCGAGAATAGCTAACAGCTGCGGAAACATGGTCAAAATAACCAGCAGTAACAGCATACCCAGCAATGGCGCCGGCAGTTCAATCATTAGTTGATCGACCACTACCTGGCCAAGCCACTGAAAGCCAGCGAGAACTGCCAGTGCTGCCAGCAGTTTCAGGATTTGCGCAAAAATTGCACGACTCCCAAAACAGCAAAGCCAACGAAGGTAACCATCACCCAGCCCGGCATGCTCAGTCCCAGCAATTGCCATTGTATCTCTGCACAGTTGCCGTCGCCCCTTAGCAGCATGCCAATCGCCTCGGAGATGGAAAAGCTGTCAAACAGATACTCCACTGGGATACCACAGGCTGGCACCTGATCCTCTGGCAGGCTCTGCAGCCACAGTTGCTTGCCAGAAAAATATCCGCCTAAACCAGCAGTGGCAATGGACAGCCCGGCATATATTCGCTGCCCCGACTGGCCGGGGTTATGCAGTGCTGCGGTTGCGCAGATAGCACCAATACCGATCACAAAGGCCCGCTGTGTCATACACAGATAACAGGGCTCAAGGCCGAGAAAATTCTCGAAGTACGCAATCGCAACAACAATAAGCGCGGCGCTTGCCAATGCCTGTGCAAGGTTCAGTATTCGATAGCTGGGCAGCATCATTGGGTGCTTCTCCTTAATAAGTAATATCGCCTAGTGTAATTCAATTCCAGACAGACTGTTTTGCACAAAGCGCTGTAGTCGAGGATAGAGCTGATGAAACTCCAGGGCAATGGCAGTTTTATGCTGATTAATGACGGGGAGTGCGTCCTGCAGCGCCACCGGACGCCGGAGGCGTTCACCAATGCGCTGTAAAATCATTGGTAGATGCTCGGCATGGGCATAGCTCTGCAACCAGCCGATCTGTGGCGCCCGTTGTAAAAACACTAGCGCCCCCGGCGGCAGGTTATCACTGTATTGCCCCAGATTTGAGTAGAAGTCCTGACAAAAACTGTCCAGCGACTGCTGATAATATCTGTGCCATTCACAGGCCAGCAAATGATCGTAGTAAACATCAGCCACAATTCCGGCATAGCGCCGCATCGGGCTGCTGAAGCGCTGTAAAAAGGCCTGTATTTCAGGCTGCTGATCCACATGGGCATCGAGTTTGCGATGGGCGGTGATGCCGGCCTCAATAGCCGGAGAATACTGGCCGATCAATGGTCCGCGCACAAAATCACCGAGCAATCCGCCCACCTGATATTCCGGATTATCACCAGCAAGGGCAACATGGGCGAGATAGTTCATATTGCGGGGGCGGCTAGTAAGCTGCCAGGAATTCGTCGAATGACAGACTGTCGCTGGCTTCTATTTCGGCCTGCTGACGCCTGGACTCAGCTGCCAGGTGGGCATATCTGGCCATGGTTTCAGCACTGGGTGCCTGAGCGCAGAAATAGTCGCGCTGTTCACAGGCCTTGCGCATGGCCATGGCGAAATAGGTTTCATTATTTTCGCTCATCTCACGCAGTAGAGTAGCAGCGGGCGTGGTCTGCTGGTCTTCCAGTCGCTGCTGCATAGTTGCCAGCGCCTGACTATAGCTGGTGCTCTGATGAGCCTTATCAAGCCTTTCGGCAACCGGGCCCATGGCCGCAATCAGGGACAGGCCCCAGTCGGGTAGTGCTACTTCTTCCGTGCCGTTTAGCAGCAGGGTTTCAGGGTCGCGCCCATGGTAGACCGTGCGTCGAACGTTTTCAGGGATGCGCATATATTCCTGATTGTTGGTCTCCGGGCTGTCCTGCAACAGACAGAACAGCAAAAAGGTATCCAGAAACCGAATGGTCTGAGCATCTATGCCGCCAGGTACAAGGGGATTCAAATCCACACAGCGCACCTCGATATACTCAACCCCGCGACTTTCGAGGGCATGGAGAGGCGTCTCGCCAGACTTTGCGGTGCGCTTGGGTCGAATAGAACTGTAGAACTCATTCTCAATCTGCAGCAGTGCAGTACTGAGCTGTTTATAGTTGCCCTGCTCGTCCTTAAGTCCGATCTGGTCATAGGCAGGGTAGGGCTGATCCAAGGCCGCGCGCAACGTAGTGACATATTGCTGGAGATTGTTATAGCAGACCACCAGCGAACTCTGTGCGTCAGACTGATATCCCAAATCGCCCATACGCAGGGACGTTGCATAGGGAGTATAGAGGCTGTGACTATCGTCATTAACCTGTTCCAGCTGGTGCTCGCGGCCACGCACAAAGCTTTTGCATACCGCTGGCGCAGCGCCCAGCAGATAAAGCAACAGCCAGGAATAGCGTCGGAAGTTACGAATGGTGGCGAAATAGCCCTGGGTAATGTAGTCCTGCAGCGTCTGCTTGTCACCGCTGGCTGCCTGCAACTCGAGCCACAGCTCATCAGGGACAGAAAAATTGTAGTGGATGCCAGCAATGGTCTGCATGAGTCGGCCATAGCGATGGCCCAGACCCACGCGATAGATCTGCTTCATTTTGCCAATATTAGAGGTGCCGTACTTGCCCACAGGAATGCTGCTGTCATCACCAAGCTGGCAGGGCATGCTGCTGACCCACAGCAGCTCATTATCAAGGTGTTGATAGGTAAACCTGTGTATCTCGTCCAGCTCTTCAAGAACCTCATTAATCGACGCCGAGGGAGAGGTGATAAACTCCAGCAAAGCTTCTGAATAGTCCGTGGTGATGGATGGATGGGTCAGTGCTGATCCCAGCGCCTGAGGATGGGCTGTCATGGCAAGATGCCCAGACTGACTTACCCTCAGGCTCTCTTTCTCAATACCTCTGGTAATGCCTGTGAGCAGAGGCGCCTTGGCGTCCCCGGCAATAAGGGCGAGCTTGCTGTGCAGGGTCAAAAGCGGATGCTCAGGCTGCGTTCGATTGCTTGGAATTTGCGTCGTTTGAATTGCTGGCATGTTGGCCAACAGTTAGCACAGGGCGGCCTTTGTTGTCAGCCTCACATTCGACAACTGCTGCACGCAGGCTAATATCTTTGGCATTTAATTCGATTAGCTGATTGATAGCGATATCACGGTGAGGGGTTTGAAATACAGCATTCCGATCCGCCTCAGAACTCCATTCCAAATCCTTGTTAAGAGTGCGTTGATCCTGTGTCTGCAATATATAAATTTTCATTTCAATCCCGTGACAGCTCCGTTGAATTGCGGCACAGTGTAACCTATACATACGACTGATAAAAAGGGAAATCACATGGCAAAAACAGCTCTTATACCTATTGCAGACGGCAGTGAAGAAATTGAAGCAGTTACCATGATTGATGTACTGCGTAGAGCCGGAGTTGAAGTCACAGTGGCCAGTGTTGGTGCCGAGCAAATTGTTGGTGCCCATGGCATTGGCATCGCCACGGACTGCAGCATTGACAGCTGTGTCAATTTATCCTGGGATCTGGTCGCAGTGCCTGGGGGCATTCCCGGAGCAGAGCATCTGGCCGAGAGTGGAGCGCTGGATACCATATTGCGTGCACAGACAGCAGAGGGAAAACTCTATGCTGCCATCTGTGCCTCACCGGCTCTGGTGCTGGGTAGCAAAGGGTTGCTTGAGCACAAGATAGTCACCGGGCATCCGATGTTCCAGCAAAATCTGCAAGCCAAAGAACTCAATGCAGAATCTCGTGTTGTAGTCGACGGCAACTGTATTACCAGTCAGGGACCGGGAACCTCATTGGATTTTGCTCTGGAGCTGGTTGAACAGCTCTGTGGGCTGGTTAAACGGGAAGAAGTCAGTGCGCCCATGGTGCTCACTACATCTGCTACTGCCTACTATTGAGTCTAATCCGGGCTGGGCGCTTTGGAAATCCAGGCGAAAAAGCGCTGGATAAATATTGGATCGAGCACAAATATCGTGCCTAAAAACACTGTGTTTATTACTCCCACAGCAAGAAAGAACTGGGGAATAGTCCAGCTCAGCACACTGAGGAATAATATGCCCAACAGGGCCCCGGTCACCATAAACAGCGCATTGATAATATTGTTTACCGAGATCACCCGGGCCCTGGTATCCCCCTGAGTTCGCTGCTGAATCATCGAGTACAGCGGCACAATTAGCATGCCGCCAAACATACCGATAAACATCAGATCCAGCATCACATGCAGTCCACCACTTAAGCTCACAAAGTCGCTTGGTAACACCGCAGCAACAATAGGGTTAGCTGCCTGATAGCTACTAGTAGTAAAGAACAGATCTACAGCAAACACCGACAGGCCCAGAGCGCCCACGGGCACCAGCCCAGGCTCCACCTCGCCTTTGGAAACCCGATGACATAACAGCGAACCGATGGCCACGCCCACAATAAATGCTGCCAGCAGAATAGAAATTAATGTTGGGTGCCCATTGAGGACAGTGACTGCATAGTTGGGAACCTGCGTCAGAAAGCTGCCGCCAAATAACCAGAACCAAGAAATTGAAATAATGCAGTAAAACACCGTCGGGTTTTGCCGCGCCAGACGAAAATTTCGCGCTGTCTCACTCAGGGGATTAAGATTCAATTTACCTTGCTGCGCGGCAACCGTACCCGGGGCATCAGGGATTTCCCTGCTGCTAAGCCAGCCAATAATCGCAAACACAATCGCCAGCGCCCCAACATAGATTGGCCCCTGCTCCACAGTTACCAGCCAGCCGCCAATCAGAGTACCTAGCAAAATAGAGACAAAGGTACCCATGCCGGTTTGAGCATTGCCCGCCAGTAGCTCATTGCTATCCAGATGCTGGGGGATAATCGAGTACTTAATGGGCCCAAAGAAGGCCGACTGCACCCCAAGCAAAAATAAAACACCCAGCATCAATGGCACATCACCAAGCCACAGTGCATAGCAGCCCGCCATCATCAAAAGGATTTCGGTTAGCTTGATACGCCTGATTAGCAGCGCCTTATCATAGCGATCCGCCAGCTGCCCGGCAGTGGTAGAAAACAGAAAGTAGGGCAGAATAAAAAGCCCCGCTGCAAGATTGGTAATAAAGTTTGTGCTGCTATCTGAGCCTGCAACAGCAGTGCTAACCACAATCACCAGCAGAGCATTCTTAAACAAATTATCGTTCAGGGCACCGAGAAATTGGGTTACAAAGAATGGAAGAAACCGCCGCTGGGTGAATAGACGAAACGGACTTTTGACCGCTGCTGCGCTGTCGACTTGTTCCATAATGATTCCCCTGATGATTGTGAATAATTATTATTTTATCGGTCAATCATATAACAGCAGCTGACGGTTTAACTTAGCGGGTAACCCATCACAGTGGTTTTGCGACTGCCATAATCGCGGCGCTGCAAATCCACAAAGGTGCGTAACTCAGTAAACCCTGCCTTGCGCATCATACCAGCTGAAGCCAGATTTTCCTCATGGCGGTCGATCAGCAGCATGCTGCCTCCTAGGTCTGGCGCCTGATCTATAATCAGTGATAGCAGCCTGTGGCCTATACCCTGGCCAGCAAACTCTCTATGCACCACAACTTCAGCAATATAGATAGCAGGCTGTTGGTTGCTGTACTGCAGATACTGGCTAGGCAAAGTGTCGGCATGATAAAAGATGCCAAAGCCTATCTGCTGTTGGCCCTTAATAGCCACTAATATTGAGGCTTTTTGTTGCGCAACCAGATTAAACTCATGGTCAACGCCCTCTGCTGGCAGGTGATTCCATGGGTTTTGGCCATGGTCGAAAAGAAAGGCTTTTAGCTCGGGCAGCTCAGATTTTAGGGCCAGGCGATAATTAATCATCGAATTGTCCTCGGTAAATTTTGCAGCCTAAACTTGTTTGCCTGCGCAATATTTGGCAACCAGGCTTGTATAGATGAGCGTCTCCTAAATACGACCCTTATAATCACTCAAGATGATATCTAAGCTGGATAAAATCATTGGTATAAGCCTCGGCCTGGGATTGCACTAGCCGCACAGATCGGTCGATGTTACCAAATAAGCGTATTCCCTGACCCAGTATAATTGGCACTAGAGTAATAGTCATTTCGTTGATTAGCCCTAGCTCAAGGAAAGATGTAATGGTTTTACCGCCATCGATATAGGCGTGTTCAAACCCGCTGGTTTCTAATTTTGATAACAGTGATTGAATATCGCCATTATGGATTTTTACCTTGCCCTGCAAATTGCCAGGTACTTCTTTCACCCTATTACTAAGCGCAAATATCTCTAGATCTGCATAGGGCCATTGCTCTTGAGTGAGATTAAAGCTGGCTATTTTGTCCATGGAGTTTCTGCCCATAATCATACAGTCGACAGAATTTATATAGCGATTAAACCCCATATCCGGGTTTTCTTGCCTATTGGTTTGAGGATTATCGGCCGGCTGCAGCCAATCGACACCGCCGTTTTTAGTTGCAATATAACCGTCAACGCTAGTGGCAATAAAAATTGAACACTTCACTGGGCAAACCCTAACAAGTTGGAATCTAAGGGACGCTGCGACCCCTTAGTTATAGGCGATAAAAACGTTGATTTCCAGATTAGGGAATGTGCTAAACAGCAGTAAAAAAGTACGTGCGGCTATTGCTCAAATTACGCTGGGTCAATTCCCAGCGTATCCCAGAGCGCATCAACGCGTTGCTTAACTGCATCATCCATCGCAATAGGTTCGCCCCATTCGCGGTTGGTTTCGCCGGGCATTTTATTGGTGGCATCCAGGCCCATTTTTGAGCCCAGCCCAGACACCGGAGAGGCGAAGTCGAGATAGTCGATGGGGGTGTTGTCTACCAGCAGGGTATCTCTGGTGGGGTCCATTCTGGTGGTCATTGCCCAGATCACATCTTCCCAGTTGCGCACATCCACATCGTCGTCGGTGACAATGACAAACTTGGTATACATAAACTGGCGCAGAAATGACCAGACACCCATCATTACCCGCTTGGCATGACCTGGGTACTGTTTTTTCATGCTCACCACTGCCATGCGATAGGAGCAGCCTTCCGGCGGTAGATAGAAGTCAACAATTTCTGGAAACTGTTTTTGCAGTATGGGCACAAAGACTTCGTTGAGTGCCACCCCCAAAATAGCCGGCTCATCGGGCGGGCGGCCTGTGTAGGTGCTGTGATAGATTGGGTCTTTGCGATGGGTAATACGCTCGATGGTAAAAACCGGGAAGGTCTCTACTTCGTTGTAGTAGCCAGTGTGATCGCCAAAGGGGCCCTCGTCGGCCTCTTCTTCGGGGTACAAAAACCCTTCAAGAATATATTCTGCGCTAGCGGGCACCTGTAGGTCGCTGCCAATGCACTTGGTTACCTGGGTTTTCTCGCCCCTTAACAGGCCGGCAAAGGCGTATTCAGATAGGGTGTCTGGCACCGGTGTTACGGCCCCCAATGTAGTAGCCGGGTCTGCTCCCAGGGCTATGGCTACAGGGTAGGGCTTGCCGGGGTATTTCTTCTGGAAGTCACGATAGTCCAGAGCACCGCCGCGATGGGCGAGCCAGCGCATAATCAATTTATTTTTGGCAATCTTTTGCATGCGGTAGATGCCAAGATTTTGGCGTTCTTTTTCCGGGCCGCGAGTAATCGCCAGTGCCCAGGTGACTAGGGGGCCAACATCGCCGGGCCAGCAGGTTTGAATAGGCAGTTTATCTAAATCAACTTGATCGCCCTCGAGCACAATGTCCTGGCAGGGTGCTTTTTTAATTTCTTTAACAGGCATATTAAGCACCTGTTTAAAGTCATGGCGTTTTTCCCAAAGATCACGCAACCCTTTGGGGGGTTCAGGTTCTTTGAGAAAGGCCAGCAAGGTGCCTACATCGCGCAGGGCGCCGACGCTCTCTTGACCCATACCCATGGCTACGCGCTCTGGGGTGCCAAATAGGTTGCACAGCACTGGGGTATCGTAGCCTTTGGGGTTTTCGAATAGCAGGGCAGGACCTTTGGCGCGCAATGTGCGGTCACTGATCTCGGTCATTTCAAGATTGGGGTCGACCTCCTGAGATATACGCACCAGCTGCCCTCGCTGTTCGAGGAAAGCTATAAATTCGCGGAGGTCGGAATATTTCATAGGGCTTTAGCCTGGGTCAGTGCGTCTGAGCTATGATACGCAGCACGCACTCAGTTTGGCGCACTATTTACGTTTCATTGCACCAAAGAATTCTGCATTGTTTTTAAAGCCTTTCAGCTTCTCAACCAAAAACTCGGCGGCGGCCAGATCTTCCATATCGTGGAGTAGCTTGCGCAAAATCCAAACGCGCTGGAGTTCGGCTTCGTCCATCAGCAGGTCTTCACGACGGGTGCCGGAGCGGCGCACATTGATGGCTGGGTAAACGCGCTTCTCTGCGATCTTGCGATCCAGTATCAGCTCCATATTACCTGTGCCTTTAAATTCTTCGTAGATCACTTCGTCCATCTTTGAGCCGGTATCAACCAGTGCGGTAGCAATAATACTCAGGCTGCCACCATGCTCGATATTTCGTGCGGCACCAAAGAAGCGCTTGGGCTTTTCAAGTGCGTGGGCGTCAACACCACCGGTTAGTACTTTACCGGACGAGGGGATTACAGTGTTGTAGGCTCGGGCCAAGCGGGTTATGGAGTCGAGTAGAATAACCACATCTTTTTTGTGCTCAACCAGACGCTTGGCTTTTTCGATAACCATTTCAGCAACCTGAACATGGCGATTTGGCGGCTCATCAAAGGTTGAGGCAATCACTTCGCCGCGCACGGTGCGCTGCATTTCTGTCACTTCTTCCGGGCGCTCATCAATCAGCAGTACGATAATGTAGCACTCGGGGTTGTTGCGAATAATCGCCTGGGCGATATTCTGCATCATAATGGTTTTACCGGCTTTGGGTGGTGCAACAATCAGTCCACGCTGTCCCTTACCAATGGGCGAAACCAGATCAATGATTCGACCCGTCAGATCTTCGGTTGAACCATTTCCAGATTCCAGCTTGAGTGGCTGGTCCGGGAATAATGGTGTCAGGTTTTCAAACAGGATTTTGTTGCGTGCGTTTTCCGGAGCATCAAAATTGATCTCGTCAACTTTGAGCATGGCAAAATAGCGTTCACCATCTTTGGGCGGCCGAATCTTGCCGGCAATGCCATCGCCAGTGCGCAGGTTAAAGCGTCTGATCTGGCTGGGTGATACATAGATATCATCGGCACCGGCCAGGTAAGAGGCACCAGCGGAACGCAGGAAACCAAAGCCGTCCGGGAGTATTTCTAATACACCATCGCCATAAATGTCTTCGCCGCTTTTCGCATGTTTTTTGAGCAGAGCAAAGATAATGTCTTGTTTGCGTGAACGAGCCAGATTGTCGAGACCGGCTGAAGCGGTCATTTCCAGAAGTTCGTCGATTGGTTTTTGTTTTAGTTCGGATAGATTCATAGGATGGTTTTACAGTGCTATAGGATTGAAGAGAAAGAGAGACTTGTTTGAGTCTTGAGGTTTAAGGGTATGTTAAAAGCCACTTGAGGCGCAAAAGAAGTTGTTTGAAGCTTCAGATCAGGCAAAAAAAGGAGTTAATGCAAGAAGTATAGCGATGCTTTTGCAAAGCGCAAGAACATTTTTGAGGCCCCGTGACCGGGGTCTCAATCTAAATTAGAGCAATGCGTCTACAAATTCAGTAAGTTGACCTTTGGAAAGCGCACCTACTTTAGTTGCTTCCACTGCACCATTCTTGAATACCAACAGCGTTGGAATACCGCGAACATTAAATTTAGCGGCAGCTTCCGGGTTACTATCGACATCTACTTTGCAGATTTTAATCTTGCCTGCGTACTCATCGGCAACTTCGTTGAGAATGGGGGCAATCATTTTACAGGGCCCGCACCATTCAGCCCAAAAATCTACCAGAGCAGGAACATCAGACTGCAGGACATCGGTTTCAAAGCTAGCGTCAGTAACATGAACAATATGGTCGCTCATTGCGAAAGGTCTCCAGAGAACGGTTAATCTTTAAGGGTTTATTTTTGCGGCATGATAGCATCAGCACAGCGATGGCAACAAACGAAATGCTCTATTGGGGTAAAAGATTTAGACTATGGGTTAGATTGTGACTTTGGGGGGGTGAATTGCAGGGCGGAACTCACCTCACTGCAATGGTCTGAACACATCATAATTAAACGAGATCAATCCATGCGCAAGCTTGTTGTTTTACTGATATTGGGTTTGGCAATCGCAGCCTACTTTTATTTTGATGGCCAGCAGTATCTGTCGGTCGGCATTTTTCAGGGGCTCTACCAACAACAGCCCTGGCTAACGGCGCTAATTTATTTTGCTGTGTATCTTTTGGTTGCCGGGCTGTCGCTGCCCGGCGCCGCCGTGCTGACTATCATCGGTGGCATGATCTTCGGTTTTTGGACTGGTCTGGTATTGGTTTCTTTTGCCAGTAGCATTGGTGCAACACTGGCTTTTTTTGTCTCGCGCTTTATTTTGCGCGACTGGGTACAAAACAAATTTGCCCAGTATTTAGGGTCGATTAATCAGGGCATGGAAAAGCAGGGTGCTTTCTATCTGTTTAGTCTGCGCCTGATTCCGCTATTTCCGTTTTGGGCTATTAATCTGGTGATGGGGCTGACCATTATTCCCGGGACTACATTTTACTGGGTCAGTCAGCTGGGGATGCTGGCCGGAACCGCAGTATTTGTTAATGCTGGCGTAAGCCTTGGGGCAGTGGAAGAGTTCTCCACCGCAGGTATTTTGACGCCTGATCTGATACTGTCATTTGCCCTATTGGCAGCGTTTCCTTTTATTGCTCGTCATTTTATTGGCGCCCTCCAGCGCCGCCGCGGATTGAGGGGCCATTACCGGCCAAAACAGTTTGATGCTAATCTCCTTGTAGTTGGCGCGGGCAGCGCGGGGTTGGTAAGCGCTTACATCGCAGCAACAGTCAAAGCCAAGGTAATGCTGGTAGAGAAGGCCAGCATGGGTGGTGATTGCCTGAATACTGGCTGTGTGCCCAGCAAGGCGCTGATTCGGGCGGCCAAATCGGTTAAAGATATCGAGACTGCTGGCCAGTTTGGTGTGCAGGTGGGTAGTCCCAACGTTGATTTTGCCAAAGTGATGAGGCGGGTTCAGGAGGTGATCACTGAGATTGAGCCCCATGATTCCATTGAGCGTTTTACCAACCTGGGTGTGGACTGCATTCAGGGTAATGCCAGATTGCTTAGTCCCTGGAAGGTGGATATTGATGGGCGCGTGATCAGTGCAGAAAAAATTATTCTTGCGACTGGTGCCAGTCCGATTGTGCCGGCGATTCCGGGCATTGATCAGGTTGAGCCCCTGACGTCTGAGAACCTTTGGCAGTTACAGGAATTGCCTGAGCGCTTATTAATTATGGGTGGTGGTGCCATTGGCTGCGAACTGGCTCAGGCATTTCAGCGCCTGGGCGCTCAGGTCACACTGGTGGATGCCATGTCTCAGCTGTTGCCCAGAGAAGATACAGATATAGTTGCACGACTGACACAGCAGTTGACTGATGAGGGTGTGAGGGTGCTTGTCGATTATGCAGTCACCAGCTTTAACCGACAGCCCTCGGGTCATATCGCCGTACTATCCCGTTCTGGCGCCAACACGATAAATGTAGAGTTTGACCGGGTTCTGGTGGCTGTAGGCCGTCGGGCTAATACCGCTGGGTTTGGTTTGCAGGAATTGGGGGTTGAGTTAAATGCTGATGGCACCGTTGTGGTGGATAGCTATTTGCGCACCAGCTGCCCTACTATTTTTGCCTGCGGCGATGTTGCTGGCCCTTACCAGCTGACCCATGCTGCGGGCCATCAAGCCTGGTTCGCCGGAGTAAATGCGCTGTTTGGCCAGTTTAAAAAGTTTGCCGTGAACTATAAGGTCATGCCCCAGACTATTTATACCGACCCTCAGCTGGCCCGGGTTGGGCTCAATGAGTTGGAGGCGGCGGAACAGGGTATTGAGGTGGAGGTAACAGAGTACGATCTGGCGGATCTGGACAGGGCTATTGCCGATGGCAATGCCAATGGTGTGGTTAAAGTGCTGACGGCCCCGGGTACAGACCGTATTCTCGGCGCCACTATTCTAGGCCCTCAGGCTGGCGAGCTGCTCACGGAATTTGTGACGGCGATTAAATTTAATCTGGGCCTGAATAAAATACTCAGTACTATTCACAGTTACCCTACTCTCAGCGAAGCCAATAAATATGTGGCGGGAGAATGGAAGCGCAAGCATGTGCCGGAGAGGCTTCTGCTGTGGGTGGAAAAATACTATCGCTGGAAGCTGGGCAAACCCTAGTTAGGAATCAAACTCTGCCATGGGTTCGTGACCCACTACTGACTGGGGGTCAATATGAATAATAATCTCGGACTCCGGAAAAGCTTCCATCAGGCTGGCTTCCACCTCGTCTGAAATCCTGTGGGCTTCCAGCAGAGATAGGTCATCATCCAGCTCCAGATGCAGCTGGATAAAGGTCATGGTACCCGAATGTCTTGAGCGCAGATCATGCAGGCCCCGCGCGGATTTATGCTGCAGTACCAGCTGTTTGATTTCTTCCCGCTGCTTGTCGGGTAGTTCTCGATCCATCAAATGGTCATAGGACAGGGCAATAATTTCCCAGGCGCTGTACAGAATATAAATGCCAATAGCACAGGCAAACAGCGCGTCAAACCCGTCCCAGCCTTGCGCCGACAACCACAGGGCTGCAATCACACTGGCATTGACCAACAAGTCTGTGCGGTAGTGCAAAGCATCAGCTTTGATGGCGGTGGAGTTCGTTTTGCGAATCACATGCTGTTGAAACCCCAGGAGCAGCAATGTGGCAATTATGGAGAACAGCATTACTGCAATACCTGTGCCCACTGCCTCCACCGGTATTGGGCTGATCAGCCGTCGTCCAGCTTCCAGCAACAGAAAACCGGCGGACCCGGCAATAAACATTGACTGACTTAGTCCCGCCAGTGCCTCGGCTTTGCCGTGGCCAAAGCGGTGCTCTTTATCGGCTGGTGTTAGAGCGTGGCGCACGGCAATCAGATTAATCAGAGAGGCCAGGGCATCCAGCACGGAATCAATTAATGTGGCGAGCAGGCTGACAGAATCGGACAGTCCCCAGGCAATCAGTTTGGCAACAATCAATATGGTTGCCACTGAAATCGATGCATAGGTCGCCAGCCGTAATAGTCGTGCGGTTTCCTGAGGGGCCATATGCATTGAATCAGAGCTGGTCATAATATCGGTCTGTGATTTTAGGGCGACAATTTAGGCCGAGAGTTTAGCAAAATAACTCTGAGCTCTGAAGTGGGCAGTCTTGTACTAGAAGCTTTCTAAGACCTTATTTAAAAACCGATAGCCAAGATCGGTGGTGCAATAGCTTTGCTCGCCACTAACCATGAGCTTTTGGGATTGCAATTCTGCTACCTGAGGAGCAATGCCGGAGGGGTCGAGGCCGGTGCGCTGGGCAAGCAGTTCCGTGGGCACGCCATTCTTAAGCCGCAGGCCATTCATCATAAATTCCACGGCCATCTGATCTAGCTCAATGGCATTGTGCTGAGCAATCACCGATTCCTGTCGCGCCAGATAGTTATCCGGCTGGCGTGTTTTGCTGGTGCGAATCACCATATTCTGCTGCGGCAATGTGATTTTGCCATGGGCGCCAGCGCCAATCCCCAGATAGTCACCAAACTGCCAGTAATTAATATTGTGCCTTGAGGTCTGCCCGTTGCGGGCATAGGCGGAAACTTCATATTGCTTAAAGCCATTAGCCTCAAGCAGTTCCATGCCCGCTTGCTGGATATCGGCCAGTCGATCGTCATTGGGCAGTGATGGTGGCTTTGAATAAAACTCGGTATTGGGCTCAATGGTCAACTGATACCAGGAGATATGCTGGGCGCCATGGTCGATTGCCAGTTCTATATCTGTTTTTGCCTGCTGCAGGCTCTGCTGGGGCAGGCCATGCATCAGATCGATATTGACGTTATCAAAGCCCGCCGACTTGGCGGTGGCAATGGCTGCTAAAGCCTGACCACCATCGTGAATCCTGCCCAGATGCTGCAGGTGGCTGTTGTCAAAACTCTGGATACCAATGGACAGCCGATTGACACCAGCACTGATAAAGTCAGCAAATTTTTGTTGTTCAAAGGTGCCGGGATTAGCTTCCAGGGTGATTTCAATATCTTGCTCAAAGCCAATAATCTGCTCTGCGGCATTTAAGATGTCGCCGATAGCGGCGCCGGAAAACAGACTGGGGGTGCCGCCGCCAAAAAAGATTGAATGCAGTTTGCGACCCTGACCCCAGTGCTGATCTGCTCTCAGATCAGCAATCAGTTTACGCACATAGGCCTGTTCGGGAATATGGTCTCCCGCCTGATGGGAATTAAAGTCGCAGTAGGGGCATTTGCGCACACACCAGGGAATATGCACATACAGTGAAAGAGGCGGTAGTTGTAACACGATTTATTGGGGCTGAAGCCGCTGCAACAACCTAGCGATGGCCTTGCCGCGATGACTTAATTTATTTTTCGTCTCTTTATCCAGTTCGGCGGCGCGACAGTTAGTCTCGGTCACCTGAAATATGGGGTCATAACCAAACCCGCCATCACCTTTTTCGTCGCAGGCGATAGTCCCCTCCCAGGTACCCTGACAAATGATCGGTGTGGGGTCATTGCCGTGACGCATATAGACAATTACGGTTTGATAGCGGGCGGTGCGCTGATCCGCTGGCACTTCCTTCATCAGTTCCAACAGCTTGTCCCGATTGCTGGCATCTGTCGCTGCCTCGCCGGCAAACCGCGCTGAGTAAATTCCCGGCGCGCCCTTTAAAAAATCCACCTCAAGGCCAGAGTCGTCAGCCACTGCGGGAAGGTTAGAATGAGCAGCGGCATTGCGAGCTTTGAGGATTGAGTTCTCCACAAACGTCAGCCCAGTCTCTTCAATATCAGAAATATTAAGCTGGGTCTGGGGCACAATATTAAAACCTAGGCCACCCAGCATTTGCTGAAGCTCTTTGATTTTTCCCGCATTGGCACTGGCCAGAACTAGATCACTGGTCACTTTGTCGCTCTCTTGATCCATAGAAAACTAATCCACATACATCTTTTTCTGGAATTTAAAGTCGTAGGGATAGACTCGAGGGCCATCACCAGACGGGGGCAATACCTGAATTTTAAAGGTCAGAAAATCTTCATTATCAAATTCAAATGGTGCTAGATAGTAGACTGTATTCTGTTCACGCACGGGAACAAATTCCAGGGTTTGGGTCTGTTGCAGAATATTGGATACAGTTCCTGTAACTTTGCCTTCGAGGCCAACACCGAGCTGTTTTACCAGGGCGATATTGACCAGCCCTTTATCTTTGCCGCGGACAATATTATTGGCCACCGCAATATCTGGCGCCAGAAAGGAGGTATTGAAGGCACTGTAAAATATCTTGTAGTCGCCATGTTGCTTGTAGAGCTTTTCTTCAATGGCTTGGCTAAACCCGGTCGCCAACAGGCAGATTGTAAAAATAATTGATTTCATAATACTAATACTCCAGCTAATACTGGCGGGATCACTTGCGGCTCAGGTGATAGACCGCGGTCTGAGTAAATAAATTAGGCCACAAGCTTTTGAGCTGCTTATCGGGGAAATGTTCAGCCATGGTTCGGCGATGCAATATATCGATATTGCGCTCCCGGCACAGTGCCTCGAAATCCGCATAGGTAAAAAAGTGGATATTCGGCGTGTCATACCATTGGTAAGCCAGCTGTTTGGTCACTGGCATACGGCCGCGGAAATTGAGGTAAGCTCTGGTGCCCCAGTATCCAAAATTGGGGAATGTGATAATGCATTCGCTGCCAATCCTGAGCATTTCATCCAATACCAAATGTGGATAGCGCATGGCCTGCAGGGCCTGAGTCATCACCACGGTATCAAAACTGCCATCGGCAAAGTTGGTCAGGCCTTTATTGAGGTCTTGCTCTATCACATTGACGCCGTTGGCAATGCACTGGCTGATGGATTGCGGGTCGATCTCCAATCCGTAGCCGAGAATATTGTGCTTTTGTTGTAACTGCAGCAGCAGCGCGCCATCACCGCAACCCAGATCCAGCACTTTTGAGTCTGCTTTAATCCAGTCACTGATAAAACCGTAATCCTGGCTCATTGGGCACCGCCTTGTAATTGCGTGGCCACACGAGACAGATAGCCGCCCAGAGCATCTTCATAGCGGACATTGGGCAGCAAAAAGGCATCGTGGCCTTTGTCGGACTCAATTTCTGTATAGGATACTGGTCTGTTGGCTGCCAGCAGGGCATCGGTGATTTCCCGCGAGCGTTCGGGAGCAAAGCGCCAGTCGCTGCTAAACGAGATAACAAGAAAATTACACTTGGAATGGCTAAACGCTTTTATCGGATCATTGTCATATTCTCGGGAGAGGTCAAAATAGTCGAGCATCTTAGTAATCAAAATATAGGAGTTGGCATCAAAGCTGTCCGAGAACTTGTCCCCCTGATAATTGAGATAGCTCTCTACCTGAAATTCTACGGGGTCCGCGTTTCTATCCACCAGATCGCCGATACGCAGCTCACGGCCAAATTTCTGTCCCATTAATTCATCGGACAGATAAGTCACATGACCAATCATTCGCGCCAAGGCTAGGCCGCGCAGAGGTGCCTTGCCTTGCTGCAAATAATTGCCATCGCAGAAATCTGGATCTGACTTGATTGCCCGCCGTGCGATTTCATTAAAGGCAATATTCTGTGCGGTGAGTTTCATTGATGAGGCTATCACCACTGCATTAAGAACTTTGTCAGGATGCTCCAGAGACCATCGCATGGCTTGCATGCCACCCAGGCTGCCACCAATAATCGCTGCCCAACAATCAATATTGAGATATTCCATCAACAGCCGCTGGGATTCCACCCAGTCCCGTGCCCGCAGTGATGGAAAGCTCCCGCCCCAGCGCTCACCTGTCTCCGGGTTGATACTCATTGGGCCTGTGCTGCCAAAACAGCTACCAATATTGTTGACGCTCACAATAAAGAATTTATCGCTGTCGATGGCTTTGCCTGGACCCACATAATGTTCCCACCAGCCAGGTCTGCTATCCCCTTCGTGAAATCCGGCCGCATGGTGATCACCGCTCAATGCATGGCATAGCAAAATGCCATTGCTGCGCTGGGCATTGAGTTCTCCATAGGTTTCATAGACCAACTTGTGTTCAGGCAGCACTACCCCGCAGGCGAGTTTAAGTGGCTGGTTGATATGGACTGATTGGGTCTTGACGATACCAATGGAGTCTTTGCTGGTGCTTTCGGAGGACATAGTAGTCTGGGTTGGCAAGTATTGATTAAGTCTAAGAGGGCGCCGAGGGTAACGCAAGATGATATGTGCGGTTTTTTTTCTGACCCTATATCCATATTCAATTGGTCGATATTGCTAGTTTGGGGTTAGACTGGCGAAGGCAGTGATATTGGTACCATCCAAAGAGGTGGGCTAAAGACTATTTAAGGAGAGGGGAATGCTATATAGAAAACTTGGTAATACTGGCCTTGATGTATCTTTAATTGGGTTGGGCACCATGACCTGGGGTGAACAAAACAATCTACAGGAAGCCTGTGAGCAGATGGATTATGCAGTTGCCCAGGGGATTAACTTTTTTGATGCTGCGGAAATGTATCCTGTGCCCCCGCGCCAGGAGACCACAGGTGAGACCGAGCGCTGTATTGGTGAATGGCTGACTCAGACGGGAAAGCGTTCCGAAATAGTTCTGGCGTCCAAGGTGTCTGGGCGAGCAGACACTATTCCAGACTGGAAGCATATCAGAGGTGGACCAAGACTGAACCGTGATCATATCCGTCGCGCCATTGAGGGTTCCCTGGAGCGACTGCAGACGGATTATGTAGACCTTTATCAGGTTCATTGGCCTGAGCGCGCAACTAATTTCTTTGGTAAGCGCGGCTATGTGCATGTTCCCGGTGCTGATGGTGTCGCCATTGAAGATACTCTGGATGCTCTGTCTGAGTTGGTTGATGAGGGCCTGGTCAAGCATGTTGGCTTGTCTAATGAGACTCCCTGGGGCGTTATGGAGTACCTGCGCCTGGCTTCCGAGCGCGGGCTAGCCAAAGTGGTGAGTATTCAAAATGTCTATAATTTGCTCAGTCGTCAGTTTGAAACTGGACTGGCGGAAATGGCGATTCGTGAAGAGGTAGGTTTGCTGGCCTATTCGCCACTGGCATTTGGAGTTCTCAGTGGCAAATATCTCGGCGGTAAAATGCCCGCTGGGTCAAGGCTTGCGCTGTTTGAGCGCTTTGCACGATACGGCAGCCCACAGTCAACGGCGGCGACCGAGGCCTATAAAGAGATTGCCGACAAACATGGTATCAGCCTCGCGCAGATGTCACTGGCCTTTGTCTGCCAGCAACCATTTGTTACCAGCAATCTGATTGGTGCTACCAATATCCAGCAGCTCAGTGAAAATATTGAGGCTGTGAATGTCACATTGTCAAAAGAAGTACTAGCGGAGATAGAGGCCATTCACAATCAATATCCGGACCCTGCTCCCTAGGGCTCGCCATTACTTGAGCCAGATCCGGCGAGTGCCGGATCTGGTTTCTGATCCAGTCAGGCTATTTATCCAAGCATGGGTTTGATCAGGCCGCCAATCATGGGCAGCAGCCTAGATTGAATAAGCATTAGCGCAAAAATAGCCACCATTGGCGATATATCAATCATACCAATGGGAGGAATCAGATTTCTAAACGGGCGCATATAAGGCTCGACAATCTGGCCTACCAGCCGGACTGTAGGGTGATTGGTTGTGCCGACCCAGCTTGAGATCACCAGAATAAAAATACCCCAGAAATAGATTTCCACAAGTGCACTGAGAACATCGAAGGCTGCAACGGCCAAATAGGCAAATAGCTGAGGTGATAATTGACCACTGATGGCCAGAATAATCACATAAAAAGCCCATTGCACCAACAGCGCTGCGACCACCGCAGCAAGATTCAGGCGCCCAATGGTGGGCAGTACCTTGCGCAGGGGTTCAACCAAAGGCGCACAGATTTTAAACACAGTTTGCGAGATGGGGTTGTAAAAGTCCGCTTGCACCAGCTGCAGCAATGCTCTGACCAGCAAGATCAATACAAAAATATCGGTGGCGACTCTGAGAATAAATAACAGACTCTGGCTCATGAGGAAAAATCCTTAGACATTTCATCAGCGCGCGCGACAGCGCTGGTCATAGCCTGGCGGAAAATATCTTCCAGACCCTGCTGTTCAAACCTGCCTATCGCTGCCTGGGTTGTACCGCCGGGAGAGGTCACCTGTTGGCGCAACTGGGCTGCACTGGCTTGGGAATCAATAGCCATTTTTGAGGCGCCCAGAGCCGTGTGCAGGCTTAATTGCTCAGCTGTGTCCTGAGGCAAACCAAGCTCCTGACCAATTTTTTGCATCGCTTCCAACACCAAAAAGAAATAGGCGGGGCCACTGCCAGATACGGCGATTACCGCATCGATTAGCTCTTCCCGCTCTACCCAGCAGGCGATGCCAACTGCCTGAAACAGCTGTTCTACTATTTGTTTTTGCTGCTCAGTGAGCAATGAGTTGGCAAACAAACCTGTGGCGCCGCTCATCACCAGAGCTGGGGTATTGGGCATGGCGCGAACCAGAGCGATATCAGTGCCAAGCCAATTTTCCAGTGCGCTGAGGGGGATGCCCGCAGCGATAGAAATCACCGCTGGTTTGTGGCTGAGCGCTGGCGCCAGGTCTTTGACCACAGCGCCCATAATTTGAGGTTTGACCGCCAGCACCAGTAAATCTGCCTGGCCCGCCGCCGCCTGATTGTCGGCAGTGGTGTCCACGCCGTGGAGATCACTGAGTTTTTGTCTGGCTTCTTCCCCTGGTTCACTCACCAGAATTTGCTGGCTGGGAGTGCCATTGGCAATCATGCCACCAATCAGGCAGGAGGCCATATTGCCGCCGCCGATAAATACAATCTTACTCATAGATGTTTCGTTCTCTCAGGTTATTCGCTAAACAGTTTGTCATATCTGCGTTCTTGTTAGCTCCGCGGGCCAAAAATATCTGTGCCCACTCTAATAATGGTTGCTCCCTCTGCTATGGCCGCTTCAAGGTCTGCGGACATACCCATAGAGAGGGTATCCAGTTTCTCACAATTGTCCAGTGTGCTATTGATCTCTTTTTGCAATGCTGCCAGCTGAGCAAAGGGCTGTTGCTGCTCCACAATATTGGCTCTAGGTCTAGGGATAGCCATCAGACCGCGCAGTCTCAGGTTGGGTAGCTGGGCAATGGTTGCTGCCATGCTGAGGGCCTGCTCTGGGCTAAAGCCGGATTTGCTCTCTTCATTGTCAATATTGATCTGCAGGCAGATATTTAATGCTGGCATGGTTACCGGGCGCTGGGCACTCAGGCGCTGGGCTATCTTGAGGCGGTCCACTGTATGCACCCAGGCAAATTGCTCGGCGACCTGACGGGTTTTGTTGGATTGCAGCGGGCCGATAAAATGCCAGTCTAACCCCTGGCCACCCAACTGGGTTATTTTGTCACTGGCTTCCTGTAAATAGTTTTCACCGAAGCTTTGGATACCAGCACTCTGGGCGAGACTCACCTGTGCGCTGCTTCTCGTCTTGCTTACCGCCAGCAGCAGTATATCCTCAGGATTGCGGCCTGCGTCACGGGCGGCCTGTTGCAGACGTCTCTGTACAGCGGTAATGTTGTTTTCAATATTTGGCATAGTCTTAAATCGTCAACTGTAGTTCGAGACTGGCTCGTCGAGCTGTACTAGTCTTAATGGAATAAGCGAGATACAACAATGGATATTACCGAGTTACTGGCTTTTAGTGCAAAAGAAGGCGCTTCGGACTTACATATTTCTGCCGGTCTGCCTCCCATTATCAGGATTGATGGAGATGTACGCCGAATCAACCTGCCGCCGATGGAACATCGCCAAGTGCACAGTTTGATCTACGAAATAATGAATGACAAGCAGAGAAGGGATTACGAGGAGTTTCTTGAAACCGACTTTTCCTTTGATGTTCCTGGTGTCGCTCGTTTTCGGGTCAATGTGTTCAATCAAAATCGCGGTTCTGCCGCAGTTTTTCGTACTATTCCCTCCCAGGTTTTAACCCTTGAGCAGCTAGGCATGGGAGATATCTTCCGCAAAGTGTCCCTGTTGCCCCGCGGCTTGGTGCTGGTTACCGGCCCCACCGGCTCTGGTAAATCCACAACCCTGGCGGCCATGGTCGACTATATTAATGAGAACCGTTACGACCATATTCTCACCATTGAAGACCCCATCGAATTTGTTCACCAAAGCAAGAAATGCCTGATTAACCAGCGCGAGGTGCATCGCGACACCATGGGTTTTGGTGAGGCCCTGCGCTCTGCACTGCGAGAAGACCCAGATGTGGTGCTGGTGGGTGAAATGCGTGACCTGGAAACTATCAGGCTGGCATTGACCGCCGCAGAAACCGGGCATCTGGTGTTTGGCACATTGCACACTACATCGGCGGCCAAGACTATCGACAGGGTGGTAGATGTTTTCCCCGCAGGAGAAAAACCCATGGTTCGCTCTATGCTCTCAGAGTCACTACAGGCAGTGATTTCCCAAACACTGATGAAAAAGATTGGCGGCGGGCGGGTGGCGGCCCATGAAATTATGATTGGCACTGCAGCTATTCGAAATCTGATTCGTGAGGACAAGGTGGCGCAGATGTACTCTGCTATTCAAACTGGTGGCGCGCTGGGCATGCAGACCCTAGATCAATGTCTGCATAACCTGGTTGACCAGCGGCTTATCAGTGCTGAAGTTGCCAAAGAAAAAGCTAAATTACCGGACAGTTTCTAGGGGATATAAACCATGGCCAGAGAAACTTTCGAAAAATTAATCAAGATTATGGTGGAAAAGAAGGCCTCAGATTTATTTTTAACTCTGGGTCTGCCCCCCTGCATCAAGCTCAATGGCGCCGTGGTGCCAATCAGCAAACAGAAGCTTAGTCAGCAGAGCTGCGAGGAACTGGTATTAAGTACCATGTCTGAAGAACAGCGAGCGGAGTTCTATCGGGACAAAGAGTTAAATTATGCCGTTATCAGTGAAGAGTCCGGGCGGTTTCGGGCCAGTGCCTTTTATCAGCGCGGTGAAATAGGTATTGTGCTGCGACGCATTGAGACCCAGATACCAACCCCGGAAGCCTTGTTGCTGCCCCCTATCCTTAAAGAGCTGGTGATGAATCGCCGTGGCATTGTTATTTTTGTGGGCGCTACGGGCACCGGCAAGTCCACCTCACTTGCAGCTCTTATCGGGCATCGCAACAAGACCAGCCATGGGCATATTGTGTCTATTGAAGATCCCATCGAATTTGTCCATGAGCATCAGGGCTGCATTATTACTCAGCGCGAAGTGGGTGTGGATACCGAGTCCTTTGAGGTGGCCTTAAAGAACACCTTGCGTCAGGCCCCGGATGTTATTTTGATTGGTGAAATTCGCACCCGTGAAACCATGCAGCATGCTATTACCTTTGCCGAAACTGGTCATCTGGTGCTGGCGACCTTGCATGCCAACAATGCCAACCAGGCTCTGGATCGCATTAATCACTTTTTTGCCGCCGATCGTCACAGCCAGCTTTGGATGGATCTGTCCCTCAATTTGCGCGGTATTGTTGCGCAACAGCTGGTGCCCACAATAGATGGTAAGAGTCGCCGTGCTGCAATTGAGATTATGCTCAACACACCATTGGTAGCGGATACCATTCGCAAAGGCAATGTGCATAAGATCAAGGAGATCATGACCAGCTCTACAGAGCATGGCATGCAGACCTTTGATCAGGCCCTGTACGCGCTCTATGCCGAGGGTGAGATCAGCTATGAAAATGCCATCGCCCACGCCGATTCGAAAAATGACCTACGGCTGATGATCAAGATGGAATCCAATGATCAGATTACTGAGTTGAGTACAGGGATAGACAGTTTAAGTATTGAGGATGACCCGGGTGACAATTTACGTTGGTGATGGCTGGGCTGCTTTTTCAGGGTTGCTGGCCTGAATCCGGTGCCTGCAGCCAGCTCTGCAGTATCAGCGCCGCTGCCAGATGGTCGATTTTGGTCAGATCGCGGCTTTTGCTGCCTCGCCCGGCATTGCGCTGCTCTTCCTGAAGCATGGATTTAGCCTCGCGACTGGTCAGCCGCTCATCCATCATAATGACTTCGATGTTATAGCGACCCTCAAGTCGGCGGGCAAATCTGCGCGCGCGCTGGCTGAGCTCACTTTCGCTGTCATCCATATTCAGAGGCAGGCCCACCAGCAGAAGATCAGGTTTCCATTCATCGATCACTTTGCTGACCATCGACCAGTCTGGTGCGCCATCGCTGGCTTTAATGATAGTCAGGCCATTGGCGGAGCCAATCAGCGTTTGACCCTGGGCCACACCAATTTGTTTGAGGCCAAAGTCAAACGCCAGTACAGCTCTGTGCTTATCAGGCATGACCGGCATCTAAGGCAAGCATTTCCAGATTGACTCCAATAGATGAAGCTGCCGCACCGGCTCGTTTGGCACAGTCGGTGTGGAAAATAATCGCTGAGTCTGCGGGAATGGTCAGCCAGCTATTCTGCACCAGCTCTTGTTCAAGCTGTCCGGACTCCCAGCTGGAGTAGCCAAGAGTGATCATTGCATCTGCCGGGCCATTGCCAACAGCAATATCGCTGAGAATATCCTTGGAAGCGGTGAGACTGATATCGTCGGCAATCGCCACTGTGGATTCCCATTGCTTGTCGCAGGTCCTGTGGAGAATAAAGCCGCGGTCACGCTGTACTGGGCCGCCGTCAAAAATCAATGAATTGCCGCAACCGTCGTTGTATTCCAGTTCTAGCTGGTCAAAGATCGCCTTCGCAGGAATATCCAGCTGCTGATTAATAATCAGGCCCATAGCGCCATCCACACTGTGTTCGCAGATGTACACCATAGACTGTGAAAAGTTGGGATCATTGAGGCCAGGCATGGCCAGAAGGAAATGGTTTTTTAAACTGGAAATCGATTTTTTTGTGCTGTTATTCATACTTATTAATATGGGGGATCAGAACCATAAACTCAAGGCTTGTGACTTCTTTCTGTTACCTGGATGTCGACAGCTGATTAGCCTGATACTGCCATGTGCGGATAATGTGAATTTCATCATGGTCGCGCAGCTCTGGAGGAAAGGGTCGAAATGGAGAGGCGTGCCTGACTGAGCGCACCGCGGCCTGATCCAGAATCCTCGACCCCGATCTACCAGCTATGCTGATTTTCTTCACTGTGCCGTCTGGCACAATCACAACCACCAGCTGTACCATGCCGGAAAGCTGTCTGGCTTTAGCTTCTCGGGGGTAGTTAAGATTACCTACCAGTTCAATTTGCTGCTCAAAATAATGCATATAGGCAGCTTCGTCTGCGTTCTTGGTGGATGCTGAGGTGAGTCGTGAGACCTTGGGCAGCTTGCTGTAGGCTTGCTGAAGCTTATCCAGTTTGGCCCTCATGGCACCCACAGATAACTCTGTGGGCAATGGTTGCGGATCATCCATGGATACATCAGCTATCTTTTCAAGCCAATTAAAGCTGATTTCGGTGGTTTGTCTGGTCAGCAGGCTATTGCCGGCAGCTTGCTCGGCAAGGTTTTGTACCGCAGGGGTGCCACCCTGTTCACTTGCTTCAAAAACCGACTGCGAATTTAAGCTGGCCTCCAGTTCAGAGCCCCTGTCGCCACTGCCCTGCTGGTTGGTTTGTGCAAGAAAGTCTGCTTCGTCAGGCTCATTGTCGCTGGCATATTGAGCCAGGGTCACATCCATCGACGTTGTGGGATTTATTATTGGCGAAGCGCTAAAGCCAAGTCCCAGCAACAATGCCAGATGCAGCAGCAGCGCCATTGAGAAAGAGCCCTTTAAGCGCTGATTGCTGTGATTCCAGGAGCTGTCGATCAACTGCCGCATGTGGCTGATATTGAGTTAGTTAAGTCTGGCATCAATAGCATCCAACAGAAGTTCGCCAATCCCTGTGCCCTGGGCATTGTCAATCTCACGCACACAGGTGGGGCTGGTAACATTGATTTCAGTGAGATAGTCACCAATTACATCGAGACCAACAAAAATAAGCCCTTTCTCCTTTAACGTGGGAGCAATCTGTTCGGCAATCCAGCGATCGCGATCGCTGAGAGGCTGCACCAGGCCCTGGCCTCCGGCGGCCAGATTGCCACGGAATTCGCCATCTGCGGGAATACGCGCCAGACAATAGGGAATCACTGTGCCATCAACCACTAGGATACGTTTATCTCCTGTCGTGATCTCAGGCAGATACTTCTGCGCCATGATGGTTTCGCTGCCATTCTTTGTTAGGGTTTCCAGAATGACATTAAGGTTTTGGTCCCCCTGTTTGACGCGGAAGATAGATGTGCCACCCATGCCATCCAGAGGTTTAAAAACCACATCTAAATGCTCTGCGAGGAATTTTTTCAGTCTCCGCTCGTCTCTGCTGACCAACAGAGGGGGCGTGCATTCGGGGAATTCAGTGGCAAACACTTTTTCATTGCAGTCCCGCAGGCTCTGGGGCTTGTTTACAATCAATGTGCCCCGTCGTTCAGCGGCCTCGAGAATATAGGTAGAGTAGATAAATTCTGCATCAAAGGGAGGATCCTTGCGCATCAGCACGGCATCAAGCTCTTCCAGGGGAATAGAGCTGGCCTCTTCCAGTTCGTACCATTTAAACGGGTTTTCCATCACTTTTAGAGGCCGCACCTCTGCCCGTGGATTGCCATTTTCAAGGAACAAATGCTGCTGCTCCATATAAAATAATTTATAGCCACGGCGCTGAGCTGCAAGTAGCAGAGCCAAACTAGTGTCTTTGTTGTAATTGATTGATGAAATTGGGTCCATTACGACGCCGAGAGATTTACCCATAAATGACCGCCTTGTAGTGATTTTTGCACTATAACTATCTATGGCAATTAGCTATAGGGTTAACGCTCTTGAAATCTGTGAGCTAGCAAGCAAAAAAGTTAATAAAAATAGAGGGTTGTAGATTATATATTACAACTGTGTTTAAAATTCCATAACTTGAGTGACATTGGCAGTACTTAAGGCGTTAAGTGGTTTTAACAGTGGTGAAAAAAATGGATGTTCAGGGCCTCAAAGTGCTCGTCATAGACGACAGCAATACTATCAGACGTACCGCAGAAACGTTGCTGGCAAAAGCTGGCTGTAATGTGGCTACCGCTTCCGACGGTTTTGATTCATTAGCCAAAATCGTCGATATCAAACCAGATGTGATATTTATCGACATTATGATGCCACGTCTTGATGGCTATCAGACGTGCGCATTAATTAAAAACAACGATGAGTTCAAATCCACTCCGGTCATTATGTTATCGAGTAAAGATGGCCTGTTTGATAAGGCTAAGGGGCGGATAG
>Ga0233426_10000476_pt1 | contig 43017 bp, 28 predicted proteins | sample SI_118_April2016_6_FD_179875 | JGI IMG/M metagenome (GOLD analysis project Ga0233426, IMG submission 179875) | Seawater microbial communities from Saanich Inlet, British Columbia, Canada - SI_118_April2016_10_MG | ecosystem: Environmental > Aquatic > Marine > Inlet | place: Canada: British... | reverse complement strand
CAGCTATCAGGGAAAGTGGACCATTTCGGTGCTGACCATCCGCTACTAGTGCATATTCATCATGCGCATTTTAATTTTCCTGAGCCGAGTGTCGACAATAATAGTGAAATTAGCATTGAAATAGTTGACGATAAAGATGTGCTAGAAAATATCGATCCTAGCAAATTTATTGATGCTGATGTGTCTATTGATGAGTTGCTTAAGAATGGAGAATCCTATGGGCAGTGGCAGTTCAAAGCTCGGCGAGTAGGCGCGCAGGTTAGTGTGCATGATATAGATGCGTACATTCGCCATAGTCATTTGCAAGGCAATCTAATTTGGAGCAAGGTTGATGGGGCTCATCGCACGCAATTCACTGGACAAGTTGCATCAGATGATATGGCCAGCCTGCTTGTGGACTGGGGTTATGATCCTTCTTTCGTGGCTGAGACTGCTGCCATTGAGTTGCAGCTAAACTGGCCGCGGTCTCCCTTGGCGTTTGCCGTAAAAGATGCCAGTGGTGATTTAGGACTGCGGCTTAAGAAAGGTAGCTTTTCGTCTACGCCTAATGCAACTTCAGGTTTAAAGGTATTGGCCTTGCTGGATATGAGCCGCCTCATTAGACGCGTGAAGCTGGATTTTTCTGATATTCTTCAACCGGGGTTTAGTTTTGATAGTATTACTGCGCTCTATCGTTTTGATCAGGGTGTCGCAACTACTGTGTCGCCGGTCACACTAAAGTCTACCGCATTAAATTTATCTTTGGACGGATGGATTGATTTTAAGCAACGCCAAGTGGACAACAATTTAATTATTACCTTACCCGTAGCAGAAAAGTTGCCATTAGCGGCCCTGATAGCCGGTCTGCCGCAGCTAAGTGGTATGATTTACATTGTTAATAAACTCATTGGTGATGAGCTATCTACCTTCACGAGTGCTCGCTATAGTGTTTTGGGGTCGCTTGATAACCCGGATGTCAACTTAGTGAGAATATTCGACAAAGACTATCAAAATCAGTCGGTGCAGGAGCGTATTGAAAATGTCATCCCCACCCAGTAAGCCCAACTCAATGTCATCTGAAGCTGTCAACTTAATGGGTCATGGGCCAGCAGTAGCAGTGGTGCAATTGGTCAGTAAACTTAGTGTTGATGATAATCTACGTGCAACAGCTGAGCTTATTCAACGGGCAGCAGAGCAGGGTGCCCAATTGATCATGTTACCAGAAAGTTTTGCCGTTTTTGGTGACCCTCAGATGGTGGCGCATGGTGCAGCGGCATCGCTGCCTCAGCATGGCTTGCGCCTTTGGTTATCGCAGCAAGCAAAGGCTAATCACATATGGCTAGTTGGGGGTACTATTCCGTGTCAACAAGGCATACGAGACATAAATAAGGTGCGCTCTGCTTGTTTTGTCTACGACAGTGAAGGAGATGAAGTTGCGCGCTATGATAAAATCCATATGTTTGATGTGGACATCGAAGACAGTCATGGCAGTTATCGTGAATCTGATACCTTTGAAGCTGGAGATCAGTTGGTGGTGATTGACACTCCAGTGGGCAAGGTTGGCTTGACCATTTGTTACGATTTACGCTTTGCAGAAATGCATGCTAAGTTGGTGGATTTGGGAGCCCAAATTATCGTTAATGGAGCGGCCTTTACCAGAACCACGGGTCAAGCGCACTGGCACACATTATTGCGTGCGCGAGCCATCGAAACTCAGTGTTACATGCTGGCAGCATCTCATGGTGGTCAGCATGATCATAGGCAAACCTTTGGCCATTCAATGATTATTGATCCATGGGGTGAGATTTTAGTGGAGTTAGATGAAGGCCCAGGTATCGCTGTTGCATGTATTGATCTGGATCATTTAAAAACGATAAGACGAGCCTTTCCATTGCAATATCAACGTCGCTTGAAATAAAAAACCAGCAGTTGAGCTGGTTTTCTAGACTGGCTGAGCCTTAAAACTCTTGCCAATCATCGTCACTGGTTATGACAGGTGCAGGTTCATGCTTGCCAGCTGGCGTGGTCATTTCTGCCAAGGCTTGTTTGCCAAATACCTGTTCTGCTGAACGCAATGGTGCGGCAGATGGCGTGTGAATTCCAGAAGCAGTTACTTTAAAGAAGGAAATTTGATCTTTCAGTGCTTTAGTTTGATCGCTTAAGGAGTAACTTGAAGCTGACGACTCTTCAACCAACGCCACGTTTTGTTGGTTAACATTTTCCAACTGGCCAACCGCAGAGTTAATCTGGTTAACGACAACTGTTTGCTCGCTCGTTGCAGTGGCAATTTTAGCCACAATATCATTAACTTGGGTAATCGATTGACTGATTGATGTCAACGACTCACCCGTCTGGTTGACTAAGTTACGGCCCTCTTTGACCTTATTCGAACTATCATCAATAAGCACCTTAATATCCTTCGCCGCATCAGCGGCTCGCTGAGCAAGTGTTCTTACCTCACCTGCCACTACTGCAAAACCTCGGCCATGCTCACCTGCGCGGGCGGCCTCAACAGAAGCGTTAAGAGCCAATAAATTAGTTTGAAAAGCAATGCCATCAATTAAAGTGATAATAGGAACAATCTTACTACTGGACTGTTCAATATCACCCATAGCTTGAACCGCTTTGTTCACCACTTCCACCCCATCAGACGTCTCTTGTTGAGTGCTTACCACCAGAGTTTGTGCTTCGTTTGCACGGTTTGTGTTGTGTTCAATTGTGGCTGCCATCTCTTCCATGCTCGAGGAGGTCTCCTCTAAAGATGAACTTTGCTCACTCGTGCGTTGAGACAGATCATCAGAACCATTACTGATGGCGTTAGCATTTGAAGCCACACTATCAGTCGCTTGAAGGACAGCTGAAACCGTTTTTTCCATATTTTCAACTGAACTATTGAGAGCAGATTTTAAATCTTCTAGACGGCCTTGATAGGCACCCGTAATGCGTTGAGTCAGATTGCCATGAGCCATTTTTTCTGCCATCACAGTGGTTTCACTGAGGGCTTCAGCAATAGCTTCAATGGAGTTATTGACTCCTATTTTAAGTTGATCCAAATCGCCTTGGAGGGGGGTTTCTACCCGTAAGTCAAAATTACCTACTGCCGCAGCACTCATCACTTGATTAATTTCACCAATGGCTTGTTCCATGGTTTTCATAGTGCTTGTGAGAGTGGTTTGGAAGTCAGACCCAATGGCGCTAGCACCCTCTAATCGGTAACTAAAGTTACCCGTGGCAATGGCTTTTAGGACTTGCTCAAGGCCATCCATGGTTTTCTCTACGCTATCCGCAGAATTGTTAACACCCGCTTTTAAGGTAGCTAGATCACCCATAAAATCAAGCTCAATACGATTGTTAAAACGGCCCTTAGAAAGGTCTGTCACCACCGTATTGGCAGCACCAATGGCGTGTTGTAAGGATTCTAAATGCTGGTTGACTGCGTTAGCCATTTGACCAATTTCGTCGGTTGAAACGATATCAGTCACACGCAAAGAAAAGTCACCAGAGGCATCGATTTTTTTAAATAATTGAGACAATGATAAAATCGGACGTCTGATTGAGCGCGACATAAAGAAGGCCAATATATAGATAAGTACACTACCAATGATGCCGATCTGAAGGGCTAAGACTTTGAGATCTTGAATAGGTGCAAAGGCTTCAGCACTATCAATTTCTGCAATCAACGCCCACCGTGTACCTAATATATTAACAGGGGTATATGACGAAAGAACGAGGTTACCATTGTAGTCAATAATAGTACTCGATCCACTTTTGCCTGCCAGCGCAGCTTTTGTCGTGTCAGAATCAATACTACCTTTTTCAGGGTTGGCAAACGAGGCTTCGACGGTATGGTTGATGGGGTCAAGGAATGAATCAGAGCGCATTAAATAGTCAGCACCGACCAAATAGCTCTCGCCTGTGGTGCCCATACCAGAGCGTTCAGCCATGACTTTGTTAATGCTATCGGTTGAAATTTGTAGGGCCACCACGGCTTTTATTTTGCCAGCAGCATTGGTTATAGGTTGGGCAATAAAACTAGCAGGGGCGCCATTAGAGGGCGCATAAGCTTCAAAGTCGGCAAAGCCAAATTCGCCAGTGCTCATGACCTCACGGACCAATCGACCTAAACTAGACTCTGCATACACCCCATTAACAAGGTTAGTTTGGTAGTCAGGTTCCTTAGTGGCGGTATAGCCAACATAGCCATCTGGCTTAATGATAAATAGGTCATAATAACCGTATGTTTCAATGTAGGAGTTATAGTGGGTGTTCTCTTTACCAGACAGATTTAGATTGGCACACATGGACAGTGGACACATGGTGCGGTCGATAGTTTTGCTGAGTATAGCGAGATCTTCTTGTGCTGATTTAAAGAAGTTTTCTATTTGACCTTTTTTGATACTGCGTACTGTTTCAAGCTGATTTAAAGACTGTTTTTCTAAAGCTTTGGAGGCACTATCCAAAGTAGTAAGACCCAACACAGTGAGTGGAATAATTCCTACCAGCAAAAATGCGGCAATCAGTTTTTTACTGATGCATATTTTAGCGAACAAACTTGGCATGAAATTCTTCTCCGTTTTGAATTTTTAGCAAAAACCAGTTTAAAAACTGATCAAACAACTTCAATTTGTCAACAGATTACACCCCTAGCTAGTTCATGGCTAGTGTGTTTGCAAGAGTTCATACCTAGGGTGAAGTTTAACAATGCAAAAGAACTGTTACTGCACAGCCTAAATTAGGTGCTACGCTTTTAATAGCTAGTTAATGATCAATACTGTACTAATTCCTTATCGGACTGCCAAGGTCAAGCATACTTACAATACGAGCTTGGGTATCCTTAGAGCGGGCCAAGCGCAAGAAGGATTCCCGTTCGGCATTAAACAAATCCTGCTCGCTCATCATGGTATTCGCTTTGACTTTGCCGCCGGTAAAAATACGGGCGAGTTCAGTACCTACGGCGACGTCGTGGGCCGTAATTTTTTGTTGATCTTCGGCTTCGAATAACCAATCCATCATTTCCCTATACGTATCCTCACCTGCCATGGGCAGTGGTTTGCGGGACTTTGCTTTTTTGACCCGATCCAGTTGTGATAATGCTTCACTTAATAAGCGGTCTCGGTTCATCATGTATTGATCTTCTGGGTACAGCATGGCTTGCTCAGTGGCTTCTATGGGGGACGTTGCTGTCCAACCATATCCCACAATCATAAACGCTTTCCATGCCGCAGCTTTCATATCGCCAAGGACTTCATACCATCGGTATAGATACTCTTTACAGCCCCCTCCACCTGGCACAACGCCAACGCTTGATTCGACTAAGCCCATAACAGAATTCGCATGTCCAATGACATGGTCAGCGGCTAACACTACTTCAAAACCCCCGCCAATAGACATGCCCGCCGGTGCAGCAATGACCGGTAAGGGACACTCATTAATGGCGTGCATTGTGTGTTGAAAATGATTTAGGAAGTCATCCATACCCTTGTAATCTTGGGTTTCAAAGAACTCGCGAAAGGCGACTAGATTTACTCCACAGGAAAAATGTTGGGCGTCATTGTGAATCACAACACCTCGCAGTTGGCGCTGCTGTGCCTGCTCAAGCGCATGGCGAATAACATCCATAGACTCACTGTCTAGGGCGTTAGCCTTGGAATGAAATTCTATAATGGCTGCCCCATCATGCTCAAACCAACTGGCTTTAGCATTACTATACTGAGCCGTTAGGGTTTGGCGTAATTCAGAAAAACGCAGTACACCAGCGGGTCTGTTAATTGGAGCATATTGCCCCCCATGTTCTAAGCTGCATAATTGTTGGTCAATGACTTGATAGAAACCGTGTTGTTTAGCTGCCAATAAAAGCATGGGTGCGACCTGACGGTTTTCTTTTTGCATACGCTCAACCACTCGCTGAGCACCAATCTGATCTAATAACTCAAAGGGGCCATAAATCCAGTTATAGCCAAGTTTCATAGCGTCGTCGATGGGTAGAATGTTGCGGCCAATTTCTGGGATCAGGGCTGCTGCATAATTCAATGTGCTCGACAAGACTTGCCATGCAAAACGACCATATGCGCTATCGTCATCTAATAATACAGCAACGCCTTCAGCTTCTGCTTGTTGCGCCAATGGCAGTTGCAAACGGGCTGTCGTTTGATACGTGCCATCAGTTAAGTTCAACATTTGTTTACCGGCGTCTGTATCTCGGTAAAATCCTTGACCGCCTTTATTGCCAGTTTGTCCGTTAGCCACCATTTTTGTCATTAAAGGAATAGGCTGAGCATATTGATGAAACTCGTCCTCTTCTGGCAATATACTTTCGAGGCTCTTTGCTACATCAGCCATAAGGTCAATGCCGATTAAATCATACAAGCCAAATACGCCAGTTTTAGGAATGCCCATGGGGCGGCCAAATAATGCATCCGCCTCAGCGGGAGATAAACCCATATCAAAGGCGGTATGCAAGGCACATTGGATGGCAAATACGCCCACTCGATTACCTAAAAACCCTGGTGTGTCTTCACATACCACAACGCCCTTACCCAAATTACTTTCACAAAATTGCTCTAAGGTCTTAACCACTTCATCACTGGTATGTTCGCCCCGCACCAGCTCTAATAAACGCATAAAACGCACAGGGTTAAAAAAGTGTGTAATGGCAAAGCGTTCGCAAAAGGCTTGAGGCATGCCCTGAGTCAACAAACTGATGGGGATGGTGGACGTATTTGAAGTGATAATGGTGTTTGCGCCAGTCATCGCATCTATGCGCTGGTATAAGGCTTTTTTAATGTCCAAACGCTCAACTACGGCTTCGGCTACCCAATCACAATCTGCAAGTTGCTCAAAGTCATCCTCGGTGTTGCCACAGTGAATAAGTTGACCCGCTTCATTACTCATTAAACCTGGAGAACTCGGGTTGTTGAGGCGCTTAAATCCTCGTTCAGCTAAAGCATTAACACTGTCTCCAACGCTGGGAAGATCTAATAACCAGACTTCTACTCCAGCATTGGCCACTTGACCCGCAATGCCTGCGCCCATTGTGCCAGCACCAATGACTGCAACTTTCTTGATGGGCGATGCTGTAGACAACGAATTATTAATCAACTTGGCCATGGTTATGTCTCTAAAGATTGGATAAATTTTTTCATTAGGTTGAGGCTTTCTTTGGGCGCTTCCATTGGCAACATGTGCCCACTGTCAGCAATAACCTGTGCAGCTGTGTTTAAGTCCAATGCGAGCTTAAAACCTTCTTTTTTGGGAGTCATGCGGTCCTGTGCCGCTAGAATAACGCAACTAGGACAACCTATGTTGGCAAGTTGGAGCGCCTTTTCAGCACCTTTTTCATAGGCATTGCATGCGATTAAGTCGATTGCGAGAGGGTTATTTGCCATAATCCGAGTGCCAATACCAATGGGCTGCATGCCAGGTACTGAGCTTGCACCGTATTGATGTGGACTACCAAAACCCCACTGTAGCATCATTTCTGCGGCAACTTTGGGGTTGGATTGTGCCATTTCAACTAAGGCTGGATTCACTGGTATGGCGCTAGCAGTGGCAAGAGCGGTGACAGATTTAAGTCGATCACCAAGTAGACCTGCAGCTTCTAAAGCCACTAAAAATCCTTGGGAATGTCCCACTAGGTGGACCTTGTCTACCTTGGTGGTGTCCAATGCTCGCACCAGCCAAGCTGCCATGAGTTCGATACTCGTGAGGGCTTCGCCCTCAGATAAGCTATGGGCGGGAAAGTCGGGAGCAAATACACTATAACCGTGGAAGGCAAACCAGCGTGCCTGCAGCGCCCAGCACCGATGATCAGTGCCTGAACCGTGTAATAAAACGACGGTGGGTAAATGGGCTGCAAATGGTTTTCCACCAGTGGCAATAAACGTATTAGCGTTATCAACTTGAATATACATGTTTACGCCTCTGCCTGTTGCGCCAAAATCTTAGCTGCTGCCCGCAAACCTAGGCTAAAATCGGCTTGAATATCTTTGAGCGTCTCAATTCCTACAGACACCCTGATAAGGTCTGCACCGATGCCTGCGGCTATGAGGTCGTTTTCACTCAGTCGTGAATGAGTCGTGCTACCTGGATGGAGCACCAGAGTCCGAGAATCACCCACATTGGCTAGGTTTGATGATAATTGCAGAGCGTTGATAAAGGCAGCTCCAGCATCGCGACCACCTTTTACTCCAAAGGTGAGCATTGAACCTGCACCTTTAGGGAAAAGTGCTTTGGTGTGCGCTTCGGCATTAATGTCAGGGTGATTAACCCAGGCGACTGCATCCTGTGTTTGCAGCCAAGTGACCATCGCTTGAGCGTTAGACACATGTTGCTGCATGCGCAAGTTTAACGTTTCCAAGCCCTGCAATAACAAAAAAGCATTATGGGGTGTCATGGCTGCACCGATGTCACGCATCGATTCACAGCGGATGCGCATGGCTAACGCAGCAGGGCCAAATTCTTCCCAAAAATTCATGCCGTGAAAGGGTTCGTAAGGCTGGGTTAGGGTGGGGAAACGACCACTTTTAAGCCAATCAAAATTACCCCCATCAATGACTACACCCCCTACAGCAACGCCATGGCCACCAATCCACTTAGTTACTGAATGCACCACGACATCAGCACCATGCTCAATCGGATTATTGAGGTAGGGCGTTGCAAACGTTGCATCCACAACCAGGGGTATGCCCTGAGCATGAGCAGTCTTTGCAATGGCAGGTAAGTTAGAGACTGCAAGGCCAGGGTTACCGATGGATTCGCAAAACACTAACTTAGTGTTGTCCTGTATGGCAGCCCCTAAAGCCTGTTGATCATTAATATCAACAAAGGTGCAGTCTATGTTAAAACGCTTAAGGGAGTGCTTCAAAAGTGTCACGGTGGATCCGTATATCTGAGCAGCACTAACAATATGGTCGCCAGCAGAGCATAGGCTGAAAAAACTCACAAACAGGGCACTCATGCCAGACGCCGTACAAATTGCCCCTGCACCGCCTTCCAAAGCAGCCAAGCGCTGTTCTAAGACCGCCACAGTGGGGTTAGTGATACGGCTATATATATGCCCACCTTGCTCCACATTAAATAACGCCGAAGCTTCATCGACACTATCAAACACGTATGAGGTTGTTTGGTAAATAGGCACTGCCCTAGAGCCATGGTCTGATTCTGGCTGATAGCCACTGTGGAGCGCAATGGTATCGGCGCCTAAATAAGAAGATTTGCTCATAGTGTTGCCTTAATGTGCTTATTCAGCAGCTAGTTGTGGGGTCAAGCCTAGGGCCTCAAAGTTAAAAGGTAGACTCGTCAGTTGGCCTTTTAGCGTGCCAAGGCTGGTGTGCACATCGACCGTTAGGCTATTGCCTAAAGTGGGCAAAGAGCACAGCACAAACGCTAAGTGTACCCCATATTTGGGCGAAGGGGCTTGGCTGGTGATTTCGCCCGCCCATTGGTCTCCTATGAAGACGTCTGTTTGAGAAATAGTACAGGTTTGGTTAATGATTATACCCATGAGTTTTTTCGTTGGCACATGCTGACGCAAAGCAGGCAGGGATAAGCTCTCTATATCAGCATCTAAATCAACGTATTGGCCTAGGCCACATTCAAAAGGTGTGGTGGCATAATCCATATCGTTACCTAAGGACAATAGTCCACTTTCAACGCGCTCTATGCCATTAGGGCATCCAGGGCCTACATTTAAATCTTTGCCCTTTGCGAAAAATTCATCCCATAATGGACCTGCTAGACTTGCATTATCCACATAAATTTCAAAACCACCTTGTTTACTCCAGCCAGATCGGGCCACCTGCATATCTACCCCTTGGTATGACATGGGTTTAATTTGAAAGAACTTAATGTCGCGCACACCTTCCCCAAACACCCTCGCCATGAGCTCTTCTGCCTTGGGACCTTGCACGGCAATGGGCCAAACATCAGGCTCAGTGACACTAACATCCAAGTTAAAACCAATGGCTAAACCCTGCGCCCATAACATGACATCTGTATCAGCGATCGATAACCACCAATCAGTTTCAGTGAGTTTTATGGCGATGGGATCATTAACAATGCCGCCTTCAGGGTTACAAAGGGGCACGTAAAAGCAGCGACCAATGCGGGCTTTGGATAAGTCTCTGGGCGTCATCATTTGGATGAGGCGGTAGGCATCGGGTCCACTTATAGCCACTTGTTTTTCACATGATACATCCCACACCTGAACATGTTTGCACAAGTGCCAATAATCTGCCTCCATGCCACGAAAATTAGTCGCTAATAACGTGTGGTTGTAAATAGTGTAGGCGTGCACGCCTGCGGCTTCAACGCGACTGGTAAAGGGGGTTGCGCGGGTGCGCCGACTGATTGAAAGATTGGAGGTTGATAGACGAGTGATAGACAGTTCTGGGTTCATAGGTGGCGACCAAACAGTGTTAGGGGTTGAACATATGGGCGCAATATACGCCAGCTTTCTCCTTTGGGAAATACATAAGTCTAGTCAGTCACTTTTCAGACTGACGGGGCTAATTTTGGTGTTTCAAGGGGTTCAACGACAGGCCTTAAGGCCTAAGGCTTCAAAATTAAAAGGTAAGCTGGTGAGCGTGCCAGTGGCTTGGCCTTGATCAGTGTTAACGGCTACTGTTTTAGCCCCATTTAAGGCTTCTAAATTACACATTACAAAGGCCAAGCGACGCATGTATCTAGGGGAGTATGCTTGGCTGCGGATATCCCCAATTTTTTGATCACCAACAAACACATTCACGTCACTTAAACTGCGATGGTACTCCAGTACCAAACCCATTAGTTTTTTGGTCGGGGTGTGAAGCCTTAATGCAGGCAAGCTTAGGCTTTCAATATCGGCATCAAGGTTGATGTATTTTTCTAAACCAATTTCAAACGGTGTGGTAGTGTGGTCCATATCGCTGCCAAAAGACATGAGTCCACTCTCAATGCGCTCAATCAAGTTGGGGCAACCTGCACGCACATCCAAGTCTTGTCCTTTAGCAAATAATTCATCCCATAATTGGGTGCCAATATCTGCATCATTAACAAACACTTCAAAGCCGGTTTGTTTGCTCCAGCCAGAACGAGCTACTTTCATGCGCTTACCCTTATAAACAAAGGGTGCGATGGCAAAAAACCCGAGTTCTTTAATGGCATCACCAAAAACGCGGCACATTAATGCTTCTGCTTTAGGTCCTTGCACTGCTAAGGGAAAAATTTCTGGTTCTCTGACCTCAACATCTAAACCAAAGCCAACGGCTAAGCCTTTGGCCCACAGCAATACATCTGAGTCTGCAACAGATAAACGCCAGTGGCGATCATTGATCTTAATGCCTACACCGTCACTGATCATGCTGCCATTCTCATCACACATGGGTAAGTAATAACAGCGGCCTACTTGGGCATTCGAAAGGTCTCTAGGTGTCATGTATTGAGCCAGCTGGTTAGCGCCAGGGCCCATGAGGGTCACTTGTTTTTCACAACTCACATCCCACACCTGAACATTTTCACACAAGTGCCAATAATCCACTTCAATGCCACGGAATGAGGTGGCTAATAAGGTGTGATTATAAACCGTGTAGCCTGTCGCACCAGCAGCCTCTACGCGGCTGCTAAAAGGTGTTCGACTTGTACGCCGTGAAATAGACAAATGTGGACGCATGCAATTGACTCCGCTGCACTAAAAAGAATTCATTCTGCCCTTAATAAAGGTAAGCTTCAAGCCTTCTTATTCACACGGACATGGCTAGGTCGCTCTGCTCCTTACAAAGACGTAAATAAGCAAATGCAGGCAATGAAGCAGCGAGCTTTTAACCTACTATTAAGTGGGCTGGTGTCTGGGCACTTGTCCATTACTAAGAGTTAGCCACCTTGGCGTTTTAGCAGGGCTTTTATGTCAGCTAATTCATTGCGTAAGTCGGTCATCGAGGGTTCTCCCTCTGCTAGACGTTCGGCTGCGTTTTCATTTTCCATGACATTGACAACGATGCCAATCACCATATTTAAAAATGCAAAGGTCGTTAAAAATATAAAACTCAAAAAGAACACCCAGGCGTAACCATAAACTGCCATCACTTCGTACATTACATCGGTCCAATCTTCAAAGGTCATCACTCTAAACAGCGTGAGCATAGAGATTGATATATCACCCCATAAGACGGGATTAATGGTATCGAAGAAGGTGGTGCCAACAGCCGCATAAATGTAAAAAATGATGAACATTAGTAACAGAACATAACCCAACTGAGGCATCGCCTTAATGAGTGAGTTCAGTAATATGCGCAGCTCAGGCACCACTGACACCATCCGCAACACCCGAAAAATTCGAATAAGGCGGCCAACTAGAGCTAATTCACTGTCCTCTATAGGAATCAGACTGACAATAACAATGACGCTATCAAAAACATTCCAACCATTAAAAAAGAACCTACTTTTTTGCGGATCACCTGCAAAACGAATACTAATTTCGATCAGGAAAAAAATCGTAATGCCAATGTCTAAAAAACCGATGAGGCTAATCAAGCCGGCGGGCATTGAATAGGTTTTAGCGCCAATGACCAAGGCTGAGAGCAAGATGATGCTGACCACAAATAACTCAAATATTTTGTTAGATCGTAAGGTAAATAACCGAGATTGAAGACTGAGGGGAATCATGGAAAAGGGCTCATTAATTACAATTTTAGGGCTGTTTTAGGGTCGCCGGTAAATATACCTTGCTTGCTGTGCGGCTTCAATGGCCGCTAGATCTAGTTTTGTAAAATAATAGCTTTGTAACTTATAGTGCTTTGCGTAATGTCACTTAACCTCAATGTTTCTGTTTGAAAAAGTAATATTGGCCCAGCAAAATAACGAGAAACAATATGCCTTTCATGAGAAGGGTGTGATAACCTAGTTTAAATATTGGTAATAATACTTTACCAATTTAAACATTATGGTCTAAGTTATCGTTATGAATTCCTTATTAAATGCTCCTAACAAGCCACCCCATGAAGGCGTAATAGACGTATCCACCTTTGTCAGCGCCTTACAAAAAATACTACCAGTTGGTGCGGTGATACTTTCAAAAGAAGGCCAAAGACCTTTTGAATGCGATGGCTTGACTGTGTACCAGCAATTACCTTTAGTCACGGCGATGCCAGAAACTGTGGATCAGGTGCAGGCTATTTTGCGTCTATCCCACTTACATGGGGTACCCTTAGTGCCAAGGGGTGCTGGCACGGGCCTTTGCGCTGGCGCCATGCCCCATGCTGAAGGACTTTTATTGGTCCTGACCAAACTTAATCAAATTGTCCATGTTAACCATAAAACCTGCACAGCAACAGTGCAACCGGGTGTGCGTAATCTAGCACTCACAGAGGCTGTTGCGCCTTTTGGTTTGTATTATGCGCCAGACCCATCCTCACAAATTGCCTGTACCATCGGTGGTAACGTGGCGGAAAATTCGGGTGGAGTGCACTGTCTTAAGTACGGCCTTACAGTGAATAACCTGCTGCAAGTTACTATGGTGACCATTGAAGGGGAAATAATGACCTTGGGTGGTGCAGGTTTAGATGAACCTGGTATGGATTTATTGAGCTTAATGGTAGGCTCTGAAGGGTTACTAGGTGTAGTGGTGGAAGCCAAGGTCAAACTGTTACCAAGGGCACCAAGAGTGCAAGTGCTTGTGGCGGCCTATGACACTGTCACTGCTGCAGGTGATGCAGTCGCAGCCCTGATAGGGCAGGGTATTATCCCAGCAGGTTTAGAGATGATGGACCATTTGGCTATTAGTGCGGCTGAAGACTTTGTCAAAGTGGGATATCCAACAGATGCCCAAGCATTACTTATTTGTGAGTTAGACGGCACTGATGCCGAAGTTGAAGAACAATTACTTTTGGTGTGCGAGTGCTTTAAACAACATGGTGCGCACCATATTCGCATCGCTAAAGATGCCGCAGAAGCCGCAGCCTTATGGCAAGGGCGTAAAGCGGCTTTTCCTGCAGTGGGGCGCATATCGCCCGACTATTATTGTATGGATGGCACTATTCCCCGCAGCCAGGTGGGTTACGTGTTAACACGTATTAGTGAATTATCCCAGTTTTATGGGCTTCGCGTTGCCAACGTTTTTCATGCTGGTGATGGCAATTTACACCCACTTATTCTGTTTGATGCCAGCATTGATGGAGAGCTCGAGCAAGCAGAATTATTAGGTGGAGATATTCTGACTTTATGTGTTGATGTGGGGGGCACTATTACTGGTGAACACGGTGTGGGTTTAGAGAAAATGCCCCAAATGCCCTACCAATTTGGAGATGCAGAATTGGCTCAGTTCAGGCGCTTAAAAGCGGCCTTTGATAGTGAAGAGTTATTAAACCCAGGTAAAGGCATTCCTACACTTAAGTATTGCCAAGAATATCGGAGCTTACAGCATGGGTGATTTAACCGTGCAGTTAGAGCAACAAATTCAACACGCTTATGCCACAAAAACACCCCTCAAGATACGTGGAGGCAATACTAAAGCCAACCTCGGTAGAGAAACTTCTGGAGAAGCCATGGATATGGCCGATCATAGTGGAGTCATTAGTTATAGTGCCACTGAATTGGTTGTTCGTGCGCGTGCTGGCACAAAAATTTCGCTACTCAACGATCTGTTAGCAGAGCAACACCAACGCCTGCCTTTTGAACCCCCAAGTTTTGCTGGTGAAGCCACCATTGGTGGCACTGTGGCAGCGAATCAAACAGGGGCTTCGCGGCCCTGGTTTGGTGGTGTTAAAGACAGTTTGCTGGGCCTAGGACTCATCAATGGCTATGGTGAAGTGATGCAGTTTGGTGGTCAAGTGATGAAAAACGTTGCAGGCTTTGATGTGACGCGTTTGCAGTGTGGTGCTATGGGCAGTCTGGGCCTGATTACCGACGTCTCCATAAAAGTTTTACCAGAGTTCAAGGCAGGCCATACCCTCACCTTCGACATGACCATAGAAGCTGCATTAGAAGCAATGTTGAAATGGGCTAACCTCAGTCTACCTATCACGGGTATGAGCCATTTTAAGGGTCTGCTTTATGTAAGACTGCAAGGTGGTGCAGGCGGAGTAGCCTCAGCCAGTACTTTTTTGGGTGGTGAAAAGCTAGCATCAAAAGCTGCAGAAATATTTTGGCAAGCCATCAGGGAAGGGTCTTTTTTGCAACCACGCCATGATCAAACCTTATGGCGTTGGAGTGGGGCAAGCGATACGCTCGCAAACACAGTACCTAATACGTCTTTGATTAATTGGGCTGGAGCGGAACGCTGGGTCTTAACAGAGGCTTTAGATACGCCTCTGGAGGGTTTGGTGCAATATCAAGGCGGTGACCGATTAGCTGAGGTTTATGGTGCTATAAGTGCGCCTCAGCAGGCCCTGCAGCAGCGCATAAAACATGCCTTTGACCCCCACGGAATTCTTAATGCGGGTCGTCTATATGCTTGGATGTAAACCATGAAGACCATTATTGCCAAAGAGTTTGCTGACCAACCTCAATTTGCACCAGTGAAAGATATATTACAAGCCTGCGTGCACTGTGGTTTTTGCACTGCAACCTGCCCAACATATTTACTGTTAGGTGATGAACGTGACGGCCCACGTGGCCGCATTTATATGATGAAAGCGATGTTTGAGGGTGAACAAGTGACGCAAGAAACGCGTCATCATTTAGATCGCTGCTTGACCTGTAGAAGTTGTGAAACAACCTGCCCTTCTGGGGTAGAGTATGGTCATCTAGTGGACTTAGGTCGGGTTGTAGTAGAGCAAAAAGCGCCTCGTCCCATGCATCAAAAACTAGTGCGCTGGGGGCTCAGGCAAATATTACCTTATCGGTCTAGATTTGGTCCATTACTGAAACTAGGTCAGTTAGTGAGGCCCATGTTGCCCACCGTTATAAAACAACATGTGCCGCTTGCTGTGCCTCAACTAGTGGCTCCCCAAAGTAACCATAAACGGGTGATGTTGAGTTTGCCTGGTTGTGCTCAAGCAAGTGCCGCACCCAATACAGATATTGCTGCAGCACAGGTGCTAGACCAATTGGGCATTACCTTAAAAGTGCTTCATCAAAGTGGTTGCTGTGGTGCTGTTAATCATCATCTGAATGCCCATGAAAAAGCCCTAGAGCAAGCAAGACACAATATTGATTTAATATGGCCCGAATTGCAGGCTGGCGCTGAAGCTCTGGTGATTACTGCCTCAGGTTGCGGTGCGGCGCTGCAAGAGTATGGCTACCTGTTGCGTGATGACGTAACTTATGCAGATAAAGCCAATCAAGTTTCCAAGGCCGCCAAGGATATGGTGGACATTTTGGGTCAAGAAGACCTTGCTCCCATTAAAGCTAAGTTAAATAACACCCAAGGTGCAGACAAAGGGTTAGGCACAGGGTTAGGCAAGGTGGCGGTGCATTGCCCATGCACGCAGCAACATGCCATGCAATTGCCGTTTAAGGTCAAAGCGCTATTAGACCATTTAGGCCTAGACACTGCCGCCACTAAAAATGACCATTTGTGTTGTGGTTCAGCAGGCACATATTCGTTGCTGCAACCTGACTTAAGTCACCAACTGCGTAGCCAAAAAATAAAGGACCTAACCATAGACTCACCGCAATTAATCGTGACCGCTAATATTGGCTGCCAACTCCATTTAGGTGGTGCAGGCAATGTACCCGTCAAACACTGGTTAGAATTGTTGGCTGACTAACCCACTATTAAATTAAGTAGGGGCTATCCTCTCTCGTAGGTCTGAGCTGTGTTGTGCAAGATCACTTTTTAAAGGGCTAACTTTTAGGGACTAGCTTTAAGATCGCGCCAGGTTTTGGAGCTACAAAAAAATCAGGCGCCAATTGACGTTTGATTAATGCCTCAGCCAACAATTTGCGGGGCTCTTTAATCTTCTCGTCGGTTAACACAAAGGTGCCCCAGTGCATGCCAAATGACTTGGTTACTTGCAAATCAAGGGCAACTTGCACCGCTTCTGCTGGATCAATATGTGAGCCTTTCATAAACCATCTGGGCTTATAGGCCCCAATGGGGATAAACGCAAAGTCTGGCGTTCCCAAGCGCTCTTGGGTGGCCACAAAATCTTTGGAGTAGCCAGTATCACCAGCGTGGTAAAGTGATAGAGCAGGGCTTTTTAAAAACCAACCGCCCCACAAGCTAGTATTACGTCCAGTAATGCCGCGTCCAGACCAATGTTGCACCGGTGTGAAGGTAAATTCAGTTTGTTTGACTTGAATATTTTGCCACCACCTAAATTCTGACACATAATTTAAGCCTTGTGAGTCCAATAGTTCTTTATCACCTTGCGGTGCCAAAATAACCATATTGGGATTATTTTTTTGTAGTAATTTCAAACTTGGCAGATCAAGGTGATCGTAATGATTGTGACTAATCAACACGGCATCAATTTTGGGTAATTGTTGCACTGACATAGCCGGTGGAATCAGTCGTTCTGGCCCAGCCCAACTGACTGGAGAGGCCCGATCTGAGAAAATGGGGTCTGTTAAAATAGTCACATCGCCTGTGTCGATAAGGTAGGTGGCATGACCAATCCAAATGGCATAGGGATGTGATTGAGGTGTCAGGTTTCGCCACTCATCAGAAACTTCAATAGCGACTCTTGCTGGTGATGAATCTTTGGTTAGGCGCCACTCAATGACATCACCTAGGCTTTTAGGACCCACGTTTGGGTTAGTGTTACTAAAAGTTTCAGCGACACTGCAGGCCGGTAAAACGAGTGTAAAAATTAGCCCTGTGAGGGCAGAGAAAAAGCCTTTTTTTTCCAATAATGGTGCGTGTAGATTCAAAATTATACCTTTGACAGTTAATAACACTTAGCAGACCTCTTTAAGATCGATTGAGACGGGTGAGTAACATTTGATTTTGACCACATCATACATTAGGGCCGGCTCAATAAGCTTAGAGTAGAAAATCTTTACTTATTTTGACACGGACTAGGGGAATTATTTATCAATGTGCTAGTCTAGATAGTAGAATTATCTTATTACTGTTAAGGAAGATGCTATGAACAAAATGACGCGATTGACTCTGCAAAAGGTCACTAAGCAAGTGACTCTAAACTTTGCCTTAGCTACTGCGGGCTTGGCGCTGGCAAGTGGTGCCTCCGCCCAAACGATGTTAGTAAAAGTATTACAAAAATCAGACGACATTGTGTCACAGGTGTATCAGGAAGTGCCTGTTAAATCGTGTCGAGTGGAACAAATTCCTATCTATGGTGAGCAATCAGGAGGCAAGCAACCTTCCACGGCTGATGTTGTGGCGGGTGCCATTTTTGGTGGTTTAATGGGTAATGCAGTGGGTGGTGGCAAGGGTAAAGATGCAGCCACCTTGCTTGGCGCGATTGCTGGTGCAGACCTTGCTAATAAAGGCTCCTTTAGCGGCAACAGTAAGCAGGTAATTACTGGTCAGAGGCAACAAGAAGTTTGCGATGTGGTGATGCAGCAGCGCAGTGTGAACCAAGTGACGGGTTACAAAACTTACATTGAGTTTGGGGGCAATGTGTGGCAAATGACCACGACAATACCCTACACTAAGGGTGAGTTTTTGAGTGTTAATGTTGACATAACCCCCGCTGAATAATAACTACTGATTCAATGCGAGACTCAGCATCGCTGGGTCTGTGTTGCCGCCAGACAGAATCACTAATGTAATTCTGTCTTTCACAGCTAAGCTGCGATTTAAAATAGCGGCTAAACCAACGCAGCCTCCGGGTTCCACCACTACTTTTAATTGCTGCATGCACACCACCATGGCTGCCAATACGTGTTTCTCCTGCACCACTTTAGCGCCTGCCAAATAGTGCTGCATAATGGGAAAAGTTAACTCACCCACCATGGGGGTTAATATGGCATCACAGATAGAAGAGGGTGGGTTTTTATTCGCCAAACGCAAGCCAGCAGCGATTGAGTGCGCAGCATCGTCATAGCTCTCAGGTTCTGCGCCCCAAAGAGTGATGTTGGGGAAGTGTTGTTTGAGTGCTGTAGCGCTGCCTGTAATTAAACCCCCTCCGCCAATGGGTCCAATGGCTTGATCTGGTGTCAAACCTAAAGCCAACATTTGATTTGCTGCTTCTAGTCCAATAGTGCCTTGGCCAGCAATGATATCTGCATCGTTATAGGGTGGAATAAGGGTAAGGTTATGTTGAAGGGCCAGCCGCTGGCCAATCGCCTCACGATTTTCCTTATGACGGTCATATAACACCACCGTAGCGCCGAGGATTTTGGTATTTGCAATTTTAATCTGTGGTGCGTCAGCGGGCATAATAATGGTAGCAGGCACACCAAAGTGCGCCGCTGCGGCCGCCACTCCCTGTGCATGATTGCCTGAAGAATAAGCAACAACGCCTGTCAGTTGATGGGCTTGGGCAAGTTTACTGAGCTTATTAAAAGCACCACGAAATTTAAATGAGCCGGTACGCTGTAAGTTTTCAGCTTTAAATAACACTCGCCCCCCCAGTTGCTCATTAAGCATTGGAGATTCAAGCAGTGGGGTAATAACGGCATGGCCCCTAATGCGCAGGCTAGCAGCAACAATGTCTTGGTAATTAATTGCGAGTTCAGTCATAACGCATGGGGCCTATTTTTTTCGCTATTTAACAACAAATACTAGCATCTAATCATTCTCCTGCCAGCTAAAGTTCCTCAAAATAAAACCTGTGTTATGATAGGCGATTACGTTTCTATTTGCCGTCGCCCTATGACATTGACCAACCGTCCAAAATCACGCCTTAGGTTACCACCTAATAAGCATCAGGTTAAACAAGAGTTAGCCCAAGATGTTGCGAATTTTTTAGCGCGCGGCGGTAGTGTTGAGCAGGTAGGGCAGGGTGAAACAGCCTTAGTTAACGGGTGTTTTAATCAGCAGCGCCCAACAATAGCAAGCCAGACACAAACACGCACCTTGCTGTCCTCTCAAGTTGAGGCCATAGAAAAACGTAAAGAAGAACGTCGCCAACCTAAGCCTACCCCTATAAAAACCAATCGTCGGCCGACCAAAAAGTGGATTTATGACGACTTTGGCGAACCTTTGCGTTGGGTTTGGTCCTAGTGGTTAAACGACTAATTTAATGGCAAGAGAGTGCTTCGATGTAAGTTGTTTTTAGGGCTTAAAGCAGCATTAGGCCAATGCCGAATAGACAAAAAACCCCGCACAGTTGATGCCATAAAGTAGAGCGATCGGCAGGCTATTGGCGCGTGCAATGTGGCTACCTTTAATATTGTAATTACCTTGCATAGCAAGCAGTGTACCCGAAACTGGATTAATTGCGCTGCCCAATCCCCAAGCTGATAAAAAGGTCATGGCCAGTAGGTTGGGATCAGGCTCTAGGGTTAGTAATAAAGGTGCTATAACTGCCATGATCATAATGGAATGAATGCCCAAACGAGCCACTAGCAGGCAAAATCCGAGGGTCAAACAAGCTTCTACCGCTTCATAATGACTAAAGGGGAGCCATGGTGGGATGACCTTAAATAAGGCACCTAAACCAATAGCAAAAACCCCAGCAGCTAAAAATAACATCATTTCGTTGTGCATGTTGGCTAAGCGGTTGCAAATGTGCAGGTGTAGTTGGTTAGCCCGACCCTCATATAGCAATACCACGATCACCAATCCGGGTGCACTGATGGCAATGATTTGAGTGATAGCGAGCATGGGCCAAATTTCATGAGCAATAATCACAGCCACCGCCAATAGCGCAGGAAGAACTAGACTTCGGCCTTTCAGAGGGTATCCGGTGAGCTTCACTTCTGGCTCTTGATGCAACCAATAAAGCATGACTAAACTAATCAGCCCCATGGGAAGGCCCACGCTCATTACCGTCAACATGTCCATATTTGGCACTAAGCTTAAGGTGTATGCCATAGCCGCAAAAAATGGTGACCAAAGTGCACAGACTGCGAAGTTGACAGTGAGCAAACTGGCAGTGCGTGTATCTACCTGACGACGGGCGCTGAGTTTGTCTGCAATAATTAATAGCGCAGACATGTTAATGATAGCGCTAAAAAAGTGCCCCGACGCCAAAGTGCTAATAAGACCTTTTCTGCCTGCGGGTGGTTGTCTTTTTTTACTTTCCTTAGAGGGTGTGGCAATGAGGCTTAAAAAGCTCACTGCGGCTAGCATAGCGAGCAGATTAGTATTGCTATTAATTAGTTGAAACAATGGCGCGGCAGCCCCCTCAAAGAGGCTGTAGGCTAAACCAGTTAACCCAATGCTGATCAAAACCATGGACTGTATTAAAGAACGTTGAGCAAGCAGGCTAAAAGACGCCAATGCAAAGCCCCAGAGCAATAGGCCGGCAACGGGATAGAGCATTGGAAAGGCCAAGGATAAGACGCTTAAAAGCAGTCCCAAAGCCAAGCTGTAACCGCGTAATTTCTGCGTCAAGGGACTAAGTGTGTTGGGCGAATTTTATCAAGCGTCATCTTTTCTCGCTCAACTAAAGTGTGCCACATAGATTGGCTTAACATGCGTTTAAAATAGGCCGCCAGAGTGGGCCATTTTTTATGGTTTATGGCTTCGCCAGCGTGCATAAAATTAATCATCTGGCTGGTAATCGCAATATCAGCTAAAGAGCAACAATGACCAACAAAGTAGTCTTGTGTGCCCAGTTGGCTAGTAAGGTAATCCAATAGGGGTGGTATGTCATGCTCTAGAGCTCTGCCAATAAGTTCTTCATCAGCAGTCTTGCCTGACACGGGTAGAATAATGCGGTGTCTGAAAACCGTAAAAGTGAGCCTTGGGGCAAGTTCGTAATCAGCAAACTTCTCTAGCCAGCGCATCTGAGCCCGAAGTTTTGCTGTGGAAGGAATAAGCGATGTTAATGCCTCGTGGCCCAAGGATTCGATAAGGTAATGACAGATAATGCTAGAATCAGCCTGAAACCAGTCATCTTGCTGCAGCACAGGTATTCTTTTAAAAGGGCTAATGTTGACAAAATCATCGGGCACAGAGCCAGGCACTACAACTTTTAGTTTATATTTAGTGTTAGAGAGGTTCAGCAAGTACATCACCTTGCGTACAAAAGGCGAAAGTGGCGCACCGTAAAGTGTAAAGGCCATATTAAAAAACCAAAAAATTAAGTAGCGCTATTGTGGCTGAGAGGGTGCTTAAACTCAAATAATTTACGAATATAGTGGTCCCTTGTAATAAATAACTAAGTGGTTGAAATAAACCCAATAATTTTTACATTAGTGCTTGACAGAAAACGGCTCAATCACTAATATGCGCACTCCAGTTTGGTACGACCAAAAGGTCAGATCAAGCGCGAATGTGTCCCGTTCGTCTAGTGGTCCAGGACACTGCCCTTTCACGGCGGTAACAGGGGTTCGAACCCCCTACGGGATACCACTTATTTTGGACTACAGTTAGAGGTCAGATGTTTGATTTAAACCCCTATCTTCTAGCTGTAAACCTAAAATAAGCAAAGGCAAATCACACGCCTCCAACAAGTGATATGTAGCGGGAATAGCTCAGTTGGTAGAGCACGACCTTGCCAAGGTCGGGGTCGCCGGTTCGAATCCGGTTTCCCGCTCCATTTATTACACCCATAGTTCAACCCACGCTTTTCTAATTAATGACCCATCGCCGAAGTCGCGCTTCATTTTTGCTTGTGCCATGTTTTGTGGGCTAAAAACCCCCTAATACTCAATCTAGCTGCCTTGGCTTAACTTAAATTATTAAATACCGATGATTACCCATCATAAGCCAATTATCGGTTGACATAATCCAGCAAAATCAATACTATCCTGCCCACTCTTTAAAGAGCTATAGCGTCCCGTTCGTCTAGTGGCCTAGGACACTGCCCTTTCACGGCGGCGACAGGGGTTCGAACCCCCTACGGGATGCCAACAAAACAGCCTCTCAAATTTGGGTCTAGGGTTAGAGTAGTAAAGGCGCGTCACATGCCTTAAAATAGTGATGTGTAGCGGGAATAGCTCAGTTGGTAGAGCACGACCTTGCCAAGGTCGGGGTCGCCGGTTCGAATCCGGTTTCCCGCTCCAAATTTAGGCCGAATGGCAGAGTGGTTATGCACCGGATTGCAAATCCGCTAACCCCGGTTCGATTCCGGGTTCGGCCTCCACTTTCACAAGGGTTGTGACGAAGCTAGTCATAGACTTTCTTTTAGTTTTTTCTCATCTGCACCATTAAGCCCGAATTTAGGGTTGAGCCAACCGTTTAGGCAACCCAGTTGCTAGGCGATATCTTAATGCATCGGTTTTTGATCACCACAGTTAATTTATGAACTAACTCGGCGCAAATTGAGAGTTATTTGACGCTCTGGGTGTTTAACCTTATCGATCTGACTGTATAATCCGCAGCTAAGGAGATCTACATGTCACTATTAAATGCATTACCTGAAAATTCTGGAATCATTATCTGCGGCCATGGCAGCCGAGCGAAAATTGCTGAAGAAGAATTCAGCCTATTGGCAACTGGATTGCGCGCTAGGTTCCCCCAGCTCGAAGTTGAATATGGTTTTTTGGAATATTCTTCACCAAATATACACATGGCATTAGATCGTTTGATCGCAAAGGGCATTACTAACATCTATGCGGTGCCTGGTATGCTGTTTTCAGCGACCCATGCACAGAATGATATTCCCTCTGTCTTAACAACTTATATGCAGAAAAACCCTGCACTGACCATTAAATATGGCAAAGAGCTGGGCTTACATGACGAAATGATCATGGCCTTTCAACACCGAATTATGGAAGCCGTTAACCTCTCTGAAATGCCAAAACCGGGTACTTTATACGATACCATGCTGGTGGTAGTAGGTCGGGGTACATCGGTGGCGCAAGCCAATGCAGAGGTTTCTAAACTCACTCGTATTGTGGCAGAAAATATGGGCTTTGGTTGGTGTGAAACTGTGTATTCTGGCGTCACTTTTCCCTCGGTGGGTCGGGGCTTAGAGATGGCCTTAAAACTTGGCTTTAAGAAAATAGTGGTGGCTCCATATTTCCTTTTTTCAGGCAAACTAATTGGCCGAATTCACGGTTATATTGAAAAGGTTGTCGCTGATCATCCTGACGTCAGTTTTCACGTTGCAGATTATCTGCGTGATCAATCCCATGTGATTAATACCTTCGTTGAGAGAATTGAAGAAACCGTGTCACAACCTGCCGTTAACGATGGCTTAATGGAAAACTTTCAAGCAAGGCTCGCTGCTGGTGAAGTCACGGTTCACCATCATCATGCTGAGTTTAAGCCAGAAGCTGAATCGGTGGCAGAAGCTCATACCCAAACTCACACTCACACTCACACTCACGGCCACAGCCACGAGCATGCCCATGCACATCAAAAGGAAGCTGGACACAGCCATTCTGGTCATGGGCATACCCATGCTCCCTATCGACACATTGCTCATCCACATGGGCCTAGAACCATGATTGATGAAAATGTTTGCTGTTGCTTTATGGGACAGTTTCCTCAAGCTGTGGTGGATGAGGAACGTGCGCTTAGGTTAGCCTTAGGTAGGCCAGTGATTGATCAAATTCCTCAGTGTAAGGTGAAGTAATACTTTTGGTAGCGTTGCCTTGTGGGGACGCGTAAAGGAGCATTAGAACAAGTACCGTGTTTTGAATCGGCGCTGTACTATTTTATTAGTGCTGCTGGCCAGAGGGATAAAAAGATTGAGTTTAGGACACATCACAATCACCATAGGTCAGCCACTGATGGCCGATGTTAATGGGCGTTTAAACCTGCATCAGCGATAATTTATAAGGCAAAGCAGATGGTTTTACACTAACAGCATTTAAAGCTTAAAAACCTAGGTCATGCTGTTGCGATTTTTAAACCATAATGTATAATCACGCCTCTTCTTCGGGAGACGTTCACCCTACATGCCTTGGTGGTGGAATTGGTATACACACGAGACTTAAAATCTCGCGGCTTATGGCTATGCGGGTTCAAGTCCCGCCCAAGGCACCAGTTACGAGATCGACATGATCTGTCATTAAAAACCCTATTACGTTTTATGACAACTCGCCTCCCTAAAGATCACGATGCATTGCTGTGACTAAGGTAAACCTTTCGTTAAGGCTATCCACTAAAGCTTGAGTGATTGCAACCGATCTGTGTTGGCCGCCAGTGCATCCTATGGCAACGGTCAAAAACGTTTTTCCAGCCGCCGCATGTAATGGAATCCATTTCTCCATCAAGGTTGAGATGCTCTCTACCGTTTCAAGGGCTTTAGGTTGCTCAAGCACATACTCGGAGACTGACGTATCTAAGCCTGTTTGAGACCTTAATTCTAATTCATAGTAAGGGTTGGCCAAAAACCGCACATCAAACATAAAATCGGCATCCAATGGCACACCATTTTTAAACCCAAAACTCATAACATTGACCATAAGGTCAAGGCTAACATCTCGATGCAAAACCATCTGTCCAATACGGTTTCGCAATTCATGGGTTTTCATCAGTGAAGTGTCTAATACAAAAGTAGATCGAGCCTTAATTTCTGCCAAAAGAACACGTTCTGCAGCTATAGATTCATATAAGCTGTCACCTTCATGAATGGGGTGTCTTCGGCGTGTTTCTGAATACCGACGCACTAGGACGTCATCAACGCAATCTAAGAATAGGATACGATGCGCGGCTTCTTCGTTTTGTAAGTCATCCACGGTGGGTAAAAACTTTGAGAAAAAATCACGCCCGCGCACATCCACCGCAACTGCAAGACGTTGTTCAGATGTCGTTGTTATGTTAGTCAATTGTGTCAATTTAGGTAACAAAGCGAGGGGCAAATTGTCTATACAAAAAAAGTCGAGGTCTTCTAAAACCTTCATCACTTCTGCTCTTCCTGCCCCTGATATGCCCGTGACAAATAGAATGGATTTTTTCAACTTATAATTCTCCTTGTAACGTTTTAGTTGATTCGTCCTTATAGCTCTAAAATAAAAAGTATTATTTATTTTAGGGTATTAATTGAATAAGTGGGTGGTTGGCAGCCTGTTTTAGCCACCAGTTGCCTTAGCACTGTGTCATGGTCTCTGTGTTGAAATTCTGCGGCATATAGACCTCCTTGAACGAGTAAGGTATCCCAACCAGCAGCCTGTCCGCCTGCTATGTCATGTTTTAGACTATCTCCAACCATCAATAGCCGCTTTGCTCCAAGTGTCTGTTGTAGACCTTCGAAAATCACTCGGTGAGGCTTGCCATAAAACACAACTCGGCCACCGCGCTTGGCGTATGCTTGGGCCAAGGCGCCAGGTGACGTCACCAGCTGGGCACCTGCACGAGGGCTTAAAAGATCTGGGTTTGAGCAATAGATGGGCAGCTTTGCAGACCATGCTTTATCTAACATATCTTGCCATTGGCTTGTAATGTGCCCATCAGGCAAACCCATGAGTAAAACTGCTTCAGCAGTGTTAACTGAATCTTCAAATTGGATGTCTAAGCCCTGCGCCCATTTAATGGCATCATCAGGGCGACTCTCTACAGGGAAAAAACGTCGTTCAATAATAGTCCCGGTCAAAATATCATGCCACAATGCTTCACCGCTGGTCATAATCACGTCGAACAAAGAGTCTGCAAACCCCATACTCGATATGCGGGCTGCATTAGATGCGCTGCGCTTTCCTGAATTGGATAGCACGGCTAGGCGTGAACCAGAATTGGCAAGATTAGTGAGGCACTCTATAGCGCCGGTATAGGGGCTGGTTCCATTATGCAGCACTCCATACTGATCTAAAACGATTGCATCATAGTTTGATACTACTTGTGAAATTCGATCTAGTATTTGAGTCATGTCTGTTTATTGCACACCCATAAAGCAGTAAAAATAAGCAATCATTATCTATCTGGATATGTTTTAGAACACTTCTAACCTTACAAAATAGCTTCAATATTAGAGTGTGAAAACCCTAAAAAATAGAGTAAAAAGGACAGGAATCCTAATTCCTAAGTTTCAAAGCCTAGTATAAAAATACTCCCCTGTCACTAAATAAAACCCTCAGCCACAAACAGGGTCTAGCAAAAACATGTTGTATGGATTTTTATGAGATCTGCGAAAATAATACGTTGATCTTTAGTACTGTTTAGTATTATATGAACAGGTATACAAGCAAGAATTTAATATAGGGAGAATTAAGGTGGCGTTAAAAAACATAAAAAACAAATGTCTAAAACAAATTCTATCAAAGGTAGCTACGGTAGCTTTATTTTCTGCAGCAGCTTCTTTGGCTTCAGCTCAGGATGCGTCCTCGAAGCTTGATGCATGGTTGATGGAAAATGCGCTTGGACCCCATGCAACGGGGCAAGAAAATTGGGAAAGCATCGTTGCCGCAGCTAAACAAGAGGGTGAGGTTTCAGTTTATACAGCCTCCGGACGCATTGCGAAATTGGTCGACCATTTTCAAGCCCTTTATCCTGGAATTACGTTAACGGTCTATGATCTTGGGTCTGTTAAAACCATTGAAAAAACGGTTCGGGAGCAAGATGCTGGTATTTTTACAGCTGATGTTGTCACCACAGGTAACTCTGGCCAAGTGATACATGAACTCTTGGGCAAACATCGAATTTTCAATTATGTACCTGCCCATTTCGTCGATCGAATTCCGCTTGAGAATCGTGAACCTCTGCTGATTCGTGTGAACGAAGCCATGACCTTTTTCTATAATGCAGAATCTAATCCTAATGGATCACCCATCAGCAATGTTTGGGAACTTACGCAAGAGAAATATCGGGGTCGCGTGGGCATTAAAAACCCTATGTCGTCAGGATCCTCACTCATGGGACTGGCAACCTTGGTGCAAAATCCAGAACAAATGGCTGCGGCTTACAAACGCTTGATGGGCGATGATATTGTTCTAAGTGATGGTGTGCAAGATGCTGGTTATGAGTTCGTAAAGCGCATGCTTGATAATGATATCGTGATCTATAAGTCGGGTTCAAAGCTCGCTGATGCTGCCGGTAAGGCGGGCCAAGATGATGCCATGATTGCTATGAGTAACATGACTTATATAGCGCGCAATGATTCAAAAGGTAATGTAAACGCCATCGTGTCTGATCTTGATCCGGTTTCACGCTTAGTCTACCCAAACTTTATGTCGATTGGTGCGCATGCACCGAATCCTAATGCGGCAAAAGTTTTAATTGCTTACTTGCTGGGTAATCCTGATCTAAATTTGGATGCAAAATTAGAGAAACCCTATCTTGAAGGCGCAAGCTTTGATTTGCTTCAAGGTTTGGCGCCCTACCACGATGCAGGCTCAGTGAGTCCTCGCAGCGATGTGCCTCTGCCCCAAGGTGGTGAGATTTGGGACGAGATGGTAGGTTGGAATGTTTCAGCTGATTTTATGTGGGAGCAAGGTCCGCGCCTGCGTGATTTTTGGATGATACACTCTAGCCAATAAAGGGGCTCTTCAATGGGACAAATACTACTCAAGGGAATTGTAAAGTCCTATGGTAAAGAGGTGGTTGTAAAAAACCTCGATCTGACTGTTAAACCAGATGAATTTCTAACTATTTTAGGTCCATCTGGGTGTGGTAAAACCACTACCCTACGCATGATCGCAGGGTTAGAGGAGCCAGATCAAGGGACTATTCAACTTGGCGATAGGGTCGTGTTCTCGCGCAATGACGGGGTAGTAATACCTCCTGAAGCGCGAGGCCTTGGCTTAATTTTTCAAAGCTATGCTTTGTGGCCGCACATGACTGTTGCCAAGAATATTACCCTAGCCTTGAAAGAACAAAAAATATCTAAAAGTGACATCGCCAAAAGATTAGAAACAGCCTTAGAACAGGTGCAATTGACCGGTTACGCCGAACGCTACCCGTCTGAGTTATCAGGAGGGCAGCAACAAAGAGTAGCAGTGGCGCGACTCATTGCGCTGCGACCCTCACTTTTATTGATGGACGAGCCCCTGTCTAATCTTGATGCCAAATTACGCACAGAAATGCGTGCAAGTCTCAAGCGTTTGCATCGTGATTTAGGGGCGACAACGGTTTATGTAACGCATGATCAAATTGAGGCCTTAACCCTTTCGGATCGTATTATTATTATGAATGAAGGGCAAATTATGCAACAAGGCTCCCCTTATGATATTTATCATCATCCAGCTAATATCTTCGTAGCTGAATTTATTGGTGACCCAGGAATTAACTTATTTAAAGGAAATATTGCCAATGGAGTACTCGATTGTGGTGCTATTTCCATCCCTCTCCCTGACACGTTAACTGAACGTAGTGGCAGTCTGATTGCTGGCATAAGACCAGAAAAAATAAGCGTATCTGAAACTGCCCAAGCGGGCTGGCAAGAAGTTAGAACAGAAATTTTGCAGCCTACGGGTGCGAATACAATCTTAGAAGTGAAGGTAGGGGACACCCCCATAACCTTGCTTCAATCTGGCTTCATGACCTTACCAGAGGGTACTCCACTGTGGATTGATTTCGAAGCAGATGCGCTGAGTTTTTTTGATGTAGATACGCAGAATAATTTGCGTAACGAGGCGTATTAACGCCATGTTAAAAGCATCTATGCAAAGTGGTAAACCAGCTTTTTGGTCCTGGCGTGGTCTGTCTTATCAGGTCTATCGGCTAAAAAATCGGCCTGAGTTAGTGATTGGTGTGTTGGCACTTGGCTTTCTAAGTTTTGTTGTGCTGGTGCCATTGCTGCAAATTATCCAAGATGCATTAACATTTCAAAGCTATGATCTTGCCTATGAGCCAGACGGGGTAGTGGGTAGTTTTACTTTATTTCACCTAGACCGCGTCTTTAACCAGCCTATTTCAGCCGCTTTATTTTATAAGCCGTTGATCAATAGTCTTATCATGGGCTTTGCAGTGACGGTCATTGCTCTAATTGTTGGCTTTAGTCTTGCTTGGTTAATGGTTCGAACTAATGTTCACTTTAAGGGTGTGTTTGGAGCAATGTTGGTGTTTCCATACATGATGCCGTCATGGGTGATGGCCATTGCTTGGCTGAGTTTGTTTAAAAATGACCGCATTGGTGGATCTGAAGGTTTACTAACCTATATGACCGGTGTGCAAGCCCCTGACTGGGTTGCATATGGCATTGTTCCCATCGTGATCACCTTGGCGATGCATTACTATGCCTACGCATATTTACTGATTTCTGGCGCATTGGCTACCGTGGATAGTGAGTTAGAGGAGGCTGGTGCCACCAGTGGCATGGGTAAATGGAAGCGCATTCGTGTCATTACCATGCCCTTACTGATGCCCGCAATTGGTTCTGCCATAGTACTCACGTTTATCCGTATTTTAGGAACATTTGGTACACCTGCATTGCTCGGTCTGCCGGTTCGTTTCTTTACCTTTTCTACGCAAATTTATGCATCAATTAACGCCCGCAACCAAGGCGACGCTTTTGTGTTGGCGCTGGTTTTAATTATTTTAGCCATTTCTTTTATCTGGATTAATAGCCGTATTATTGGCGTACGCAAAAGCTACGTAACAATGACAGGCAAGGGTTTTCGTAAGAGCGAAAGTGATCTTGGTAAAATGCGCTGGCCGTTAACAATTTTGGTCATTTTGTTCCTCTGCATAACTGTAGCATTGCCCCTTATTCTTTTACTGTGGGAATCTTTAACGCTAATTCCAGGTGATTATAGCTTTGCAAATCTAACGACTTATTTTTGGAATGGCCAGGGCAATGTTAATCTAGCCTACGGGGAACCGGGAATTATCCACAACAAAGGCATTCTAGAGGCTTTGTTTAATTCCATAAAGTTGGGTTTCGCTGCTGCATTATTTAACGGAGTGTTAGGTCTTTTAGTTGGATACGCTGTGGTTCGTGGGCGTGGTGCGCGATTGTCCAAATGGCTAGAGTCGATTGCTTTTGCACCATATATATTCCCTTCCATTGCCTTGGGTGCAATTTATATCGGCATGTTTTCAACCAGTATTGGTCCCGTTCCTGCACTCTATGGAACATTTACTATTTTAGTATTGATTACGGTGATTAAAAACTTACCCTTCACCTCACGCACAGGCATTGCTGCAATTTTACAAATCCATCAATCGCTAGAGGAAGCCGCTCGAGTGCAAGGTATTGGTTGGTTCAGGCGCATGTTTAGAATTATTATTCCCCTGTCCATGAGTGGATTGGTAGCGGGCATGTTGCTCACATTTATTACCGCGATGCGGGAATTATCTTTGATTATTTTGTTAATCTCACCCGGCAACATGGTTCTGACAGGGTTAATATTTAGTTATCAAGAACAGGACATGGCTCAGCATTCTAGTGCTGTGACTCTAATGTTAGTGCTACTTATTATTATCATTAGTGTGATCGTGCGTCTTATTACGCGCAAGGCGGGTGTTGGAAGACTTAACGCAACCTAGTCAAAAGACAGTTCAAAGGATGAATGTTGGCAGCTTAAGAATTGGGGACTAATGTTGTTAACTGCATCCCAGCAGTGAAACTCAATAGGCCAAAATCGAACGGATATATTTTCTGCTTTTGGGATGTTTAAGTAGCGCAGTTACTGGAATAAGTGGCTGGCTAGATAGATCCGCCTTCGACCATGTAGTTATTAGCAGAGCACATGAATGCATCATCGGAAGCTAAAAAAATGACCATTCTAGCAACGTAAATAGGCTTAATTAAATCGGGTAAACATTGCCTTTGCCGCTGACTCTCAAGGGCCTCTGGTGTGGCCCATAAATCTTTCTGTCGGTCAGTCATGATCCATCCGGGAACGACGGTGTTGACCCGAATGCGGTGTTGTCCTAAATCTCTTGCCATCGTTCTTGTGAGTCCATGCACGGCAGCTTTAGACGTAGCGTAAGCGGGGAAACCGCCCCCTGTCTCATGCCAACTGTTAGAGCCCATATTGATGATAGAGCCGCCGCCTGCAGCGATCATGCCAGGAGCCACACATTGAATAGCAAAAAATTGATGCCTTAGATTAGTTTGTAAGCGCTCATCCCAGTAGGCGGGTGTGACATCTTGCCAGTTATGGCGATCATCATTGGCCGCATTATTTACCAGCACTGTCGCTGGTCCAAGGCGGGACGCTAACTTAGTCAGTGCCGCTTGCAGGGCTTCAATGTTGGTCAGGTCACAGATTTCATGGGTGATGTTAACCGCAGTATCAGACAAAGCTTGGCTATTAGACTCATGCAAATCTACAAAACCTACGTTTGCGCCTTGGGCGGCAAAGCCGCGCACTAATTCAAACCCAATACCCGATGCACCGCCGGTAATAAAAACTGTTTTACCCTTAAGACTTGGGTATGTGGCAAATGTTGCTTGATCCATTGGGTATCCCCTTTTTTGACTGGGCGCTGATTATTATGGGTTTGGTTGATGTGGGTTTAAACGTTTTAAATAATCTCAAACCAAGGCTTAGCGGCTCAATCCCAAACATGTAAAAGTGTTGACGCTGCAGCAGAGTAAGTCAACCTTGCCTAACCTAATCAAAGGCTTCGCTATGGGTTCTGATTTGGACCTCAAAAACCACACTGACAAAGTATCACACTTTTGCTTTTTGTGAATTAAAGGTGGCTAATGCGCGACTAGTTAAGCAGATAAAAACCAAGTAAATCAAGAACCAAGTAAAGCAAAAATCAACTCGTTATTATTTAAGGGCCACAACTAAAAAATTTATCAGCTTACAGTGATTTAATTCATTCAACATAGGGATTTGAGTAGTGATCAATTTGGGTCAACAACAGGCGTAAATGAAATTCCATTTGGTGGTAATCCCCCTGCATATGACAACACAGCTGATAAAAAGCCTTGTTGTGGTCTTTCTCTTTTAAGTGAGCTAATTCATGCACTACCAGCATCCGCAGAAACGGTTCAGGCATTATTTTTAAGCGAGAGGATATGCGGATTTCATGTTTGGCTTTAGTTTTACTTCCTTGAACCCTAGACACAAAAGAGTGCAGCCCTAAGGCTTGGTGGCTCAAACTTATTTTGTCGTCAAAAAGGATTTTGGACAGAGGGTTAGACTTACGTAAATACTGGTTTTTGATCGACATGGTGTAATCATACAAAGCTTTGTCTGTTCTTACTTCATGAGCTTGAGGATAGCGTTTAAGTAGAAATTCTTTAAGCTTATTATCATTCAGTAAACCCGATACTTGATCCTGTATCGTGGGTTCATAACCTGAGAGGTAGTTGAGTGTATGCATAATTATTAGCTGGGATTTTTGTTCAAAAGTTGAAGTGGCTCTCGGGTCTAATCAATTCAGCTCCCACAAATAGCCAGTCAAACTAATTAACAATCTTTCTCATTAATTACTATTTTAAATTGTGTTTTAAATTTGCTTAAATCCTGAGCTACACAATCAACTATTTTTGACTCACTTTCAAGTAAAAACCATCTTTTGAGGATTATGCGACCCGTGCATTGACACTGTGTTAATGGAGTGTTGATAGAGTATTAATAGCGTATTAATGATGTGTTGATGGTTAACAATGAAGTTCAGCGCACGCCCATTGGATGGTTCATGTGATCGCCTAATGACTGTTTTGTGAGAAGCATAGTGATTCATTATGAAGGCTAGATTCAAAGCCCATAAAGCTTAAAAATGATGTTTTAAACTTTTATAAAGTTGTTGGTACTTCAAGTGTTGTTTAGAGTAATAGCCTGACATGATTGCATCGGGTTTTATTATGTACTTTACTTTAGGAGCAACACACACTTGCCCAGCAGGCATAGAATTCAAGCCAATCTTAGCAAGTCGAGCAGCGCCGTATGCTGGGCCAACTTCTCCACCATGCCCATAAACTAGGTTTCTATTCAATACACTGGCTAATATTTTACCCCATAGTTGGCTCACTGAGCCCCCACCGATGACAGATACCGTGTCAATTTGTGTCCCTGCGGTGAGCATGGCCTGTTGGGCATCAGCAAAAGCGAAAGCAATGCCTTCGAGTACCGCCCGGCCTAACTCGGCTGAGTCAGTATTATGGCCTAAGCCAAAGAAAACCCCCTGCGCATTTGGGTTGTTATGCGGTGTGCGTTCACCCGATAAATAGGGCAGGAAAGTGACTTGTGAAGGCTTTGAAAAGTCGAGTTTTTCAATCTCAGATAGTAAACTCGCTTCATCTTTGTAGCCGGTGAGTTGAGTCACCCAACTGAGGCAGCTTGCGGCACTTAAAATCACTGCCATTTGGTGCCACGTATGGTCTATGCAGTGACAAAAAGTATGCACAGCATTCTCAGGGTTCGGGCGATAACTGTCGTTAGCGACAAAGTATACGCCAGAGGTACCGAGTGATAAAAAGGCTTGGTTTGGATTAATCACCCCAATGCCTGCAGCACCAGCAGCGTTATCACCGCCGCCAGCGATCACAGGTACCACTTGCAAGCCCCATTTTTTTGCCACATGTGCATCAAGTTGACCTGTTATTTGAGTGCCTTCATAAAGCTTAGGCATCTGCTCTTCAGTCAGTCCAGTTGCCTTAAGCATAGTGGGAGACCATGTCCTATTTTGTACGTCTAGCCAAAGTGTGCCTGAGCTATCAGACATATCAGAAGCAAAGTCGCCGGTCATCAAAAACCTTAAGTAATCTTTAGGGAGTAATACTTTGGCGACCTTGGCAAAATTATGGGGCTCATGCTCCCGCAACCAAACTAACTTTGGTGCGGTAAAACCAGGCATTGGAATATTTCCTGTTATGGCTCGAGTGCGGGGCTCTTTGATCTCTATTGCCTTACACTGAGCTTCGCTGCGGCCATCGTTCCACAAAATAGCAGGTCGAATAATATTGTTTTGCGCGTCTAGTAAGGTTGCACCGTGCATTTGTCCAGCTAAGCCAATGGCCTTAACAGATTTCAGAGCTGCAGCATTAGTCTCTTGCAGAGCATGCATGGCTGTATGTGTTGCTTGCCACCAAGCTGCAGGATCTTGCTCAGACCAAAGTGCATGGGGCCGACTCACTTCTAATTCCGATGAAGCTTGTGCGATCAACTGATCCTCTTCATCAAGGATAATAACCTTCACGCAAGAAGTGCCTAAATCAATGCCTAAATACATATTAACAGTCGCAGGTGTTTAGTGTGGGCTAATGCGCTGCAAAAGTGGTCAATTAATCCTCGCAAACCAAAGTCGACGTCTATGCCTTTGTGGGTGTTGCCACGGGTGTAATAAATAGCCATGGATACCATACTTTTCACTCACTTCCATTAAGGGTTCGTGATATTCTAGCATTGATTCCAACCCACATATTATTTAAACCCACATCGAGAAATTCATGGCCATAGGCGCGACCATTTACAAGGCAAACTTAAATTTATCCAACCTTAATAGTCACCATTACGCAGATTATAGCCTGACCATAGCTAAGCACCCCTCTGAAAATGAATATCGTCTCATGTGCCGCTTAATTGCCTTTTTACATGCTGCACATGAGGATTTAGAACTCACTAAAGGCATTAGTTCCGCAGAAGAACCCGATCTTTGGCAACGAGATTTAACGGGTAATATTGTGCATTGGATTGAACTAGGCATGCCCGATGAAAAACGTATTCGTCAAGCAAGCGGGAAAGCGCAACAGGTGTCTATTTATACTTACCAGGATAATAAGGCTGACCTATGGCTAGAGAAAAACCGAACGAGCTTATCAACAAATAAAAAGGTTAAGGTTTTTCATATCAGCATAGAAGGTGAAGTGGCCCTTGAAAAATTATTGCTTAAAACGATAAATTTGAGTTGTATTATAGAAGAAGAGCAAATGCATCTAAGTGATGCTGAGCGCCATATAACAGTGCATATTACGCAAAGCTTTTAATCGCCAACAAAGCAAGGTGTTGCAGGCAGACCAAGTAATAAAAAGGACAAAATTGCATGGCTTTAGCAAAACAACTGATGGTGTACCCTGCAAATCGGCTAGAAGATTTAGCCGTGTTACTCAATCATGTGTTGAAACTTGGTCACCAAAATGACACGTTTGGGGTGCTTAACTCAGCTCAAGTGATTGTTGAGAACACAGGCATGCAGCACTGGCTTAACACCCAATTAGCTACCCAGAATGGCATTGCAATGAACATTGACTACCCTTTACCCGGTAAGTTTGTGTGGCAACTAGCGCGACAACTATTGGGAGACACTGAGGTGCCTCAACAACCACCTTATCAACGTGAGGCACTGGTTTGGCGTATTGATGATGTATTGGCTAGTGACGAGATACGGTCTAATAATGAATTCTTCGAGGCGAATCGCTATTGGCAGTCAGAAGCTTCTGGGTCTGTAACAACCTCTCCCACTGCCAATGACTTGCTGAAGCGCTTTCAGCTTGCCAGTGCCTTAGCTGATTTATTTGAGCAATATATTCTTTACCGCCCCGATTGGCTCAAGCAATGGCAAATTGATGGCCAAAATGAGCATCAAGTACAGCATTGGCAAGCTCAATTGTGGGCTATTTTGTGCCGGCAAGATGGACGTCATCCCATAGACATCCAGCACAAGCTAATGGGGTGTTTGTCGCAAATGTCTGGCGCTGAGCCCAACACATTGCCGCAACAAATTTGTTTATTTGCACTTAACACTATGGCACCGGCCACCTTGGACGTTTTCTCAGCCTTGGCACAACATACTCAAGTGCACGTGTTTCACTTGAATCCCTGTGCGGAGTACTGGGGTCATATCCAGTCTGAAAAAGCCATTGCTGCAACGCAACTTAAATATTGGTTGGCACAACAAGATGATCAGGTGCTAGTCGATGGCGGTAATCCTTTGCTAGCTAATTTAGGCAGTCAAGGCAAAGAGTTTTTCCGATTATTACAACAGCAAGACAGTTATAATATTGATGCTTTCGAAGACGCTGAGCCACATTATAGTGAAACCAGTTTATTAATGTTGCATCAGTTACAACAAGATATTTTACACCTCAAGGACGCCTGCGAGGATCAGCAGCACAAAACAGATAACAGCCTAGTTTTCACTAGCGCATCGAGTGCCTTGCGAGAGTTACAAGGTTTGCACGATTGGTTACTAGGCCAGTTCAATCAAGACCCCAGTCTTAAACCCAGTGACATATTGGTCATGTGTCCACAGGTAGAAGACTACGCTGCCTATGTGGGTGCAGTGTTTGATACTAATGGGTTTCAATTGGGTTATGGGGCGGACGCTAAAAACCTAGAAACGCCTCAGCTACCTTGTTCAATTGCAGACCGCAAACCGCAAGATGCAGAGCCTTTAGTGGCTGCTTATTTGCAATTATTGCACTTACCCGACAGCCGCTTTCAAGTCACCTTTATATTAGACTTGCTGCGTTTACCTGCCATGCAACGCAAATTTAATATTACCTCTGTAGAACTTAGTACCATCGCCGTATGGTTGACCAACGCTTCTGTGCATTGGGGTATAGATGAGCATCATAAAGCCAGTACCTTAGGCCAAGCACAAGCAACCAGCACCTATAGTTGGTCGTGGGGGCTGAAACGCTTGTTGCTTGGATTTGCCCAAGGTGATCAGGTGCCACATTATCAAGATGACTGGTTGCTGGATGATGTAGAGGGCAACCAAGCGCTGCTGTTAGGGCGCCTAATGCAGGTGCTTGAACAGTTGCAGTGGCATGCAAAAAACCTTAATACTCCCCGCACTGGTGAGGCTTGGAGAGGTTATCTGACGGGTATCATTGATGAATTTTTTACCGACGATCACACCTCTGAGCGCAATGAAGAACAGGCCAAAGAAAGCTTATCAACTGCCATTGGTAATATGGCCATGTGGGTTGAACAAGTGGGGTATAGTCAAGCCATAAGTTTGGAAGTGGTGCGCTATAGCCTCACACAAAAGTTGTCGGTGGCAAGTAGCAGCCAAGCATTCATTACTGGAAAAATCACCTTTTGCTCTATGGTGCCCATGCGCAGCATTCCCTTTAAAGTGGTGGCCATGTTGGGCCTTAATGATGGTCAATATCCGCGTCAATCTAAACCATTAGACTTTGATTTAATGGCACAAGAAGAGCGCAGGGTTGGAGATCGCTCGCGGCGCGGGGATGATCGTTACCTATTTTTAGAAGCCATGATCAGTGCACGTTCTTGTTTATATTTGAGTTATCAGGGTACTGATAGCAAAAATAATTCCCCACGCCAGCCGAGTTTAATTTTGTCAGAATTAATGGACTACCTTGCAAGAGGTTATGGCTGGGACTTTGACCCAAAATCGCCGAGCTCGATCATCCGTCAGTTACCCCTGCATAGCTTTAGTGAAGCCAACTTTGCTGCACAGTCTCATCCGAGTTTTGAAAGCGCTTGGTTGCGTTTATTACAAGCGCAAGCAAGTGACGAAAACATCCCTGCTTTAGGCCTTTTACCATCAACTAAATCGATTAAAATTAGTGATCTAGTGCGTTTTCTAGAAAATCCTGGCCGTTGCTTTGCCAATCAAAGTTTAGGCTTGTATTTACATGATTATGATCTTGATTTAGAAGATAATGAACCCTTTAATAGTTCCAAGTTGGTTGAGTACAAGCTGCGCGACCAAATGTTATCAGCTGTTTTATCTGATGAACCCGGAGCCTGTGAGTTGGTAAAACAGGAATACCAATTGAATGGGCAGTTACCAGAAAGCCATCTAACCCACAACATAATCCAAACCAGCCTAGATCAAGCAGAGGAGTTAGTTGATGAATTGCGCAAGCTTGATTATGAAGAGCTCCAAAACTATCCAGTGTCACTGGATATTGCAGGCGTAACCATAGCCGATCAAATCGCTTTGCTGGGCGACCCTGCCGATGACAATAGTGCAATAAAAACGATTCTTAATAGGCCGACTAAGTTCAAACCTAAGGATAGGCTTAACCTTTGGCTGACCAGTTTAGTGGCGCAAGTGGCTTTTGGACAGCCAGTGTCTGGTGTTTCTGTGCACTTAGAAAAAAACTTAGAACTGCAGGGGTTAGAAAATGCCACAGACCAGTTGAGTAAAGTCATAGAAATCTACAAACTCGGGTTAAACCAAGCCTTGCCATTAGATGCTGAACTGGGCCTAGACTTTTTAAAAGTGGATCCACAAGACACTGATAAGCGCCTCAGCCAGTGGCAGAAAAAATGGCATCACCATAAGTATAGCCAAAGTTTTGATTTTTCAAGTGATCCTTACAGACGCTGGTTATGGCCACAAGCCCCTTTGTTAGATGATTGGCATGAGTCCTTTGCTGAGATTTACCAGCCTATGGTGGATTGCATTAAAGAGGTGAAGCATGCCTAAGCTAGACTTAACTCATCTAACCTTGCAAGGCCGCCACCTTATCGAAGCGAGCGCTGGCACGGGCAAAACCTTTAGTCTCACGCGTATTTATTTGCGTTTGTTGATTGAGAAAAAAATCCCTGTAGAACAAATCTTATTAATGACTTATACCCGAGCGGCGACGCAAGAGTTACGCGGACGCATCGCAGACATCATACGTGAAGCCCAAAGATACTGGGACAATGACACTAACACAGACACAGTCACAGACACAGATGAGTATTGGCAGCACCTGTACAACAACATAGAGCCTGAACAAGCACAACGATTGTTGCACCAAGCCCTTCTCAATCTAGATCAAGCCGCCATATTTACTATCCATGGGTTTTGTGGGCGTGCCCTGCAGCAATACGCTTTTACCAGCCAAACGGGGCTGGAGGTCGTGTTAGAAACCAACACCCGAGACCTAGCCTATACCAGCTTACAAGACTGGTTGCGGGTGGTCATGCATGACCCTGAGCGATACCAGCAATTAGAACAACAGGGTTGGCATACACCAGAAGGGTTTTGGGATGCCTTTAGTCATGCTTTATTAAGCCCAATGCCAGTTTTTGCCGCCGCTGAACAAGTGTGGCATGAAGCGTGGTACACCACCAAATTAGCAGTGCGTGAAAGCTTGCTCTCTCTAGAAATAGACATGATTCAAGCCACTATGAGTGATGCTAAAACTAAGGACGTTCGGCTGGTTCAATGGCAAGACTTATTAAATTGGCTGGGCACCAAGGCGTTTGGGCCTGCCTCAAAAGATCATTTAGCCTGCCTGAGTGGGAGAAGATTAAGTAAAGCACCTGATTTAAAGGAGGCTATCCCTGCGCTGGCTAAGCGGATTAATGCAGCAAGCTTCAAAGATAACTACTTGATTTATGCTCAACAAGCGGCTACTGCACCTTTAGTTTTAGACGCAGTGCAAGGGGTGAGAGAGGCTTACAAAAAGGCCAAACACAAACAGCAAATTATGGAGTTTGATGATCTGGTAAGGCACTTGTCTGAGTGTGTTAACGACTCTCAAAATGAAGCCCTTGTTGATGCGCTACGAAAGGCCTATCCCGTTGCTTTGGTGGATGAATTCCAAGATACGGATGGGCATCAATATGCCATTTTAAATCGCCTTTACGGGCCCCCTAGCAATGGCACAACATTATTTTTGATTGGGGATCCAAAGCAGGCCATTTATGGTTTTAGAGGTGGTGATATACACACCTATTTAAAAGCTGCACAAGCCACCGATGATACTTGGCACATGGACACTAACTGGCGATCTAGCCACGCCATGGTGGCAGCTTACAATCGTTTATTTTCTGTGCAGAGCAGCATTCGACAAGTGTTTGGTAATGGCATTGACTATGTCCCAGTGAAAGCAAGTAATGGTGCCAGGGCTAACGTCGCTAATAACCCCAAAACAGAGGGCGCGGCCCTAACCTATGTTTGGCTGCCTACAACATTAACGACCAATGATCATAAACAACATCACATTGCCCGCTGGTGTGTGGCTGAAATTCAAACAATATTGCAGCAAGGACACTTTAAAGCGGCTGACATTGCCCTTTTGGTTAGAGGCGCAGGCGAAGCACAGGCTTTACAAACGGCTTTAAAGCAGGCCCATATAGCCAGCGTATTCATTAGTGATCGAAGTAGCGTGTATGCCAGTGCTGAAGCCATTGAAATGGTCAGGCTATTAAATGGTGTGCTGCACTGCGAAGACCCACGACAGTTGATGCGGGCGGCCAGCACACACCTATGGGGTGGCAGTGTGGCTGTGTTGGCTCGGTTAAATCAGGACGATTCGTATTTAATCAGCATAAGAAGCCAAATGTTGCAATTACGCCAGTTGTGGCTAAGGCAGGGGGTGATGGCCCTTATCACACAGCTACTTAAACAGCGTGCTGTGCCACCAACTCAAAACAAAGAACGTTACATGACCAATATGGTGCAATTAGCAGAGCTGTTGCAAAAGGCATCCAATCAAGCTAGTTCAGCTCTTTTGCTGGTGGAATGGTTACAGCACCAGTGTCAGGCGGAGCATGCAGATACCAGTGCTGAATTGCGTTTAGAAAGTGATGCCAAGTTAATTCAAATCGTGACCCAACATGGTTCTAAAGGCTTGGAATATCCAGTGGTATTTATTCCCTTTGTTAGTCAAGCCAAAGACCCTCTTAAGTGGGGCACCAAAAAAATACAACTGTTCCCCTATTATCACGAGCAAGAGCAATGCCCTGCACTAATGATTGGTCGAGATCCTGAAGTGAGTGATGCGGCTATAATAGCAGCCGAAGAAGAGGCCTTGCGTCTATTATATGTGGCAGTAACCCGTGCGCAGTATAAATGTTATCTGCCCGTGAGCAACTTTAAGGACGCCGAGAAGTCCCCCTTAGGGCAGTTATTATTTGGTAAAAACACACCAGATGATGCCCTGGGTTGGCCCGAGGCTTTAGAACAGTTAACTGACCCCAAAGACTCAGAATTACGCAAAATTGAAGAAGGTGATGTGCACATGCCTTCAATTCAAGGCCCCACAAGTCACTTAGACTCAAACCTAATCACACAAAGCTTTACTGGCCAAATTGATACTAATACTCATTTATTGTCCTACAGTGCGATAGTGCGCCAACTGAGCTATGGGGCATATGTTCAGCAACCGAGTGCCAAAGACCAATCAGATGGCATTAGCCAAATGGTAGTGGCTAGCCAAAGTATAGGTTCCAATGAACTGCGTTTTACTTTGGCCAAAGGCAAAAATAGTGGTTTGTTGCTGCACGACATCCTTGAACAGGTGGATTTTGCCAACCCTAGTTGGCCCAGTGCCATGGAAGTACCACTGGCAAAATACCATACTGTAGTCGGTATTCAGCAACATGACACTGACAAAGTGGTGGCGTTGCAAGCGTGGTTAGAAGAGTGTTTGAAAGCGCCATTACCCGCCATTAATGACCCTAACAGCGCTGCACTGGGTGTGACTTTGACCTTGGGGCAACTATTGCCGCATCAGACCTTGCGAGAAGTGGAGTTTTACTTTCCACTGCAACAGGCTAAACAATCCACCTTGGGGCAAATATTGAGCCGACATCGGGGTGGTTTGCCAAGTGCATTGCCGAGTCACCCTGTGCTTCAAGGCATGATGCATGGCTTCATAGACTTGGTATTCGAAGATAATGGGCGCTTTTTTGTGGCCGATTATAAATCTAATCATTTGGGTGACATGCTTGAAGATTATCACCTAGATGCCATGTTAGAGGCTAACCAGCAGCATTATTATGACTTGCAATATTTGATCTATAGCTTGGCGCTGCATCGCTACCTTAAGCAAAGAATGCCCCATTATGATGCTCATCAGCATTTTGGTGGCGTGTATTATCTATACCTGAGGGGTATGTCACCTAAATCATCTACAGGCGTCTTTTCTAAGGCCATTAGCCTAGAAGAATTGACAGAACTTGATGATTTATTTGCTGGAGTGTCCTTATGATCGTGCCTCATTTAGTCCCTACGGCAATACTGCACAAAGATTATGCTGGACTGGAAGCTATTGATGGGTTTTTAGCTACTCAGTTGTGTCAAAGTCTGGGTAGCCAAAACGCTATTATGCAGCATTTAATTATGGCTTTGAGTCGTGCGCTGCGAAATGGGCATAGTTGCCTACCCTTGGCTGATATAGCCGGTCAAACCCTTTGGTCTGCCGTGAGCGATATTCGAACGGGAACTGGGGCCGCGCCTGGTTATACATTTGATGCTTTTAGTGTGCTCATGGATAGTGCACAGAGTTGTGCCATTACTGCAACAGATGATGCCCCGTTAGTGTTAGACAACGAGAGACTTTATTTACGCAGGTACTGGTGCTTTGAGCAACAGGTAGCCCAACACTTATTGCAGCG
>Ga0233426_10000473_pt1 | contig 43056 bp, 41 predicted proteins | sample SI_118_April2016_6_FD_179875 | JGI IMG/M metagenome (GOLD analysis project Ga0233426, IMG submission 179875) | Seawater microbial communities from Saanich Inlet, British Columbia, Canada - SI_118_April2016_10_MG | ecosystem: Environmental > Aquatic > Marine > Inlet | place: Canada: British... | reverse complement strand
GTTATCCATTTTGAGCCGCCTCGTACCTTAGAATCCTATTACCAAGAAATAGGGCGCGCAGGTCGAGATGGTTTGCCGGCAGAAGCGTTATTTCTTTATGATGAAAATGATGCTCAACGCATTAATAAACGTATTGAACAAAGTGAGAATATTCAGCGAAGGCATGTTGAAGTTCAACGTTTTAGTGCTGTTACGGGGTTTATAGAAGCACAAACCTGCCGTCGTCAATTAGTGTTAAATTACTTTGCTGAATATACTGAGAAAGGCTGTGGAAACTGTGACATTTGCTTAGACCCTCCTAGCCAGTTTGATGGCTTAGAAGCCGCGCAGAAGGTGTTGTCATGCGTATATCGTATTAAACAACAGGGCGGAATTGAGCATACGATAAATGTATTACGTGGCCAATCGACTGAAAAAATTAAACAGCAAGACCATGATAAAGTGTCTACTTTCGGCATTGGTAAAGAGAAAACCCTGAGTTATTGGCATGCTATTATTCGACAATTGATTCATTTAGGTTACCTGCAGCAAGACATCGCCAATCACTCTGCACTTTGTTTAACACAGGCGTCTCACGCAATTTTAAAAGGTGATCAAACCCTTATGTTAGCGACTCCTCGTTTACAGAAAGCCAGTTATTGGCGAAAAGAGGGGCAGGCATCAAGCTATGATCGAAAATTGTTTGCAAAATTACGTACGCTTAGAAAAGAAATTGCGGATGCTGAAGATATTCCTCCATATATTGTATTCAATGATGCAACGTTATCTGAGCTCGCTAAGAACCAACCCGCAACATCGCATGAAATGCTAAATATAAATGGTATTGGCGATACCAAGTTATCAAGATATGGTCAGCCATTTTTAGCATTAATCAAAGAACATTTGAATTGAACATACAAATAATAGGTAATAAAAAAGCACTCTGTTGAGCGCTTTATTTAACTTAAAAGATAAACTTATTTTAAGCTTGCATAATATGCAGAAATATTTGCAATATCTTCATCAGATAAAGGCATTGCCATCGCGCCCATTACAGGGTCTTTGCGCTTGCCAGATTTGAAGTCTTTTAATTGTTTAACGAGATAAACTTCTTTTTGACCTGCTAAGTTAGGGTACATAGGGATTGCAGAAATACCTGCAGCGCCATGACAGGCAGCACATGTACCTGATTTAGCTTTACCTGCGTCAACATCACCAGCAAATGCAGGAGACGCAATCATCACTGTAGCTGCGATAGCCAAAGTAAGTTTTTTCATAACGTTATCTCTCTTAGTTAATTTAATATTTTTTATAGCTCTATCTCGATTATATGAGAAAAGTACTAAACTGTCTTAGTTTTTTTGTATTATATCTGGGAAACCTCAAGTTTATTGATATCGGGCAAGTAGTAACGTGAATATAGTATTTACATTAAAAGAGTTATCGTCAACTTCAATTATTATTGGTTGTGATTTTTATTGGTCTCAAGATGAACTTCCGTTGATGATAACGCAATATTTTGAGCAATACCCAACCTTAGAAAAAGTAGAATGGTCAAAAGGAGCAGACTTAGAAGTCGTTAGATTCAAATGGCAGCATCATGACTTTTCACTTAACTTTGAATGTTATGGTCAATCTATTTGGTTGGAGTGCGCTGAACATAACGGATCAGCTTTATTAACAGCGCTTTATCAATTTATGAATGAGATTTAATATGGAAAGGATATTAGTGAGTACTTGTTTTCTCGGTGAAAAAGTACGCTATGATGGTAATAGCAATACATTGATAAATGAAACTTTGTCACAATGGAAACAAAGTAAGCAATTAATGGGTTTTTGCCCTGAGGTTACTGGTGGCTTAACCATCCCAAGACAACCTGCGGAAATTCAGCCTGAAAATGAACGAATAATTACCTGTGATGGTGAAGATGTGTCGCGCCAATTCATCAGGGGGGCAAAACGCGCATTAGCTATTTGTCAGCAATATAATATTCGATTTGTGTTGTTAAAGGAGTCTAGCCCATCATGCGGTAGCACCACTATTTATGATGGTTCATTTGAGAATAAGAAAATAATTGGAGAAGGTGTGACAACGGCTTTATTAAGACAAAATGGTGTTAGTGTTTTTTCAGAAAAAAATATAGTGGAATTAATTTATGCTATAAAACTGCTTAATGAGAAACCGTAACTTGATTTGCACCGCTGCGTTGCATATCTGTCACTAAGCTTCGTGTATAGTTAATGACAGTTTGTGCGTTTTGCGAAACTTTAAAATCATTTACACCTAAAGAAACCGTCATTTGAGGAAGTCGAATGCCGGACTTACTACTGACAAATCTTAACTTTTCAACACCTTGTCGTATTTTTTCCGCAATTTCACCCGCGATAGAACGCTCTACTTCAGGTAACAAAATCAGAAATTCATCTTGACCTGAACGAATAGGTAAACCACTATCACCAACGTAACTGCCTACTTTATTGGCAATTTTTGACAAAAGCACATCGCTAATTAAAGCGCCAAACTTTTCATTTACTTGAGCTAATTTATCGACACTTACCACAATAGCGGCGATATTTTTGTGAGGGTCTTCAGTCGTCCATTGATCTAAATGTTTATTTAATGCCTTTTTATTATATAAACCGGTGAGTGGGTCTAAATATATTTCCTTTTTGACTTCTTCCAACTCATTCTTTAATGACAAAGACTGTTTTTTAGAAATTAGCAATTGTTTAGCAAGTTGTTGCTGCTTTTGCTTAAATGATTTTGATGCACTTTCAATTTGCTGTATAGCGTTCGCAATTCTTTGTTGGTTTTTAGACTTTAAGTTGTAAACATTATCATCAATTTTCTGGATTAATCCATTGGCATATTTTACTGAATGTTGATTGCTGGTTTGCACATCCGCAATTAATTCATCGATATCAGTAATAATATCATCTCTGAAACTACCTTGACCTAAAACGTGAATTTGGAATAACTCATTAATAAAGTAATTATCAAGTTTTTTACCTAGGCTTAGGTGTTGTTTTATTTGAGAAATAAGGTCAGTATTTTTTTTGTTAACAAATTCGTAACTTACAGCGTAATTTATAGGCGTCGCGGGAAGGTGCCAAAGTTGCAATTGCTTTATTGCTAAGGCGAGTTTTTGATCTGCTTGTTCTATGGAATCATGATGCTTCACTACTTCCAGACCTCTATTTTACACTACAGCTTTATTATTGTTATGAGGTTATTCTCTAGTAATTTTACGTAAACTTCTATAGTAATTTTCCGATAAATATTAATATTTTGTAAATAAAGGCCTTTTTTTTACTCAAAATTGTACATTTTAGCAATTTTGTATTATGAAACTTGAGCTTTCATCATTGAAAATATTTGTTAAAGTGGGGCTATAACTTTATCTTGAATGAAAAAAATGAAATACATTACTACTTTTATTGGCCTTTTCCTTATTGTTTCTTGTGGTCAATTACCTAAGGATACTAGTCGTTGGAATACTTTAGCATTAAGCGACATCATCAATGAATATTATCAATATCAAAAAGCACTAAGCCCATTCAGTCAACCGGGTGTTGCTGACAATAATGCGAAATTACCCGATCTATCACCTCAGGTTTTGTTAAAAAACTATCAAGGTAAGAAAAAGATATATCAAAAACTGTTAAAAATAGATCCTGGAAGCCTTACTCAAAATGATCAAATTAATTGGTCAGTACTAACATATAAAATTAAAAATCAACTAGACAGTTATGTAAATAAAGAACATTACATGCCGCTCACCGCAGAGTCTGGTTTTCATGTAGGTATCAGTTGGATTAATAGGCGCGTTCAATTTAAAGTTGAGCAAGACTATCTAGATTATTTAAAGCGCATGGCTGCTCTACCAAAGTATTTTGACCAACAAATGGCTTGGATGGATTTAGGTATAAAAGAAGGTATTACCCAGCCGTCTGTAGTTCTCATTGGTTTTGAAGATTCGATAAAGGCTTTTATAAAAGATGACATTACCCAAAGCGGATATTATCAGCCTTTCAAAAAAATGCCGGCACATTTTGATGCGAAACTAACGGCGGAATTAAGAGCTAAAGCTGAACAAGTGATCAAAGAAAAAGTTATCACAAGCTACCAAAAATTTTATGACTACATGGTTAATGAATATCAGCCGAACGGTCGAAAAAATATTGCAGCTAATTCATTACCTAATGGCGAAAACTATTATAAAAATAGGGTAGAACATTATACAACCTTATCAATGTCTGCAGATGATGTTTATGAAAAAGGCTTAAAAGAAGTTGCTCGTATTCGAGCTGAAATGGAAGAAATTATTCGTTCTGTTGGCTATCAAGGTGATTTTGCTAGTTTCGTTGAGTTTTTACGTACCGACCCGCAATTTTATGCAAAAACACCTGAAGCCTTATTAAAAGAGGCATCATTTATTGCAAAAAAAATGGATGCGAAATTACCCTCGTTATTTAAAACCTTACCTCGTACTCCTTATGGAGTGATGGCTGTACCCGCCAATGTCGCACCAAAATATACTACAGGAAGATATGCGGGGCCTTCTCGAGATGATCAGCCGGGCAATTATTGGGTAAATACATACCGACTAGACCGTCGCCCTCTTTATGTCTTAGAGGCATTAACCTTACATGAAGCTGTGCCCGGTCATCACTTACAGGGGTCTTTAGCTAAGGAAATGAAGAATGTTCCAGAGTTTCGAAATAATACCTATATTTCTGCTTTTGGCGAAGGTTGGGGATTATACTCCGAATACTTGGGATTAGAGGCGGGTTTTTATCAAGACCCCTATAGTAATTTTGGTCGCCTTACCTATGAAATGTGGCGAGCGTGCAGGTTGGTGGTTGATACGGGCATGCACAGCAAAGGCTGGAGTCGTGATAAAGCGATGTCATTTTTAGCCGGTAATACTGCGCTCTCATTACATAATGTCAAAACAGAAATTGATCGTTATATCTCTTGGCCAGGACAAGCGCTCTCTTATAAAATTGGCGAGTTAACGATTAAAAAATTACGGAAAAAAGCTGAAGATACGTTAGGTGCTGCGTTTGATTTACGTGAGTTTCATGATGAAGTTCTCAAAAATGGATCGATGCCATTATCAATGTTAGAGCAGGTCATTAATCAGTATATTTCAGAGCAAAAAATATTAAGCATAGAATAAAAAAATAAGGGACAAGGGAAGCACGCAAAGTACACAGAAGGAAATAGATAGAGTCTGCTAAATATAGACAAGCCCCCACTATATCTAAATTTGGTAGTTCCGCTATCATAGGTTTCCTTTTAGACCGGTAACTTTGCGTCTCTAGCTTTCGATAGATTTGCCCTTATCGAGCTTTAGAAGCTCTAAAAACATTATAAGCTATGAAGCTTGCTTGTAAACCTTTATCATAGATAATGTCAGATTAATGGCAAAAGGCGTGAGAATATTTTTTCTAATCGATTGAATAAACGAGAAAAATTTAGATATGTCTGTATATAAATTATTATTATTTTTATTGCTACTATTGGTGGATTTCTCTGCTAATAGTTATTATGCAGATGATAATTTAACCATTATTGAGCAGAATATATCAACAGTTGACCGTTTGTTTTTAATCGATCCTGAGCTTTTAAATAATGAAGAAATCGTCCAGTTATCTCAAGATATTATTCAAAACAGAAGCTTTTATGAAAATAATACTGTAGGTAAAGTATTCAGCCTGTTAGCCGATGCCGCGATGAATAAAGGTGATTTATCTAGAGCCATGCAGTTTTCATTAGATGGTGAAAGTCTGACAAATATTGATGCTAGCTTGCGTTTAACGTTAATGTTGAAAATAACTTCAGGTTATTATTTTAAGGGAAAATTTAAGCAAGCCCAGCAAATGGCTGAAAAGTCAGTGAGTTTGGCTACGCAATTAAATAATCCAAAGTTTTTAGTAAAAGCATTGAGTTATCGTTCGGTGACTAATGCTTTGAATCTTAATCATCAACAAGCATTTTCAGACCTAGAACAAGTGAAAAAATATTTAGCAGAGCATCAAGAGTTTTCTGATCATATTGCGGTGTTAAATGTGTTGGCTAGCGCACACTTTTATATTGCCGACTATCAAACATCGGTAACGCTATATAATCGTATTTTGAAACTTCGTTATGATTTATCAAAAGAAAATAGTATTGAACGTACATACTATGATTTAGCTCGTTCATATTTAAGTATGGGGCGTTTAGATGATGCGCACCATGGATTTTGGAAAGCGATAACTTTAGCAGAAAATGTAAATGCACCAATCAGAGTCGCTTATGGACGAATGGGTTTAGGACAAGTACTTTTTCTTCAAAATAAAACAGAACAATCACTTGAAAATTTGTTGACGGCTAAAGCGCTTTTTCATGGACAAAATTTATCACAACCTTATTTAACTACCCTTATTTCTTTGGCTAAAGTCAGTCAATCATTAGGTAAAAAAGCGGTCGCTTTTCAATACTTAAGTGAAGCTGAATTGGTTGCAGAACGTGTCGAATTAACACATATTCAAATTGAGCTTTATGCATTGCTTGCTGTGATGTATCAAGAAAAAAAAATGTTTGAAAAAGCCTTTATGTCACAACTTAAATATAATGAGCTGTTAAATAAATTTAGCCTCTCTGAGCAAAAGTTATTTAAAACGATGGATGCTGAAATACTTGAATCTGAAAAGCGTCGAGATTTGTCTTTAGGAATGGCAGAAGAAACTGATTTAAAAAGTCAGTTTACCCAAAAATATCAACAGCAAAAAAATATCATTGTATTCTTAATTTCTATCGTTGTGCTTCTGTTTATTTTGATCTTGTATTTAGGACTGAGAGCTCGAGCTTTAAGGCTCAATCAGCAGTATGATGAAGTAGAAAAACCGCTAGATTATATTGCCACCCCTTCACAAACGAAAAAGTTTTATCAACAACATTATAAAATGGCGAGAAAGTATGAGTATCCTTTAATCGTTGGTTATTTTTCTATCGATAATTGGCAAGAATTAGATTTTCAATTTAATAAGAGAGTGATTGGAGAAGTTTCACGTACCATTTCAACGTTGGTCAATGAGTATAGTGGTGAATTTGATCAAGTAGGTTTGATTAACCAGGGGGAATATTTATTTTTATGTCCTCATCAGAATGCACAGTATTTAAAAGAAATTTTTGAAAAGCTAACAGAGGCGTTGAAAGTTCAGTTTTTTGCTAATTTAGGTGAGTTTTCTATTAAAATTAGTTACGATTATCAATCCCCCAGTATTCAAGATATTGACCCATATTTATTCTTATCTCGGTTGAGTGAATCAACTAGGGCTGAGTATAGTAGTTATAAAAATTAGGTGTATTCATGTTATTTAGTCTTGCCATTATTGTCGTTTTTGTTGTTAGTGTTTATTACTATTTTCGTTCTGAAAAGTTATACGCCGAATTAAAAAATGTAAAAAAAGAAGCGAGTACTATTAAAAAAGAATCAAAAATGATGGTTGATTCTTTGGCGGTTATTGCAAAACAAAACGAAGACTTTATGAATTTTAGATTTAAAGCCATTCAAGAGTATAGTAAAGATAATGAATCGTTAGTATTGCTTACGCCGTTAATCACTCACTATGCGACAATCTTTAGAGAAAGTATTCGTGGTAAAGGAGAAATGCATAAAATTGCTAAAAAATGTTGTGAGAGTTATCAATCAGGTAGTTTTAAACGACTCAGTGCCCACATTGCCTCGCAAGATACACATATCAAACGTGCTTGGAGCAGTAATAATATCAAAGGTTTTATCTCATTTATGGAAGCGATGATAATTACCCTAGAAAAATCAAATACCTCAAAAACGACAGCTTAATTAGGATTCTTTTATCTAATAATGCTGTTATTTCGGTTTGTTTTTTAGCATTTCTCTTAAATTTGCTACGCCCATTTTCGCGGTTTGCTCTTTTTGTTCTTGGCTTTTTTTCGTTTGACTTAATTCCCAGCTTAAATCATCTTGCGGCAATTCATGTAGAAAACGACTGGCTTCAGTACGAGAAACTTCACCAAACTGTCGGCGTTCTCGTGCATAGGTGAAGATCAATTCTCGTTGTGCACGAGTTATTCCTACATAGGCGAGTCGACGTTCTTCTTCAACGTTACCTTCATCCATACTTGTTTGATGCGGTAATAATCCTTCTTCCATGCCAATTAAAAACACAAAAGGAAACTCGAGTCCTTTTGAGGCATGTAATGTCATCAGTTGCACTTGATCACTGTCTTCTTCATCTTCATTACGCTCCATCATGTCGCGCAAGGTTAACCGGGTAACTACTTGCGCAAGTGTCATTGGATCTTCGTCTTCATCACCTTCAAGCATTTGTTGTACCCAACTAAACAGCTGGGTAACATTTTTCATCCGCATTTCTGCAGCTTTAGCACTCGGCGAAGTGTCGTATAACCAATCTTCATAATTAATTTCACGAACCATGGCACGTAAAACTGCAGGAGTATCTCCACGTTCTGCGTGATCGGCTGTTTCAACTATCCATTGAGTAAAACGCTGGACAGATACTAACCCTCTCCCTTGCAGGTGCTGCTCTAAACCTAATTCAAAGCTTGCAGCGAACATACTGATTTGACGCATGTTTGCATAACTACCCAGTTTTTCTAATGTGGTTGGCCCAATCTCTCGGCGAGGAACATTTACAATACGTAAAAATGCATTATCGTCATCAGGATTCACCAATACACGAAGAAAGGCCATCATATCTTTAATTTCAGATCGTGAAAAAAATGAGGTGCCACCACTTATTTTATAAGGGATTCGGTTTGTCATTAGAGCTTTTTCAAGTAAACGAGATTGATGATTACCCCGATATAAAATGGCATAATCTTTAAACTTCGATCGATTTAAAAATCGGTGACCAATGAGTTCACCCACCACTCTTTCTACTTCATGCTCTTCATTCTTTGTTTGCACAACACGTAGTTCAACGCCATAGTTAAGTTCGCTAAATAATGCTTTGTCATAAACATGAGGATTATTGGCAATAAGTATATTGGCACATTTTAATATTCGGCCACTTGAGCGATAGTTTTGCTCAAGCTTAATCAATTTTAGTTGGGGGAAATCTTCGCCCAACAACACGAGATTCTGGGGTTTTGCACCACGCCACGAGTAAATAGACTGATCATCATCACCTACTACGGTTAATAGTCCTTTTTCACCCGTGATTAATTTAACTAACTCATACTGACTGGCATTGGTATCTTGATATTCATCGACTAACATATACTGAATTTTTTTCTGCCAACGCTCTTTCACTTCTGGAAAGTTTTTTAATAACAATGTTGGGATCAATATTAAATCATCAAAATCTAACGCGTTATATGCTTTCATATGCTTTTGGTAGGAGGCATAAAATTCAGCGAACATTTTAGTGTCAGCATCACTCGCCATTTTTATTGCTGCATCTGGGAGTAATAAATCATTCTTCCAATTAGAGATCATACTTTGTAGTTTGCTGAGTAAATCTTTATCGCCATCAAGCTCTTCTTGTGTGAGCTCTTTTAATAAAGCGAGAGTATCTTGATCGTCAAAAAGAGTAAAACCAGGCTTGTAACCTAACGTTTTGATTTCTTTGCGGACAATATCTAGCCCTAAAGAGTGAAAGGTAGAAACCGTTAAACCGCGTGTAAGCGATTTATCTAACATGTTAACAACACGCTCTTTCATTTCTCTCGCGGCTTTATTGGTAAACGTTACCGCGGCAATATTACGTGCTTTGTAGTCACATTTTTGAATGAGATAAGCGATTTTTTGACAAATAACCCCTGTTTTTCCACTGCCTGCACCTGCTAAAACAAGGCAAGGGCCAGTAACATATTTTACTGCTTCATTTTGTCCGGGGTTAAGTTTCATTATTTTTTAATTAAGTTTATTCGGTGAAAATATAAGGGCGGTGATTTTACCTTGTTTACTTTAAACCGTATAGTGAATTAGGCGTTGGCAAAAATGTTAATTGTATTACAATAGCGAGATAGATGACTGATGGATCATAAACAATGATTAATGCTAAAAAAATTGAAGATATTGCTAAACAAATTACGGAAGCTATTCCACCTGGTTTGAAAAGTTTTGCCGCTGATTTTGAAGATAAAACAAAAACGGTTTTACAACGTAAATTATCGCAATTAGACGTAGTATCTCGAGAAGAGTTTGATGTTCAAACGCAAGTGTTGTTAAAAACACGTGAGAAGCTAGCTGATTTAGAAGCTAAAATGGCAATATTAGAAGCTAAGCTTTCTGAAGATTAGTTAAACGTATAATTATCCCTAAGACGAATGTTTTGAAATGTTCTTTGCTGAAAACTCTACGTAATTTAATTTTTCATTTGAGCTCATACTTTGCCTTTAATCGATTTTGATTTTTTACGAGTGTATAAATAATGTAAGTTCTTTTCAAGCATATTTTACATCGGTAGTAGGTCTATCACGATAAACTTTCGGTTGTTCAATATTTTATAATTACAATTGAAAGCATTTTGTCATGAAATACATTTATTCATTTCAATCAGGCATGGGTTTATAATCGTGCTAAAATAAAGTTTAACTATAATAAAACAATAGATAATTTTTCGAAGAGCCACGGATACGGTATTAATAGTTTAATAGAATACTTAGGTGTAACTCTTATTTATGCTGAAATTTAGCAACATCAAGACTATGTACGTTGGACTTACACTCATACGAGCTAGTCAATTTTTACTTTCCCCACGCCATTTACTGATGGTTTTTCTTTTTGCGATTAGCACTTTTACTAAAGCAGACACCGTTACTTTACCTGAATTTGAAGGAGGAACTTTAGGTAAATATCTTCAATATTTTCAAGAGTCAGGAAAGCGTTTAACACTTTCCGAAGCACAGAATCACTTTTTGCAATCCAATATTAAAAAAGGTTCCATCAATTCTATTTCTCTTGGTATTGATGTTGCTCCAGCGTGGATGAAGTTTACGATTAAAAATACCAATGAATTAGCCGAAATTTATCGACTATCGGTTGAAACACCTTGGCTTGATAATATTGATACATGGCTAGTACAAGGTGAAACCGTGATTGAGCATATTGAAGGAGGCGATGCGTATCCTTTCGAACAAAGACCAATGCCTTATCGATTTTATGCTTTTGAACACAAATTCTCTCAAGGCATAACAGATGTTTATATACGTATTGAAACTAAAGGTCCTATGGCCATTCCTATCTATTTTAGTACGGTGAAACAAGCGATAAATAGGGATATAACGAGTAGTTATCAATACGGCCTCTTGTACGGAATCATGTTTGCATTGGCTTTATATAATTTAGTGCTTTTTGTTTTTATTAAACAAAAAGAATATGTCTTATATAGTTTGTATTTGATTGGGTTTGTTTTAAATAGTCTTTCATACACCGGACAACTTCACACAGTAATTACCTATGATTTTGGCCCGTATTTTCAAGATTGGTTAGATATTTTTTTAATGATTACATACAGTGTTGCTGGTCTTCACTTTGCTCGCTTGTTGCTTCAAACAAAATTTTATGCGCTAAAACTCGATCAATTTATAAGGCGCATAACCATAATTATTCCAGCAGGGATGGTAATTGGTTTTGTCTTTGATCAACTTTTTTTTTCTATGGTTCTAGCGTTTTTGTTAAATACTTGTTTTGCAGTTCTTTTTATCGCTTTAGGAATTAGAGCATTAATGGCGAATAAGCCCTTTGCAATAATTTTCATCTTTTCTTCTGTTACTGCCGCTATTTGTATTACTATTTCTACCTTAGCGGTGGCAGGGTTGCTGGTGCCTTATAATGAATATACGTTCAAAGCGATTGAAGTGGGCATGGCATTTGAAGCCATTTTACTTGCCGTTATATTAGCGAGACAGTTTCGCATGGCACAACTCGACAAAGTTATTGCCGAAACTTATGCCCGAACAGACACACTGACGCAATTGAATAACCGTAGAGGTTTTCAGGAATTAACTCAATCGATTTGGCAAAGTATTATTCGTGCAAAAAGAAATGCCTCTATCGTGTTAATAGATATCGATTTCTTTAAACGATTTAATGATCAATATGGTCATGATATTGGCGATAAAGTGCTGGTAAAAGTCTCACAGTGCATAGCCGAAACATGCAGGAAAGGCGATGTCTGTGCTCGTTGGGGAGGAGAGGAATTTATCATTTTCTTACCTGAAACATCAGAAAGCCAAGCATTGCTGCAAGCAGAACGAATAAGGTCTGCTATAGAATTACTCGAGATAAATATCATTGAACTGCCTCTTTCAATTACGGCAAGCCTTGGCGTCGCAGGTACAACAGAAGGTTTCTTTCAGAATGAACCTTTAACATTAAAGGTCTTAGAGCCTATGATAAACCTTGCGGATCGCGCCTTGTATTTAGCGAAACAAAAAGGAAAGAATCAGGTTTGTACGCCTAAGTAAATTAATTTAACCCCATTTGAATCATCTCATCGTTTTATCTATAAGCAAGTAGTTAATTTGATTACTTGTTGTGTGATCACACCTCATTAATTTTTACATTTATAAGAGGCAACACGATGAAAAAGATAATATATGTATTTACTATCGCTGGAGTAACAACATTTAGTTTATTTGCCTTCATGGCATATTTGATCAGTAGTGAGCAGGTAGGAATAACTCAAGGGCCACCACCAGTTATTATTGATATCGTTCAAATACCAGAATCAACAAAACCTGAAGTAATAATAAGGAAACAGTTTCAGCCACCTGAGCCTCCTCCGGTAATGGAAGTGAGTAAAACAACACCAGAAATTACAGAAGTTAACTCTGTTTATAACTATACGCCTTCAACGTTAAATTTAGTAAATAATATTATTGATGACGTCACAATGAATGCTCAACCTGATCAAGAAGCTAGACCCGTAGTTAGAGTAAACCCCAAATATCCAATGGATGCATTAAGAGATGGTATTCAAGGCTGGGTAAAGTTAGTGTTTGATATTAGTGAAATAGGACAGGTAATTAATGTTAAAGTGGTAGATTCTGAGCCAAAACGTGTTTTTGATAAAGCAGCAAAACAGGCGCTAAGAAAATGGAAATATCGAGCAAAATTAATTGACGGTAAACAGGTTCTACAACAAAACTTTTCTGTTCAGTTAGATTTTAATATGGGACAACAAATCTAGGATATTCATTTGAAGCTACCCTCTATGATAAAAGGTTGGTTGAATACTAGTATCACACCAGAGCAGTTGCTTGATAATTATGTCTCTACTGGCGATAAAGCTAATATAGCTATGCTGGTAGAGCAGTTTAATTCATCTATTTACCATTACTTATTAAGTTTATCTGATAAGGAAACGGCAGAAGATACCATTCAAACAACTTGGCTTAAAGTGATGAAAGTACAGCTAACAACAAAACAGCATACTAATGTGAAAAGTTGGTTATATACCATTGCCCGAAATACATTAATAGATGAGCTTAGACGTCAAAAAAGATGGCAATTCAAAGTGCTAGAATCACATCATCTACAGAGTGAATTTTTAGACCAAGAATTTGAAAAAAGCACCCGTTTAGCACTATTTAATTCAGCAATAAATGAATTACCGTTTTATCAAAGAGAGGTGTTTATTTTTCAACAAGAAGGCTTTTCAGTATTAGAAATATGTGAATTAACCAATGAAAGCTTTGAAACCACAAAAAGCCGTTTGCGATATGCTCGTAATAACTTAAAAGCAAAGCTAGGACAACATTATGAACGATGAGCAGTTTGATAAAGAATTGGCAGAACTTTATCAGCAACGAAAAGGACAAATAGTTGTTCCAGAAGTCAATTTAGCTGAGTCGAGAAAGAATAGAAATTATTCATTCATTAAATTGATTTCAATATTTACAGTAGGGGGAATTGCTTCATTTGGGATTATGGCGGTTATTACTCATTTTGCTAAAAGTCCTAAGTATACTAATACAGTATTTAGTTCTTCTCATCAGGTGAATTTAGTAGAAAAGAAAATGAAAGCAAATGACGACCAACTTATTAATAATGCAGTTTCATTACCGCATAAGCCTGAACTTCCTCCATTATTACCTGAACTAAATGTTTTGATTCCGGTAAAAAATATACTTCAAGAAAGTGACATTGATACTATTAATATCAATGCAGGGAATGTTGTTCAGATACCACATTTACAAACCCCTGAATTTTTATTTAAACCAGTTTTTAAAGTAATGCCTAAATTTCCTAAAAAATCACTGAAAGATAAAGAATCCGGTGCTATTAGATTACGTTATGAAATTGATACAAGTGGTAAGGTACAAAACATTAAGGTTATCGAGAGCAGAGTTACAAGGGAATTACAGCACTCAGCAATAAATGCATTAGAAAAATGGCGTTATGAACCTGATGTGATTCAATCAAGAAAACATGAAATTATTTTCGAGTTCAACCAAAAAACCAATTAAGCGTTTTAAATAGTTATTAATGTTACCTTTACTTCTTTTTTGAAAAACTGAAAGTAAAGGCTTCATCGTTTAACTTTAGTGCTTAGGCTATTTTTTCAATTTAGCAAAAGCATCGGCAAAAGCATTACCCATAGCCGCATTTTCTTTGGGTTTAGGTTTATTGCTGCGCGGCGATTTTTGATGTGTATTCGCTTTAGGTTTTGAGTTTTGAACAGCATGTGTATTCCGCTTTTCTGATTTCACAGCAGTTGGCTCAATGGCATCATTTAAACGCATGGTTAAGCTTATGCGTTTTCTTGAAGGGTCTACTTCAATCACTTTTACTTTAACAATTTCGCCTGCTTTAACGATTTCGCGTGGGTCACTGACAAACTTGTCGGTTAATGCCGAAATATGCACTAACCCGTCTTGATGAACACCTAAATCAACAAAAGCACCAAAGTTAGCTACATTAGAAATAACACCTTCTAATATCATCCCAACACTTAGGTCATTAATTGTATTAATACCTTCTTTAAATTGTGCAGTTTTAAATTCTGGGCGCGGATCTCGTCCTGGCTTTTCTAGTTCGCTCACAATATCTTTAATGGTTAATTCACCAAAATTTTCGTCAGCAAGTTTTTCAATGGCAAGTTTACTTAATTGCTCTTTATTACCCATTAATGAACTTATATCACTCTGCAATTGTTGAATGATTTTTTCAACTACCGGGTAAGTTTCTGGATGAACGCCTGAGCTGTCTAACGGATTTTCACCATCGGTAATTCGCAAAAAGCCCGCGGCTTGTTCAAATGCTTTTGGCCCTAAACGAGCAACTTTTTTTAATGTTTTACGATTATTAAATCGACCATGCTCATCTCTATAGGCAACAACATTTTGTGCCATGGTTTTATTTAAACCTGAAACACGCGTTAATAAAGCTGCAGAGGCATTGTTTAAATCAACACCAACATTGTTTACACAGTTTTCAATTACATTATCAAGCATTTGAATGAGTTGCGTTTGATTTACATCATGTTGATATTGACCTACGCCAATTGCTTTTGGATCTATTTTGACCAATTCAGCTAATGGGTCTTGTAAGCGACGAGCAATTGATACTGCACCTCGCAATGACACATCTAAGTCAGGAAATTCATTTGCGGCAAATTCAGACGCTGAATATACTGATGCGCCTGCTTCGCTCACGATCATTTTTTGAGGTTTATTTTTTTCCAGTGTTTGGATAACTTCAGCGACTAGTTTGTCACTTTCTCGTGAGCCGGTACCATTTCCAATAGCAATTAATTCTACTTTATATTGCTGACATAAATTCACCAAAGTACGTAATGATTTATCCCAATGATTTTGCGGAGCATGGGGGAAAATAGTGGTGGTGTGCAATAATTTACCTGTGGCATCTACGGTTGCTATTTTACAACCGGTTCTTAAGCCTGGATCTAACCCTATGGTAATTTTTGCTCCGGCTGGCGCAGCCATCAGTAAGTCAGATAAGTTTGTCGAAAAAACATGAATGGCTTCAGTTTCTGCACGTTCACGTAATTGGCCTAATAATTCAGTTTCTAAATTCACGCTTAATTTGGCTTTCCAAGCTAGGCGTATTGTTTGGGTGATAAAGTCGGCTGCATTTTGTCCAGAAAGTCGAAGGTTATAATGTTCTGTAATCAGTTGCTCAGCACTTGAATAGCTATTTTTTTCTTGGGAAGGATCTACCGATAAACTTAATTGCAGTACTTTTTCATTTCGCCCTCGAAACATAGCAAGAGCTCGATGAGAAGGGACTTTGTTTAAGCGCTCAGAAAAGTCAAAATAGTCTTTATATTTTTGACCTTCTTGCTGCTTTCCTTTGGCAACGGAACTGGTTAAGTGGGCTTGATTGAGTATATGTTTACGCAGTTTTTGTAATAAATTGGCATCTTCAGCAAAGCGTTCAATAATAATAAAACTTGCGCCTTCAAGTACTGTTTTAACATCGACGAACCCAGCCGCTTCATTAATATATGCAACGGCTTCTTTTTCTGGTGATAGCTGCCAATTGTTGTAAAGACTATTGGCTAGTGGTTCAATACCCGCTTCAATGGCAATTTGCCCTTTTGTTCGCCTTTTAGGACGATACGGTAAATATAAATCTTCAAGGCGGGTTTTATTATCAGCTTGATTTATATCTTTTGATAATGTTTGCGTTAATTTACCTTGCTGCTCAATGCTTAATAAAATGACTTTTTTACGGTCTGCCAAATCACGCAAGTATTTAAGGCGTTGATCAAGGTGGCGTAAATGATTGTCGTCTAACCCTTGGGTGGCTTCTTTTCTATAGCGTGCTATAAATGGCACAGTTGCACCATCATCAAGTAAATTAATTGCCGCATTAATTTGTGTAGTAGAAACATTTAATTCTTTTGCAATTTGTTCGGCAATCTGAGCCATTCCAATAAATCCATATCAATAACATTTTTATAGTAGAAATATTGGGACAATTCTTTTGAAATACAAGCGTGAATATCAGTAAAAAAAATAAGTTCTAAATTTAGAATATAATAATATTTAAGACTAAGATTTATTTTATTGTTTTTGTATATTTGATAACTTTGTAGAAGCAACGGAATTGCAGATATAGTTTTATTTAAGTTCCTTAGTTTGCATTATTCATTTCATTTTTTAGGGATAGCCTTGATGTTGATTAGTCGAATATTATTGATTTTATGCGCGTTAGCCATTTCTGCTTGCGGTGATTCAAAGGTTAGCTTTGGTGGAAGTGAAATTAAAAGTTTTAGTGGTTTAGCGCGGGTTGATTTTTCAAATACCGTCGTTGAGATGGCCGTGGACAACTTACCTGTAGAAGGATTAGGAGAAGACTTTCCATTGATAGAAAATCAAATCATCCATCAACATGGAGATTACGATTTATTTTATCTACAAAGTGATCAATATATTGGCTGGCAATATGAAGGTGATTTTGAATATACCCATGACGGAAATGATGAAGCCAACCTTATAGTCAATATACCTTCTACAGGCAGAAAATATAGCATTCATTATGTTTTTTCTACCGCCAGTTCTGGCACATGGCAAGGCGAATTCAATAATGGATTGTTAAAATTAAATGGTACTTTTTTGCTCAAAGCTAGCATCAGCCCTAAAAATTATGATTATCAAGGAACAATAATCGAGGAACAAGAGATTAGTTCCACAATCACTACTGCTACTTATCCGTATCAAGTTTATTTACCGATTGGCTATCAAGAGAGTGACAAAGTTTATCCTGTTATGTACATCACGGATGGACAATGGGAATTTTGGAGAGCATCTCATGCCATTGAAACAAGTTTGAAAGAAATTATTTTGGTGTCGATAACTCAAGGACCAGAAGGTAGGCGAGTTATTGATTATCGATTGCCAGGTTCACATCAATACTTAGCGTTTTTATCACAAGAAATGTTGCCGTTAATTGAGTCACAATATCGCATCGACTCGAGTGAACGTGCACTTGTTGGATATTCTTACGGAGGGTTATTGATCCGTCATGCGTTAATCACTGAGGTGTACACCCCGCTCTTTAAAAACTTTATTTCGATCGATGGGTCATATTGGCATGAAGATGACATTTATAAAGCGCTTGAAAATGAAGCTTTTACTTTTGCAGCGTTTGAAAGTAAGCAATTATATCTATCAGGAGCAAGCCGTGGTGGAAACGATTCTGATGTAAGAAACTATATAGAAACGTTAAACGAATATAACTTATCAGGTTTGGATGTCTTTCATTCAACATATGAAGTTGAGCATGGCCAGATCACGGCTCCTTCTATTAGAGATGCCTTGCTTAAGATATATCCATAATTTGCTTTCTATTGATAGGTTTGTAATTCAATTATGAATCTCGTTTAACGGGCTTGATTAAGTAATGATAAATAAGTTTAAAAAAGACGATAAGCGCATTGCATTTATCGCCTTTTGTTATGCTTTAATAGAAAAACGATTAAAGTACAAAAATATTACTTGTATCGTTCAAATCTAACACACCGATACAGGTGTCACTTTCATCTGTTACCATCATACGATCGCCAATTGCCCAAAACGTTTCAGTGTAAATTTCACCTTCTGCTAATGTAGCGTAAACACTGGTTAGTAATGGATCTCCAGTATTGTTGTTTATCCAATAAAGCTTCACAGGTGAGGTCATGGTGTTGGCAACTTGTAGATCAGGCGCGTTACCGGATTGACGGGTATAAGGTACCGCTAAATCACAACTCCCCATTTCTGCAGTTGCCTCTGGTATTTCAACAACTGGTGCTTCATCTATGGCGTTTTCAACCATGGCGTCAGTAACTTCAAAAGCGTTGTTTTCGTCGTTTAGTAAAGCAACACCTAAACAATTATCAGCACCATCAGTGAGCATAATACGATGACCAATATCCCAATCGTCTGCAGTGTATGTTTCGCCTTGAGCTAATGTGGCATAAGAGCTACCTGCCTTATCTCCTGAACTACGGCTTAACCAATAGATGTTTATTAATTTATCTGTTGGGTTGGTAATGGACAAATCCAATGCTGTTTTAGCCGAATCATAGTAGGTTTCTGCTAGGCTACAGGTACCAATAGTGCCTTTTTCTGGCCAATGTGGTAAGTAAGGTTCTGTCGCTTCTACAAGAGCCATTTGTTCAGGTAGCATTACCGTGCAGTCACTTCCTCCACAGGCACTAAAATATAAATCAATAATATCTGAGCCGATAAAGTCAGAAGAAATTGCTACATAATAGGTTCCGCTTTCAGGTGTTGTTAGCGTACATGTTTCTTCGTTGTTGTTTTCTGTAACTGCTTGGCAGATGAATTCAGTATCAATGGCAGGATGAACGGCAGCATCTTTCTTCACCCAAAAATCAACATTACCAGAGCCGCCGTTGGTGGCAAATGTTACTGATTCTAGTCCTTCAGGCACTTCAACAGAATATAACCAACCACCACGACCATTTATTTGGTTATAGTCGTCTAAGGTTAATGAGTCAGCACTGTCGTTATATTGCTCCCTGAGGTTAGTTATTGACCATGTTTCAAATGCGTTTTGGTTATCAGCTGCGATGTTGGCAAGTAGGGCATTGTGTTCCTCCCATTCACCTGCACGCATATGCACAAGCATTTGGTTTACCAACTCAGGATGGCTTTCAATTAAAAATGCGACCGCTAACTGTCCCCAAGTGTAGTTATTAGCTTCACCTGCAAATATTTCAGCTAGGGTGTAAGTTACGTTGCTATTAGCTGTGGTTACGCGAGTGAAGGGTTTTTCATAAAATGTACTTAAATATTCAGCAAGGCCTTCACTCCACCAACCTAAGTCACTTTTATAACCGCCTTCCTTATTGTATCGGCCGTCTAATGCATGAATATATTCATGAGCGAAAGAACGAATGACTGAACGGCCGCCACTCCATTCAAGGGCATTAAAGGTCCAAATATCAGAACTATGCCACCAATCTGTTGGGCTAGTTTCAAAGTAGATACCACTAGTATTACTGGTATCATAAAGGTGCTCAGCCCAAGAAGCATGATTGGATAAGCTGGCAAAAATGTGAATATTGGTAACGTCGTTAAGATCGTTTTCAACAGGTTGTTGGAATTCAGGGGCAATTTCTGGACTTAGAACTGTATCAAAGACTTCTTTAGTACGACTGATCACAGCACAGGCTTCTTCTAACTGTGCTATGGTCATATCTTGAGCACGAATACGTACAGGCTCATCACATAATATATTCGTGCTAAATAATTCTGTGGTGGCAAACATTGAAGCGTCTTTCGCATCACCCCCCTCATAAGCATCTATTAAAATGTGATAACGACCTGCTTTAGGCTTATCAATGATACAATTTTCGTTGTAGCCATTTCCATTATATGAAACGCAGTCGTATACTCCGTTTTCACCGGCAGTGGCAGCTTCTTCAAATTTTACGTAAACATCTGGATCACCTAAGTCTTTATTATCCGTGCCACTGAATAAACTCACCACTAAAGTTTCAGCGTCTTCATCTAGATCAACGTAATAAGAAAGACCTTGCCCATTAACCGTATTTATATGAGTTTTAACTACACCTAGTTTTAATGCAGTTTCTTCTGCACTCGTGAAATCTACTTCTACTTCTGGCTCTGGTGTTATCACTACGACAGGTGGTGTTTCTTTATCGGAGTTAGCAATTGTGCTATCTCCACAACCTGTCAATGCGACGAGCACAGCACTTGCTATTGTAAGTGTTTTAAAAGACATTTTATTTTCCCTTATAATTATTTTTTTTCAGTTGGTTATCGTTAAGCCGGCAGAATTAACCTGCACTGTATTAGTACTTTTTGACTAATACGAAAAGCTGGATTTCATACATAACGCGAATATTTGTAACACGAATAAATGCATACTGTAAATTGTATGCAATATAATATTTTTACATAATAAATAAAATATTAGTGAATAGTGTGATGATTTTTTCTAGAGCGCAGGGTGAATATTGATTACAGGCTATTACTTTTCTATGGCATGTTGAAATAGTTGTATTCAACAGAAAATAGAAGCCGCCTTCAGAAAAAACCTTTGTTATACAAAAGAGACAGGGCTATTAAGATAAAACAATAAATGGCATTCGTTATAGATTGTCACAGACCCCTTTAAACGAGTAAACTGGCGTCATGAAAAAATCAAACTACATTACCCGTGAAGGGTGGGATCGTTTAGACAAAGAGTTAAAATTCCTTTGGAAAGACGAACGCCCTCGCATTACCCGATCCGTTTCAGAAGCAGCTGCGCAAGGTGACAGAAGTGAAAATGCTGAATATATTTATGGCAAAAGGCGCTTGCGAGAAATTGATCGTCGTGTACGATTTTTGGTGAAACGCACGGAAGATTTAACTATTGTTTATTATGATCCTAAGCAAGAAGGTAAGGTATTTTTTGGTGCTTGGGTCACGTTGCTTAATGAAGACGATCAAAAAGTGTCTTATCGTGTTGTTGGTCCTGATGAATGGAATTCCAAAACCGGTGAAATTAGTGTCGATTCTCCTATGGCTCGAGCGTTAATTGGTAAAAAAGTTGACGACGAGGTGGTGGTGAAAACACCTGACGGTGAGCGTGTTTTTGATGTAATTAAAATTTGGTACCAATAGCATTTTGTCTATTAATCGAAAAATTAAAGGAAAACTCATGTCATTAAAGTCACACTTATTGTTGCTATTAATATTTTGTATGTTTCCTGCTTTCGCAGATAAAACGAATCCTAATTTTGACGCTAAGCTAGCCGCTAAATATGGTGGTGATAAATACGGCATGAAAAGCTTTGTATTGGTGATGCTGAAAACAGGTAGTAATACTTCTGAAAGTAAGGACAAAATTAGTGAGTTATTTAATGGTCATATGAAAAACATTGATCGTTTGGTTGCAGAAAACAAATTGATTGTTGCTGGGCCTATGGGGAAAAATGATAAATCTTATCGTGGCATATTTATCTTAAATGTTTCTACTCTAGAAGAAGCGGAAGCCTTAATGCAATCCGATCCGGCAATCAAAGCTCAGTTGTTAGCAACAGAATTATACCCTTGGTATGGTTCCGCTGCATTAGCCGCTTATCTTGAAGTATCAGATAAAATTTGGCAAAAAAGCCCTTAATAATATTGGAATGAGTATTTATTTTTACTTACAACAATATGAATTAACTTCATTAATAAGGACATTTATGAAAAGCATCACAATATTTATCTTATTCGCTTTTTTTCTTTTCAAAGCATCGCTAATAATGAATTATTACCTCAAGAGTTTTTGTTAAGTGATATAGAAGAGCAATATGTTAACGAACTCATTTACCTTAATGAAACCGTTATTTTAGATGAAATTGAATTTTGCCTAATGGTGTATAAAGCGTTTAAATCATGTCGCTCTGTTAATGCTAAGTTTCTTTTAATAATTCCCAATAATCAAACATACGGTGTTGAATATATAAATGGAGAAATGATTAAAAGAGATATGTCAATTTCTGAACAGCTATTCATCGGTAAAGTATTGAATTTTTTAATAAAATAGGTGATGAATATAAAAGAACTTCACCGATAAGCCATTTTCTTGTACTAATGTGAATGAAAAATCGTCACTCGTTTTAAAGTCGCCTTCAATTTTTAATGGTGAAATTGCTTTATCTTTTACGCTGCCATCTTCCGGCCCACCTTGAGCAACAAATCCGTCAATAACTCGATAAAATTTATTGCCATCATAATGCCCTTTTTGAGTAAGTGTTTTAAAACGCTTCACATGATTTGGAGAAAATTGTGGTGCCAGTTCAATGACTACTTCCCCGTGAGGGAGTGTTAACAATACGGCATTGTTAGGATCTAATTTACGCCATTCACTGTCGAAAGCATTCACGTTTAAGATGGTGAGTAATGTAATAATGAAAAATGAAAGTTTTCTAGTCATTAAAAGTGTTCTCTTATTGATGTTATTGATTTAACTATACAGTATTCACTTGGCGTTAAACCATGAAATTGTTAATCTATCATAAGAAAGTTGTTTAAATTTTGGAGTGTTTTGTGAACAAAAGCGTTGTTACTAATTTACTTGCTTTGACGTTAACTATTGTCGGGCATGTTTTTAGTCATCATTTGATATTTACCATCGGTGTCTTTGCGCTTTCAGGTGCGATTACAAATTGGTTAGCAATACATATGCTGTTTGAAAAAGTGCCGTTTCTGTATGGTTCAGGTGTTATTCCTGCAAGATTTGAAGATTTTAAACAGGGCATTCGAAACCTAATGATGGAGCAGTTTTTTACGGAAGAAAATATCGATCGCTTTCTTTCTGGTCAAGGCGGTGATTCGAGAAGTTCCGCAGGAATTAATTTAGCCCCAATAATCGAACAAGTTGATTTAAGCCCTGCTTTTGATGATTTAGTGCAAGTTATTGAAAATTCTTCATTTGGTGGCATGCTAGCAATGGTGGGAGGGAGTGAAGCATTGCAGCCATTGCGAGAGCCATTTATTGAAAAAATGAAAGTAAGTGTGGTGAATATTTCGCAAAGTGATGAGTTTAATTTGATATTACGCAAAGAACTTGAGCAACCAAATGTGATGGCGGAAATGCGTGAAAAAGTCAGTGATATTATCGAAAAGCGCCTCAATGAATTAACACCTCAACTTGTTAAGGAAATTATTCAAGAAATGATCCGTAAACACTTAGGATGGTTAGTTGTATGGGGTGGTGTCTTTGGCGGAATTATTGGCTTTATAGCAGCGATTACAAATAACTTCTAAATAAATCGCAATAAACTGCTTACTTTTTGGGTCTATATATTGGCTATTGTGAAGCCTCTATTAAAATGACACTATGGTGAAAACTTTAGGTGATAAACTTTTAAAATGATAAAATTGTCGCTAGCTATTATATTAATGTTAGTCGTGTTTAAAAATCACGGCGCTACTATTACCGTTTACGATCAAAATCGACAAGCATTGCCAAATAGTGTGGTGTGGTTAACGCCAGTAGAAAAAGTGCAAAAAAGTGAATTGTCAGAGATTCCTTTTATCATGATGCAAAAAGATCGCCAATTTATCCCTCATATTTTAGTTGTGCCTCAGCATGCTAAAGTTGAATTTCCGAATGCTGACTCAATTATGCATCACGTATATTCGTTTTCTAAAAGTAAAACCTTTGAACTTAAGTTGTATCGTGAACAACCACAAACCTCTGTTGTTTTCGAGCAAACTGGGGTGGTTGAACTTGGCTGTAATATACATGACTGGATGTTAAGTTTTATTGTCGTTGTCGACAGCCCTTTTTATGCAATCACGAATGAACAAGGGCAAGTTTCGTTTGATATTAAACAAGGTAAATATACACTCAATGTATGGCACGAAGGCTTCACAGATTTTAGCCAAGTAGAGTCTGAATCTATTCTGTTATCAGGTGATGACTTTAGCTATCAACTTAAGCAAAAAGTAAAACCTATTATCGCTATTAATGTAGATGAATTTGATGACTATTAACCATTTTTTACGACTTTTAATCGTTTATTTTTTTTTTGTTGGCTTCAATGCTAGCGCTCAAGTTAACGGACTGATACAAGTAAGTGGTATCAAAGGAGACCCAATACTAAGTTGGCAGCAGGGTGGTGTTGGGCTCTATCGTTATGACAACAATCATTACGGTATTGTTTTATCGCAAGGTTTTGTGGAGTTCAGACAAGATTTGAGTACTGATTGGTCTGCTCATGGAGTCATCAATGCGTATCAAGATCCTGATTCAACCATTGGTTTTAGCCAAGCTTACTTTCGTTACCAACCTTTAACTCAAAGTCGATTTAAATGGCATTTAAGGATTGGAGGATTTTACCCTTTATTGTCTCTAGAGAATCCTGATATTGGGTGGATTTCTCCCTATAACTATACGAATTCAGCGATAAATAGCTGGGTTGGTGAAGAACTGAAAACATTTGGACTTGAAGCAACACTTAAATTTCCTGGACGAAGTTATAAAAGTCCACACAGTTTCTCTTTTGTTGGCGCCACTTTTAAAGGTAATGATCCTACTGGAACATTACTCTCGTGGCGTGGATGGGCAATGCATGACAGACAAACTACCTTTAATGAAGGGATCCGGTTTGCTCCTATAGCTTCTTTAAATACGCCGCAATTACAATTTCAGGCGAATCAAGTTTTGCCTTTTACAGAAGTGGATGGTCGTTTTGGTTATTATGCAGGTTTACATTGGGATTATTTAAAAAAATCTCAGTTTCGTTTTTATTATTACGATAATAATGGTGATCCTTCTGTTCTTAATCGTAAAACGGGTCAATATGCGTGGGATACAAGTTTTTCTAGTGCGGCTTGGCTTTATAAGTTGACAAGTCAAACCCGTTTCATTGCTCAAATAATGTCGGGTAAGACAGCAATGGGAGGGAATAGAGGGATAGATAATCGCTTTTATAGCCATTTTATTATGCTCAGTCATAAAAGGGAAAAACATCGTTTTTCAGTCAGATATGATTACTTTGACGTAACTGATATTGATAATTGGATATTTGATCCTAATGCCAGTCAAGGGGAAGGGATCACAGCGACTTGGCGTTATCAACTGACAGAACATTGGCAGCTTGGTATTGAAGGAGCCGCTATGCATAGTGAAGTTGAGAATCGCGAAGGAATAGGTATCAAGCCAAAGTTATCTCAACAACAAATTGGATTAAATGCACAATTTCGCTTTTAGCATGTGGCCAATAGTATACCCGCGAACATTCTGTAATTTATCCTCTACAGTTCTCTTTCAAAGTGCAACGCATATTAACTAAAATGTCCTTTAATTTTACCTTTATTACGGCTATGCTTGCGCTTTAATCTTAGGGGTTTAAAAGAACAAATATTACGAAGGCGTAACGTTTGTTAAATCCCAATCATTGTATAAGGTAAACGGAGTCATGTTTGGTCGCTTAAAGGCATTGCCAGCCGATCCTATTTTAGGATTATTAGCAAAATATCGTGAAGATGCTAACCCACAAAAAATTGATTTAGGCGTGGGTGTTTATAAAAATGAAGCAGGTCATACCGCAATTTTAGATTGTGTGAAGAAAGCTGAAAAATATCGTAACGATAATGAAGATACCAAAGTTTATATTGGCCCGACCGGATCACCTGTTTTTAATGATGAAATGAGCAAATTAATTTTTGGTCATCATAAAGTGTTACTCGAAAATCGCGCCCGTACTGTTTCTACACCTGGTGGAACTGGAGCATTGCGTGTTGCTGCTGAATTTATTAAATCTTGCAAAGCAGGCGCTACTATTTGGGTAAGTAATCCAACTTGGGCAAATCATACGGGTTTATTTGAAGCAGCTGGATTAACGGTAAAAACCTATCCTTATTATGATTATGAGAATAAAACTCTCGATTTTGATGGCATGTTAGCCGCGCTTAAAGAAGTTAGCGCTGACGATGCTGTGTTATTGCACGCCTGTTGCCATAACCCAAGTGGTATGGATTTGAATAATGAGCAATGGCAGCAAGTGGCCGAAGTGGCTAAAACGGTTGGCTTTTTACCTGTATTAGATATGGCTTATCAAGGTTTCGGCGAAGGTTTAGACGAAGATGCTTACGGTTTACGTTTAATCGCTGAAAGCGTGGAAGAAATGGTGGTTTGTAGTTCTTGCTCAAAGAACTTTGGATTATATCGTGAACGAATCGGTGCAATTACGATTATCGGCCAAACGGCTTCAGCGGTTGATGTGGCAAATTCGGTATTATTATACGTTATTCGTGTGATTTATTCGATGCCTCCAGCGCATGGTGCTGCATTAGTTGAGACTATTTTACATTCTGATGAATTACGTAACCAATGGTATGCTGAGTTGAAAGAAATGCGAGATCGTATAAACGGTAATCGTCAATTGTTGGTTGATAAACTTATTGAGAAAGGCGTAACACGCGACTTTAGCTTTATTACGCGTCAAATGGGCATGTTTTCTTTCTTAGGTATAACCCCTGAGCAAGTGCAACAGCTGCAAGATGAGTATAGTATTTACATGGTTGGTTCTAGCCGCATGAGCATTGCAGGTATTGCAAGTTCAAACGTAGATTATTTAGCTGAGTCAATCGCCAAAGTATTATAATTTATTCTAAAAATAAAAACGGATAGCGAGTAATCGGTATCCGTTTTTTTTCGCGAATTATATAATTAACGCATGTTTTTCATATCAGGTTTAGTTATGTTTGGCGTTTGAGCGCATTAATAAAATAAATAGCCCTGCTAATAAAATTAAAATTGTTGAAGGTTCTGGCACTTCAATATTAGGAACCACAGTTTTTACTGTTTGAAAATTACCAATTAAAGCGTAGTTTGTGTAAAAACGGACATCTTCTAAAATTGCCCCATCACCCGCATTAAATGCCCCTTTAGTGGCTAAAAATGTACCGTTAAGCTCTGCGCCACCGAAGTTAAGTGAAGATACTGAGTCATTTATAAAGTTGAACAATACGTTAGCTGACGTTAAACCATCAGAGAATAAAATTTTAGCGCCTGACGCTATTTGTGCATTACCAGAAATATTTACGATTAAATTATCGCTGCTCGAGCCATTAATATGAAGTATGTCGCTTGAACCTAAAGTGATCGAAGATACATTAATAACATTCTGCACACTTGCATCAAAAGTAGTTGTTGCCGTAATATCGCCATGATCAACACCGGCTAAGTTTCTAGCTGCATTACTTGCGGTTAAAATATCTTCCGATAATTGGTCAAGCACGTTCCCACTCGTTTTTACAACGTCAGAACAAGCAGAGCTAATTCCCTTTACTTCAGACGTGGGCCCCATACTAAAGCTGTTTGAACATGCATCCCCATAAGCAATTGCACTGGCAGAAAATCCTATACTTTGACTCGCCGCAATGTTACCGTGAATATAAGCTTCACTACCTAATACTAGTGACCCATCAACGGCCGTACCATGAAAATCCCACTGGCCGACACCAATAGTATATTTGTCTGCAACACCTAGATTTACACCCAAGTCAATTAATCCAGCATTTGCAGAGGAAGAAACGACACTGCTAACAAATACTAAAAAAATGATAAAATGATTTCTTAAATTAAGCACAAAATGCCCTTATTTATATAACTAAATTAAAAATGACAGCGTTATCATAACAAATATTCGTATATAAAAGATACTAAAAAGAGTTTTTACTCTATATTTGTTTTGTATATTTGTTTTGTATATTTGGAGTGAATTGTTGACGCGGAATTAAATTTTCACCTATCAATGTAGTAGGTTGCTAACGATGTTAGCGCATGTGTTAGTGTTGCAAAATCATAGGAAAAAAGTGCGATTTTCGGTATAGTGCGGCAAAATGTTGTGAAAATTAGGAGAGTAGCGTGGCTACAACAGGAAATTTATTTATCCTTTCGGCACCAAGCGGAGCAGGAAAGTCGAGCTTGATTTCTGCATTACTTAAACAGAAAAGCGCTCGGTTAATGCAAGTTTCAGTTTCTCACACTACCCGCCAGCCAAGACCAGGAGAGGTTAATGGTCAGCATTATCATTTTATTAGTGTTGAAAAATTTAAGCATCAAATAAATAAACATGAATTTTATGAATATGCGGAAGTATTTGATAATTTTTACGGTACCTCTGAAAGTGCAATAGACGACCAGTTGGCGAAAGGGATTGATGTGTTTCTTGATATTGATTGGCAAGGTGCTCAACAGGTTCGTATGAAAAAACCTGATGTGACAACCATTTTTATTAGCCCACCATCAAAACAAGAGCTAGAGGCTCGTTTACGTTCTAGAGGGCAAGATAGTGAATACGTTATAGAAAGCCGAATGGCGCAAGCAAAAGCAGAATGTTCACATTATCAAGAGTTTGATTACATCATAGTAAATGACGATTTTGATCAAGCACTTGTTGATTTAACAACAATTGTGAACAATCAGCGACTAAAACGTAGCCAACAAGTCGAAAATCATCAATTATTATTCAATGAACTATTGGCTAACGATTAAGCACATAGTAAACTACGCAACTATTTTATAAATTTTAAACGTTGGAGTGACCAAATGGCTCGCGTAACTGTTGAAGATGCCGTAGATAAAATCGGTAATCGTTTTGACTTGGTGTTAATCGCATCTCGTCGTGCTCGTCAAATTGCCACGGGCGGTAAAGATCCTTTGGTTGAAGAAGAAAATGACAAACCTACTGTTATTGCTTTACGTGAAATAGAAGCAGGTTTAATCACTACAGAAGTGATGAACGCAACTGATCGTCACGAGCAAGTGCAACAAGAGTCTGCTGAACTTGCAGCTGTTGCCGCAATTGTTGGTGGACAAGAACAACAGCAATAACGTTAATATTGCTAATTGCATTATTGCTCTTAGCTTTATGAAACATTAGCGCGTAATTATGAATTCATGATTACGCGTTTTTTATTGTAAAAATAATGTTTATTAGAGATACCTTTGATGCTTGGTATTCCTGTTAATTCATCGTATTCTTATCACTAATACGTTTTATTTCGTTCAGCTATCTTAAAGGAAAATTTGCGTGTACCTTTTTGAACCATTAAAAGAACTCGTTTCTAGTTATTTATCAAAAGTACAAATAGATCTACTTAAGCAAGCATACATTGTTGCTCGAGATGCGCATGAAGGGCAAATGCGCTCTAGTGGTGAACCTTATATTACTCATCCTGTTGCTGTTGCTTATAATTTAGCAAAAATGCACCTTGATCATGAAACATTAATGGCGGCACTTTTACATGATGTTATTGAAGATACCGAGACAACAAAGGACGAATTAGCGGAATTATTTGGTCACACTGTGGCTGAATTGGTTGAAGGGGTCAGTAAGCTAGATAAATTAAAGTTTGATAATAAAGAGGAAATGCAGGCGGAGAACTTCCGTAAAATGGTGCTTGCCATGGTGCAAGATATTCGCGTTATTCTTATTAAACTTGCTGACCGTACCCATAACATGCGTACACTTGAATCTTTGCGACCAGATAAAAGAAGACGTATCGCTCGAGAAACCCTTGATATCTACGCGCCTATTGCTAATCGATTAGGTATTCATGATATTAAAAATGAACTTGAAGTTTTAGGCTTTGAAGCGTTATATCCAATGCGTTCTCGCGCATTAAAATCTGCGGTTAAACAAGCGCGTGGTAATCGCAAAGAAATTGTTCAAAATATTCAAGAGGAAGTTGCTGCTAGGCTTGAAGAAAGCGGTATTAGTGCGAAAGTTGTTGGGCGTGAAAAGCATCTTTTTTCCATCTACCGTAAAATGCTTAATAAAGAACTAATGTTTAATGAAGTGATGGACATTTATGCTTTCAGGGTAATTGTTGATAGTAAAATTGACGATTGTTATCGCGCACTTGGTGCTGTTCATAATTTATTTAAACCTATTGAAGGCCGCTTTAAAGATTATATTGCTATTCCAAAAACTAATGGCTATCAATCTCTCCATACATCACTTATTGGTCCTCATGGTATTCCGGTAGAAATACAAATTCGTACGTACGATATGGACCAAATGGCTGACAAAGGTGTTGCCGCGCATTGGTTATATAAACAAGACAGTGACGATAGTGGCACCACGGCGCAAATGAAAGCTAGCCGTTGGATGCAAAGTTTACTGGAATTACAACAAAGTGCGGGTAGCTCTTTTGAGTTTATAGAAAATGTAAAATCTGATCTATTTCCAGAAGAAATTTATGTGTTTACTCCTGATGGAAGAATTATTGAGTTGCCTATGGGGGCAACGGCAGTTGATTTTGCCTATGCGGTGCATACTGATGTAGGTAATTCATGTGTAGGCGTTAAAGTTGATCGTAAACCCTATCCATTAAGCCAGCCACTAGATTCAGGGCAAACGATTGAAGTGGTTACATCGTCTGCTGCTCGGCCGAACGCAACGTGGTTAAACTTTGTCGTTACCGCCAAAGCGCGATTGCAAATTCGTACGTATTTACGTTCACAAGAACAAACAGAATCTTACGCTTTGGGTCGTCGTTTGCTGAACCACGCACTAGGAAAGGTTGAGCTTGAAGATATTGATCAAGTAAAAATAGATCAAGTTGTTAAAGAGACAGACAATAAAGATTTAGACGAATTACTGGTCAATATTGGACTTGGTAATGCATTAAGTATAGGTATTGCTCGCCGATTAACAGATGAATTCACCGAAGATAGCGAGATAGAGCCAGCTAAAAATAAAGCAAAAATGCCAATTAAAGGCACTGAAGGCATGTTGGTGAGTTATGGAAAATGTTGTCGTCCTATTCCAGGTGATGGCATTCTTGCATATTTAAGTCCAGGTAAAGGGTTAATCGTTCATCAGCAAAGTTGTAAAAATATTAAAGGTACTAAAGAGTCACAATTATTCCCTGTAAGATGGGATACCGATATTGATCGAGATTTTATTGCAAAATTACGCGTTGAAATTGTCAATCATCAAGGTGCTCTTGCAGCATTAACGAATGTTGTCGCGCGCGGTGGTTCTAATGTTCACACCCTTAACTCAGGTGAAAAAGAATCAGGCTTGTATGTTATTGATATGGAAATTACCTGTCGTGACCGTGTACATTTAGCCGATATTATACGAAAAATTAAAGTGATGGTTGATGTACAACGTGTTGTACGTAACAAGTAAATAAATTTAGGAAAACTATGAAAACTATTATCAATACAGAAAATGCACCCAGCGCAATTGGTACATATAGCCAAGCTGTTAAAGTAAATAATACCGTTTATCTTTCAGGACAAATACCGTTAGTGCCCGAAACAATGGAAATTGTTTCAGATGACTTTGCAGAGCAAGCACATCAAGTGTTTAAAAATTTATCAGCCGTATGTGAAGCTGCTGATGGTTCATTAAATGATATGGTTAAAGTCAATATATTTTTAATGGATTTAGGCCAGTTTGCGACCGTTAATGAAGTCATGAGTCAATATTTCCAACAGCCTTATCCTGCTCGCGCTGCTGTACAGGTTTCGCGATTACCTAAAGATGTGGCGATTGAAATTGATGGAGTGATGGAATTACCTAACGTTGGTTAATCTTGCAAAGCTTATGCTTAATATGTTCTTAGCACGACCAAGTAGACAATGCAGTTTAAAAGATAAAACGCGAAGATTATGACTCCAGAAAGATTAAAAAGAATAAACGCGATGTTAGATCATCGCCAACCAGACCTTACTGTTTGTATGGAAGGTGTGCATAAAACCCATAACCTTGCCGCCGTTGTTAGAACTGCAGATGCCATTGGTATTAGTGATGTTCATGCTGTTTGGAAAAATGAACGTATGCGAGTGTCTGGAGGAAGTGCCGCCGGAAGCCAAAACTGGGTTGACGTTCATAACTACACATCAACAGAAGAGGCTATTAAAGAACTAAAGCGCCAAAACATGCAAATTTTAGTGACGAATCTTTCAGACACGTCAGTGGACTTTCGCGACATAGATTACACCAAACCTACAGCCATTATCCTCGGGCAAGAAAAATTTGGTGCATCGCCTGCAGCGCTTGAATTGGCTGATCAAGATATTATTATTCCGATGGTTGGTATGGTGCAATCTTTAAATGTATCTGTCGCTAACTCTGTGGTTTTATATGAAGCTCAACGTCAGCGTAAAGCTGCAGGCATGTATGAAACTTCCAGTATTTCTCACCAAAGACGTCAACGATTTTTGTTTGAAGGTGGGCACCCTATTTTTGCCAGTGCTTGTAAACGCAAAGGTTTACCTTACCCAGAAATCGATGATGAAGGCCAAATTGTAGCATCTGATGATTGGTGGCAAAAAATGCAAATGACACAAGAAGCATGGCAAGAACTTGATAGTGAATAATAGTTAGGTGTGAACGTGTCAGGAAATCAACAGGGAATTGGAAATCTAGCACGTATCGCCATTTCAACTCTGAAAGGTGTTGGTCCTAGCATGGCAGAAAAGTTAGAAAAGATAGGATTGATTTCGTTACAAGACTTACTTTTCCATCTTCCTAACCGTTATGAAGATCGCACCAGAGTCACGACTATTCGTGATTGCTTGCCGGGTATATTTACCAATATCATCGGTGAAATTACTCAAAATCAAATTGTTCAAGGTCGTCGCCGTATGATGATGGTGACGGTTAATGATGGGACAGGCTCTGTAAATTTACGTTTTTTTCATTTTTCTGCAGCACAAAAAAATAACTTACCCGTAGGGTTAAATATTCGTTGTTATGGTGAAATTCAAAGAGGTGCAAGAGGCTTTGAAATTATTCATCCTGAATATAAATCGCTTGATCAAGACCAACCGTTAACGCCTGTCGAAGAAACCTTGACTCCTGTTTATCCAACAACGGATGGCTTACGACAAATCTCATTACGTAATTTAACAGAGCAAGCGTTAATTCGACTTAAACGTGGGGAAGTTGAAGAGTTGCTCCCTGAAAATTTTAATCATGAAAGCTATTCATTATCACAAGCACTCGCCTTTATTCATCGCCCAACGCCTGATACATCGGTTTTGCAGTTAGAAGCAGGAAAACATCCAGCACAATTGCGATTGATTAAAGAAGAGTTACTTGCGCATAATTTAAGTATGTTAAAGCTTCGAGCATCAAGTGATGTACATCAGTCTGTGACGCTGCAAGTTAATGAAAAAATTGAGTTAGCATTTCTGCAATCTTTACCATTTTCTCCAACAAATGCTCAAGCTCGTGTTGTTAAAGAAATTCGTGAGGATTTACAAAAAAGTCAACCGATGATGCGTTTAGTGCAAGGTGACGTTGGCTCAGGAAAAACACTCGTTGCGGCATTAGCGGCAATCACAGCAATAAGTGAAGGTTATCAAGTTGCGTTAATGGCACCCACTGAAATATTAGCTGAGCAACATGCGATTAGTTTTCAAAAATGGTTTGAGCCGCTTAATATTTCGGTTGGCTGGTTAGCGGGTAAAACAAAAGCCAAAGCGAGAAAGCACGCGCTAGAGCATATTGAAAATGGCAATATGCAAATGATAGTTGGCACACATGCGTTATTTCAAGAACAGGTTTCTTTCAATAAGCTTGCGTTGATAATTATTGATGAACAACATCGTTTTGGTGTACATCAAAGGCTCTCATTAAGAGAAAAAGGTGCGTTTGAAGGTAATTACCCCCATCAGTTAATCATGACAGCAACCCCTATTCCTCGTACACTTGCTATGACAGCTTATGCAGATTTAGACACTTCCGTAATTGATGAATTACCCCCAGGAAGAACACCAATCACAACAGTTGCCTTACCTGACACAAGGCGTGATGATGTGGTTGAACGTATTCGTCAATCATGCACCAACGAGAATCGTCAAGCTTATTGGGTATGTACTTTAATTGAAGAATCAGAAGTACTGCAATGCCAAGCGGCAGAAGATACGGCTGTGTATTTACAAGCCTATTTACCCGAGTTGAAAATTGGTTTAGTGCATGGCCGAATGAAGAGTTTAGAAAAACAAACGGTGATGGAGTCTTTTAAAGCAGGAGAGTTACATTTGCTTGTGGCAACAACTGTGATTGAAGTCGGGGTTGATGTGCCTAATTCTAGCTTAATGGTCATTGAAAATCCTGAACGACTTGGCTTGGCGCAATTACATCAATTACGTGGTCGTGTTGGCCGAGGCTCTGTCGCTTCTCATTGCGTGCTAATGTATAAAAGCCCTTTGTCGAAAACGGCAACAAAACGCTTAGCGGTATTAAGAGAAAGTAATGATGGTTTTGTTATTGCTCAAAAAGATTTAGAAATTCGTGGCCCTGGTGAATTACTCGGGACGAAACAAACCGGCTTAGCTGATTTGAAAATTGCAGATTTACTTCGTGATGCTGATCTTGTTCCTGACATTCAACAACAAGCTTATCTATTATGGAAACAACACCCTAATAATGCAGTGGCTTTGATTGATAGGTGGTTAGGCAGTCGAGAACATTTTAGTAATGCCTAATGAGATAAACTGCCATTTTAATCATTGCCGTCTCAAATCACGTTTATTTCGATAAAACCTCAATAGTTTTCTAACAGTAAAAATCATGCAAAAATAAATAACATACTGGCTAGTGATAAAAATAATGAGTTTAGGCCAGAAAGCTGTTTCTTCACTGAAAAATTGTAAACCAAACATCGCTGGCCAAGCTAATATCGCATAGCCAGGCAGTGAAATGGGTGCCATGGTGTAGTTATAAATAAAGGCGATTAACCCAATGGCGACGCCAGAAAAAGCCCATTTAAAAGAATAATTCCAGTCGGGATGATTTTTTTTAAAATACATTAATAACTTTTGATTTCGGCTGAAAACTTTAACTTATAATATATATAAGAAATACCTTCGTCTGAAAATGAAATACTATTTCTTTCGTTAGAGCTGTCAGGTTTCTTAAGTGTTGGCAAAGCTTGTAATAAACTCCAGTAAATTTTATGCCAAATCCCTTTTGTTTTTTCAGAACCAAACACTTCACAAGTTAACTGTTTACACGTTAACGTTAATAAGTTGAAGTCTACACTTAAGGGATTTTGTGCTATTAAGTTGAGCAAATCTTGTTCAGTAATATAGGCCCAATTTTCGTCTATATCAGCATCTTGTACTAATTGAGGGCTATTGAGAAAACTATTATTTTCAGAGATAACATTTATCATCGCATCAGCAAGGTTTTCAGGAACATTAGTTGATATGGTTTCAAATAATTTTTCCTTATGTAGAGTTGTCCAATGGCTTAATGCTTCATAATCAGGGTTATCATAAACTTCTTTATGAATAGTATTATTTGCTTGAGGTTCAATTATTTTGTTTTCATGAGCGTTAGTTACTAGCTTTAAATTACTTTGGGTTCTAATAGTAGGAACTTTTATCAGACTTTTAGATGGTGGAGTTGTTAAAGTAGTCTCTACATCTTGATGAGCAGAAATATAAGTGCTTGATTTAGTATTCTTTTGAGGATCAACAATTACCATGTTTTTATTTATAATTGGGTAAATAGCATACCCAATTAAAATATTTACAGCCCCAAAAGCTAAAAACTTTGCCATTTTATTCATATACCATCCATAGTTTTTTTATTTATTGTAATATAGTTTTTTATTTCAATAAAATATAAATATTGCTTTAACAGTTTTAAGGTCAGTCTCTCACTTGCCCATCACCGATAACAACAAATTTTTCAGTCGTTAATGATGATAACCCCATAGGACCATAAGAATGAAGCTTACTGGTTGAGATACCAATTTCAGAACCTAACCCTAATTGCCCTCCATCAGAAAACCGCGAAGACGCATTTACCATGACAACGGAGGAATTGATTGCGCGTACAAATTGTTGCGTACGGCTCGTATCTTGGCTTACTATTACTTCAGTATGATCAGACGAGTATTCATTAATATGATCAATACTTTCATTAAAACTGTCCACAACCTTAACGGCTATTTCTTGCGCTAAATATTCGGCGTGGTAATCGTCATTGGTTGCTAATGTTGCACCTTTAAAGTATGAAATGCTATTTTCACAAGCATGAACCGTGACTTGTGCAGCATCTTCTAGCGCTTGAGCTGCAAGCGGTAAAAAGGTGTCAGCAATATCTTGATGTATCAACAAAGTTTCTAATGAATTACAAGCACTCGGGCGTTGAGTTTTTCCGTTAACTAAAATATTAACTGCTTTCGTTAAGTCTGCGTATTTATCAACATATAAGTGGCATACGCCTTTGAAATGTTGAATGACAGGGATTTGACTATTTTCGGTAACGTAACGTATCAAACCTTCACCACCTCGTGGGATCACTAAATCGATACTGTCTCGTTGTTTTAATAATTCATTAATAATTTCACGGCTGGTGTCAGGAATAACGGAAACTATATTTTTGTCGACACCTTGGTTGTCTAAAACTTGATGTAAGCAATTTGCTAGAGCGATATTACTGTGAATAGCTTCAGAGCCACCACGCAAAATTACGGCATTACCCGATTTTATACATAGTGCTGCGGCTTCTGCGGTCACGTTTGGACGAGATTCATAAATCATCGCAATAACGCCTAAAGGTATTCTCATTTTACCTACTTGCATACCATTTGGGCGCAACGCTAAATTGGCAATGTTGCCAACAGGATCCTCTAGAGAAATAATTTCACGAATTGCGTTAGCAATATCTACAATGCGCTGCGTGGTTAATAATAAGCGATCGAGCATGGCATCACTCAGCCCTTTTTCTTTTCCAGCTTGAATATCTTTTGCATTTTCATTGATGATTAAATCACTAGTGTCTTCAATCGCTTGAGCCATTGCCGCCAGTAAATTATTTTTTTGTGATGTTGTTAGTTGTGCAACTACACGAGAAGCTTTTCTAACGAGCTTGGCATTGTTAGCCATATTAAATTGTGTCATGAATTTTCTCTTTTCTTAGCAATTAACACTGTGGTGAACAACCATTAGTAATCGCTAAGGTTTAACATTAATTATATTGAATAACCATTGGGTTTAAATACGCGGATTACAAAATCACCATATCGTCTCGATGGATAACAACTTTACTGGGACAACACCCTAAAATTTCAGCAATTTCTTTGCTTTTACACCCTTTGATACGAAGTAAATCTCTTTGGCTATATTGGCAAATACCTTTAGCGATTATTTTTTGTGATTTGCTATCAGTAATATGAATTGATTCACCTGAAGCAAAATTGCCACTGACTTCAATAATACCAGATGGTAATAATGAAGCGCCTGTATTGATTACTGCATTGACAGCGCCCATATCAATACTGACGTTCCCGTGGCTTTTTAACGTGTGTTTAAGCCAATGTTTACGCGCTTTGGTTGCCGTTTGGTTGGCTTTAAATCGAGTCCCAGGATTTTCACCTCTTAGTAGTGCGTCAAATACCTCGCTATTGCGACCATTCAAAATGTAAGTTTCAATACCGTTCTCAACCGCTTTTTCTGCGGCTTGAATTTTAGTTTTCATACCGCCAGTTGCAATGGGATTATTCGTTGTGCCCGCCATTGCATAAATTTGATCAGTGATTTTGTCTATTTCAGGAATTAATGCGGCATTTGGGTTGTCACGCGGATCTTGATCATATACACCGTCAATATCACTAAGAATAAATAAGCAATCGGCTTCACTAACCAAGGAAACAAGAGCGGCAAGATTGTCATTATCACCCACTTTCAACTCATCAGTCGCAACGGTGTCGTTTTCATTAACAATGGGAATAACATTATTGGTTAATAATATGCGCAAGGTATTTTTGATATTGATATAGCGTTCACGATTTTTTAAGTCTGCATGGGTGATTAACAGTTGGCTACAGGGGACATCAAAAAAGCGCTGCCAATTCGCCATCATTTGCATTTGACCCACAGAAGCCATGGCTTGTTTTGTTGGAATGGAAAGAATGGGAGAGCCGTGCTGAATTAATTGTCTGCCAGCTGAAACGCTGCCAGAAGACACTAATATAATTTCTTTACCAGCTTGTTGGCATTCGGTAATAAAGCGGGCGATGGCTAATAAATATTTGCCACTACAGCCTTTTGCATCTGGTGATACTAAGGCACTGCCCACTTTAATGACAGCACGATTAAAATTCATTACTTCTCCCCTGTAATTATTATATATAGCATGCCTTGAAAGCGCGGTGAGATGCAATGACATTTTAGCTGTTTGTTAGAAGAGATTGCTATTTTTAGTTGCTTTAAGCAATAACAGTAGATAAATGGGTGTTTTTCATGATTTAACCCAAGAAATTTCGATAATTATGTGTAGGTATAAATAATAATGATACAAATTTAACCACTCTTTAAACTATGAATATTAGATAAGTTACAAAAGCGTAAAATATTAGCTGAAAGCTAGATCAATTAGATTTATTATATCTGTTAAGAATAAAAACGATTGTTTTGGCTCAAGTCATGTTAAATTTTTTACCTGCAAACCTCATTGGTTTTTTGTCGATGATTCTTTATACCGTAAACACCATTTTTTGGTTGTTGCCTATTGTGCTTTTTTCTATTTTAAAAGCCATTATCCCATTGAATTTATGGCGAAAATTTTTTAGTTATCTACTTGACCGTATGGCGAGTAATTGGGTGGTGGTGAATACATTTATCCAAAAAATATTTAATAAAACTCAAATAATTGTTACTGGTTTAGAAAAGCTAGAGAAAAAGCAATGGTATCTGGTTATTTCAAATCACCAAAGCTGGGTTGATATTGTTGTATTACAACGCGTTCTTCGTGGCAAAATTCCTTTTTTGAAATTCTTTTTAAAGAAAGAATTGATTTATGTGCCGTTTCTTGGAATTGCTTGGTGGGCGCTCGATTTTCCTTTTATGAAACGCTATAGCCAAAGTTTCATCAAAAATAATCCTCATTTGAAAGGGAAAGATATAGAAACCACCCAAAAAGCGTGTGAAAAATTTCGGCATAAACCCGTCAGTATTATGAATTTTATTGAGGGTACGCGTTTTACCCAAGAAAAACATGATAAGCAAGGCTCACCTTTCAAGCATTTGTTAAAACCTAAAGCCGGCGGTATTGGTTTTGTATTATCAACCATGGGTGATCAGTTAAATAAAGTATTGGATATTACAATATATTACCCAAATCAAACCCCCAGCTTTATCGACTTTTTGTGTGGACGCATTCAAGAAGTGCAAGTGGCAATTGAAATAAAAGACATTGATCATTCTCTTACAGGTGATTATGTTAATGATAGAGCTCATAAGATTCAGTTTCAAAAGTGGGTCAATCAACTGTGGTTAGACAAAGACTTGAAGCTTGCTGAATTTCATCAACAGAATAAATAAGGGAATTTAATGATAGCTATAATTTCATCGTGGTTAACTGAACAAGGCGTGTCATCAGATAACCTCGTTATGGCTTCATTGTTAGTAGGTTGCGCTATAATCTTTATTTTAAGCTCGATTGCATATTATTTAGTCAAACATAAATTGTTGGTGGCCATTCAAAAGCTAGTTTCCCATTCTCGAAACACTTGGGATGATTTAGTTTTTGAGCACCATGTGTTTACTCGAATTACTTTACTGATACCTATTATTATTTTTTGGTTTTTGATTCCCAAATTCATTGATGCTGAACCTTTAATACTACATTTTTTATTAGTTCTCGCTAAAGTTGCTATTACTTTTCAAATCGCTCGTATCATAGGAGCATTGCTCAATGTCGTGAATAGCCTTTCAAAAGAAACGGCGAAAGATCGTTACCTACCGCTAAATGCAAGTATTCAAGTGATAAAATTGGTGGTGTACCTAGTGGCGACTATTTTATCGATATCGTTTATTTTAGATAAATCACCAATTTATTTATTGAGCGGATTAGGTGCATTAACCGCGGTACTACTTTTGGTTTTTCAAGATACCTTATAAAAGGATTAGTGGCGAGCATTCAAATTTCTGCCAATAAGATTTTAGCTCCTGGGGATTGGATAGAAATCCCACAATATGGTGCTGATGGTGATGTACTAGAAATTGGTTTACATACCGTCAAAGTACAAAACTTTGATCGCACTGTTACTACCGTTCCTACTTATGCGTTAATCAGTGGCTCGTTTAAAAATTGGCGAGATATGTTTGCTTCTGGAGGGCGCAGAATAAAGCGTACCATTATTATTGATATTGGCAGTATTCATTTTTATCAAGCAGATAAAATTGACAAGCTAAGCGAGATTCATTTATTAAAAGATTACTTAGCAATGAAGCAGAAAGAGATCACGGCTCATTCTCAACGATTAGCTTTAGAAGATACTGATTATGTTAATCAACGTAAATTAACCAATGTTGGAACATTTCGTGCCTATATCGAAGCTTTTTTAAAGCAACATGAAAAAGTACACCATCAAATGACATGTATGGTCAGACAATTACCGCCCACTGCTTCAGGTTTACCTTTAGAGTTGTACTTTTTTAGTAATGATCAAAACTGGGTGAATTACGAAGCAATTCAAGCGGATATTTTTGATCACTTATTCGCTATGGCACCTATTTTCGATTTACGCATTTTTCAACACCCAAGTGGAGATGATTGGCGAAAACGCCCATTATAAACTAACGTTGTCTGATCACTCCTTCTTGCATCGTTGTAGCAACTAAATCACCTGCTTGGTTATAAATTTGGCCTATTACTAAGCCTCTGCCACCAATCGATGTTGGACTTTCCATTACGTATAATAACCAGTCGTCGAAGCGAAATGGACGATGAAACCACATTGCATGGTCAATCGTTGCAATTTGAAAGTTCGGTTGCCAATGGCTGACGCCATGGCTGAATAGAGCGGTTGGCAAAAAATGAAAATCTGAGGTATAAGCCAGCATATATTTATGAATACGAGGATCATCCGGTAATTGACCGTTAGCTTTTATCCACATGTGACAAATAGGCTCTGATTTTTCTGGCTTTATCCAGTTATATTGCTCCACCGGTTTTAACTCTATCGGTTTTTCAGAAAGAAACTTTCCTCTAACATTTTCAGGAATATATTGTTGATTATCAAAAATGAAATCTGTAAATGATGGTAATTCATCTGGCCCCGTTACTTTTGGCATTTCATTTTGATGATCAAATCCTTTCTCTTCTAATTGAAAGGAAGCCGTCATATAAAAAATAGCTTGGCCATTTTGAATGGCTTTTACTCGTCGAGTATTAAAGCTTCGACCATCGCGAATATTCTCAACTTCATAAATAACAGGCTTTTGAGCATCGCCAGGACGTAAAAAATAAGAATGAAGTGAATGAACATGCCTATCTAATTCAACGCTCTCCTGAGCCGCTGATAAAGCTTGCCCCATAACTTGGCCACCAAATAATGCTTTAAACCCTAAATCTTGGCTTTGACCTCGATATAAACCTTGCTCAATTTTTTCTAATGACAATAAGGTGAGTAAATCTTTTAACACTTGGCTCATAGGAAATATTTATTATTAAAAACGTTATGGCAATTATATAAGAAAAGTCGGGCTGATTGAAATAAACTGCTTGTACCAGTTAGATATTTGATATTTATTTGAAACCATTTGTTGAATTATATAATCAAGTAAGATAATGTCCGATTATATTTTGAACATAAAATCCTCGTTGATTGTATAAGGGATAAACGTGCAAGCTGTTGTAGAAAGAGAAGTGTTATTAGAAAGAAGGCAATATACGACTGAGCAATCTTCATTATGGGATAAGCTTTCACTTGCTCAAAAATTTGCCGCAAGTAGTTTGACTCAGTTTGGTTATGACATTGCATTTATTCGAAATAGTCAAGCAAGCGGTAGTTTAGCTATCCTACTGTGTGACGGTAATGCTGCTACAATTAATGATGAAGGCGAAATTAATACTTCTCCTGGTATTACGATCAGGCCTTAATCAAATAGTTTTTAAAAAAGGCTGTTAACGAGAGTTAACAGCCTTTTCTTTTGTTATTAATAAAAAAAGAAGAAAGAAGTAATATTGGCTAATAAAGTGGTTTGACCATATGTTGCATTTCATCTTCAAAGCCTAAATGTTGATAGAAGCGCTGTGCCTTTTTATTATTAGCAAATACTTCTAAGTGTAATAAACTATATCCTTGATTTTTAGCCCACTCTTCTGCTGAATCCATTAATAATTGCCCAACCCCCATCTTTTGAGCATTTGGTGCAACTGCTAGTAGTGACACCGTTCCGCAGGTTTCATTTGATATACCATCTTTATGGCTGCAAACATTTATAAAACCTAAAGATGTACCATTTTTTTCAGCAATCAATGTGATATTAGGTTCAGGCGCATTATTTAGCATTTCAAGCATATACTTATCTTGCATTTGCTCAACAGTGCTTTCTTTATGCCATGATAGATTAGCCACTTCAGATAAGCAGGGTGATAAAGAGAGTATAAAATCGTGATCTGCTTTCAATGCAGCACGCACAATTATAGGGTTTGTCATTCTTTACCTTTCATTATTTTTTAGCCATAAAAAAACCCAGTATAAATACGGGCTATTGAGTCAACTTGGAGCCGTTTTGTTGAAATAACAAAGCGGCTTTTGACACCTTGCAAATTTTTCTTTATTTTTCAATGACGATTGACCCACAAGAATCCATTTAA
>Ga0233426_10000472_pt1 | contig 43084 bp, 30 predicted proteins | sample SI_118_April2016_6_FD_179875 | JGI IMG/M metagenome (GOLD analysis project Ga0233426, IMG submission 179875) | Seawater microbial communities from Saanich Inlet, British Columbia, Canada - SI_118_April2016_10_MG | ecosystem: Environmental > Aquatic > Marine > Inlet | place: Canada: British... | reverse complement strand
GTTTGGAGCGGGAAATCAGTGGTGCGACATTCGCTGAGAACTGCTGTGCCGAAAACAAAAAGCCCCTGACGATGCAGGGGCTTTATGTGTTTGGAGCGGGAAATCAGTGGTGCGACATTCGCTGAGAACTGCTGTGCCGAAAACAAAAAGCCCCTGACGATGCAGGGGCTTTATGTGTTTGGAGCGGGAAATCAGTGGTGCGACATTCGCTGAGAACTGCTGTGCCGAAAACAAAAAGCCCCTGACGATGCAGGGGCTTTATGTGTTTGGAGCGGGAAACCAGGTTCGAACTGGCGACCTGTACCTTGGCAAGGTACCGCTCTACCAACTGAGCTATTCCCGCTTTACTAGGGTTAAAGGCGTACTGCCTTGAACTATTTCTACACCAATATCTGGTTTGTTGGCAACCAGATCGGATGGCGTCCCCTAGGGGAGTCGAACCCCTGTTGCCAGGATGAAAACCTGGAGTCCTAGGCCTCTAGACGAAGGGGACTGAACACAACCGACGGCGCGAATGATATTGATCTTAGGCTGAATCGTCAAGTCGCAAACGGTCAAATTTCATGGGTAATGGCGGATCTTTTCAATTTAAAAGAGGATCACGCTCCGAATACTCTTGCCCTCATGCATATAGTCGAAGGCGGTATTAATTTCTTCAAGTGGCATGGTGTAGGTGATGAGTTCATCGAGCTTAATCTCACCGCTCATATACTGATCGACCATGCCTGGCAGTTGGGAGCGGCCCTTGACCCCGCCGAAGGCGGTTCCACGCCAAACCCGACCTGTGACCAGCTGAAAGGGTCGGGTGCTGATCTCCTGACCCGCGCCAGCCACCCCGATAATAATCGCTTCGCCCCAACCTTTGTGACAGCATTCCAGCGCGCTGCGCATCAGATTCACGTTGCCAACGCACTCAAAACTGTAATCAACTCCGCCATCCGTCATATCAACGATCACTTCGGTAATGCTATTGGCATGATCTTTCGGGTTAACACAATCGGTTGCGCCAAGCATCTTTGCCATCTCGAACTTCGAAGGGTTGGTGTCGACGGCAATAATGCGGCCGGCTTTGGCCATGACAGCGCCTTGAATAACAGATAAACCAATGCCGCCTAGGCCAAATACTGCGATGGTCGCGCCAGGCTCGACTTTTGCGGTATTGATGACAGCGCCAATTCCGGTGGTAACCCCGCAGCCCAGCAGGCAAATTTTGTCTAGCGGCGCGAGTGGATTCACTTTGGCGAGGGAGACCTCCGCGATAACGGAATACTCGCTAAAGGTTGAGGTGCCCATGTAGTGATAGACCGCCTCGCCCTTGTAGCTGAAGCGACTGGTGCCATCGGGCATGACGCCAAGCCCTTGAGTTGCTCTGACGGCGCTGCACAAATTGGTTTTGCCGGAAAGACAGAACTTACATTGGCCACACTCTGCGGTGTATAACGGAATGACATGATCGCCTACCGCCAGACTGGTGACGCCTTCACCCAGTTCAACCACAATGCCGCCGCCCTCATGTCCCAAAATCGCAGGGAAGAGACCTTCTGGATCATCGCCGGATAGGGTGAAGGCATCGGTGTGACAGACGCCACTGGCCACCATTTGAACCAGTACCTCACCGGCTTTGGGACCGGCAACCTCGATTTCGTCGATGACCAAAGGTGCGCCTGCTTTGAGGGCCAATGCTGCACGTGCTTTCATTCCATCTCTCCTATCATGTTCTTGTAAGGCGCATCTCAGTTACTGCGGCGAAACCCGATATAAAGACCACGGGGTTCTCCGACAAAAAATCGTTCGTTGCCAAAGGCATAATCTGCCCGTTCAGCATAATCGGTGTCTAACAGGTTCGTCACGCGGAAAAACACCTGCCAGACATCTGTGAGCGCAAGGCTTGATCGCAGGTTAACGAGGTCGTGGCCAGGATAGCGGTTGGTATTTTCCGGATTGGTAAAGTAGGGGCCGATATGAACCCATTCGAGTTCGCCGCTAACGCGTTCGGTCGGCGCCCAATTCACTTGCAGGCCGCCCATCGATCTGGGGGCAGTATCAATATCATTGCCTTGAATCGCCACCCGCGCGAGCGCTGGGTTGTTAGCGTAGCGGTGGCGAGCCAGCGTCCAGTTCGCGGACACCACGAGGTTATCCCGCAGTGCAAAGCGGCCTTCCAGCTCAATACCCTGATGTCGAGTTTCGCCATTGTCGACATTGGCCCGGGTGGTATCTTGAAAGATGAACCCGTCTTTGTTCATCCTAAAGCCAGTCAATTGGTAAGAAAGCCGAGCAGTCGTCCCGCGAAGACCAATTTCCAAGCTTTCAAGCGCTTCTGAGTCGATATCAGCGACGTTTTGACCATTCTGAAGCCGATATAACTCTGTTGCTTGAGGTGCTCTGAAGCCCTTAGAGAGCTGACCAAATAGCCTGTGCTGGCCAAAGGCGTAATTAAATCCCAGTTTTGGAGATAGATTGTTGAACGTATCCGAACGACTTTCTGGCCGATTGTAGCGACAACCACCGAAACCGCAGGTCGAGCCATCTTCCTTCGTGCGACCGCTGATCATGCGATTTTCATAATCATAATCAACGCGTTCGGCTCTAAGCCCGATTGTGATGAGTAGATCCTCAGAAACCGACCAATCATATTGGGCGAACGCCGCTGCAACCGTCGCCGTTACGTCGTAGTCGTAATGCTTGCCGCTGGGGATCGTGCCGACCAAAAAGGGACTGCCGCGGGTTTCGCCCGTTTGAGTTTGCTTTAAGAATCCTCGGGTTTGTTCGGCATCAAAACCGATAGTGAAGTTGTTCGTAAGCGCAGCGCTGGATTGCAATCCAAGGCTTCTGTGACGGTTCTCCTCTAGGGGCTGGCCAGGCAGAAAGTGCTGTAAGAAGCGCATGTCGGTCCAGCGCAGAAAGGGCGTGACCCGGAATTTGCCCGATTCGGACTGCCAATCTGATATCAATCGCGCCGAGCGCACGTCCCGGAAGGCTTCTGGGTTGGGGTTTAACTTTTTAAAGTCGGGATCCCGATAGGCATTGATACCCTGCACAAAACCTGAGGTTTCTTGGTTCAAGTTGGTTACGGCAAGGCTATTGATTACGTCAAAGGCGCCAATGCTTTTTTGATGCTTCAGAATCATTTTTTGTTGGCCGTACCCTGAGTCCGCTTTGTAGCCGTCATCAGAGGTTGCGGATACGCCAACAACAAGTTGCTTCTGCACGGATAAATGTTTCAGGCGAGCGTAGTCGTGGGGTCCAGCTTCAATTTGGGTGGTATTGCGTTGGGCGCCGGGTTCGGGCGTTCGAACCTGGATTAAACCGTGCAGGGCATTGGAGCCGTGGCTTGCCCCGCCCGGTCCTTTTAATACTTCAACGGCCTCTGCCAGTTCGCTGACCGATTCGAATAGTTCGTTGACGTTACAAAATCCGGAAGCGCGCAGCGGCACGTTATCTTGGGTCATTAAAAACGCGCCGCAGCCTCCAGCGCCGGTCAGTACCGGGGATCGAATCGCTGTTAAGTGTTCTTGGCCGTTGCCCCGGCTGATCCAAGTACCTGCGACTCGGGCCAATAATTCGTTAATGTGCACGGCTTGTGTTTGCGCGATGGTTTCAGCATTTACAACCGCTGCCGTTCGGGTCATGGCCAACCAAGGCTCTTGGGCCCGATTGGCGGTCACAATGACTTCTTCCAAGTCCAGACTCGGGTTGGCGACAACCTCCGAGGCGGATAAACTTGTTAACATAATGAGCGGCGCCAGAAGGCTGGATCGGTAATTCATAGAGTGACACACAACGCAGCTTAAATTGGACGCAAAGGGTATCGCACTTCGAGGGTCGTTGTCCTGTTCAAGCAGGTCTTTGCGCTAAATCGTCGCCGCGCCGGTCGCGTTAAAACGTCATTGATTCAAAACACCATCAAGAAGGGCTTTATGGGACAAATGCAACTGGGTAGTGCCACAACGGAATATACCAATCAGTACGACAAGCAATTATTGTTTCCAATTTCGCGTCAGCCGCAACGCGCTGAGCACGGCATCGAATCAAATAATACGCCTTTTACGGGGCGAGACCTTTGGAATGCCTATGAGTTCACCTACCTCACGCCCCAAGGCAAGCCGACGGCGGATGTCCTGCAAATAGAAATCCCGTTCAATTCGAGCGCGATTATCGAATCGAAATCGATGAAGTTATACCTGGGCAGTTTCGCTGGGACCCGCTTTGAGAGCCTTGAAGCCGTGATCGATTGCCTTGAGACCGACTTAACAGCGGCTTGTGAGGGACTTGTTCGGGTGCGGCCCGTGAACCCTAATCCGGTATCCGTTTTAAGCGCGCAACTGGCGGCTGCCCACTGTTTGGATGATGAGGCGGTTGGCGTGCCCGAGGGCGGTTACAGCACGGACACCTTATCGCTTGCGTCATCAGAGGTTGCGGAAGTCACCTATTATTCCGATCTGTTTCGATCGTTGTGCCCAATGACGGGCCAGCCCGACTTTGCGCGAATCATCCTGCGTATGACCGGTCCACAACTCGCTCGCCCTGGTTTATTGCAGTACCTGTTTAGCTATCGAGAACACGGCGAATTCGCCGAGCAGGTTGCAGAGCGCCTGTTCATGGACCTCTATCAAGCGGCCAAGCCCAGTAAGCTTGGTGTTCGAGCCGAATTTACCCGCCGGGGCGGTATCGATATTAATGCCGAACGGGTGTCGGGTTATCGCGATTGGGGTTATGTCCGGCACTATCGGCAATAGGCGGCACAAGGCGCGGTGTTAACTTCCTGCCGCGCAGTGCAAGCCGTTGAGGTCGACGTCAATGGGACTGAGGCCCCGCGTCGAGTCCTAAAATAGACCCTTGGGGACAGTCAGGGTAGTAAAGAGAGCTCAAAACGGTGTGTTGGGATCAAATAGTGGGAGCTGAAGGCGGGTTCAAGAGGGAATAAAAACAGATGACCGAAAGACTGTGTTTTGCAGCGCAACCGCCAGTTTCGGTGGCCATTCAGAATAGCGATGTGCGATTTCCTGTGCACCGAATCTTTTGTGTTGGCCGTAATTACCACGCCCATGCTGCAGAAATGGGCGTGACCGTTAATAAGGCCACAACCCAACCGTTTTATTTCAATAAACACCCCAGTGCGATTGCCGAGTCTGGATCGGGCATTGCGTATCCGCCGGAAACCAGGAACTACCATTTCGAAATGGAACTGGTCGTTGCGCTGGGGGCCGGCGGTTTTCAGGTCCCTGAGATCGCGGCCATCGATCTTGTTTACGGCTATGCGGCGGGGCTTGATATGACCCGGCGAGATCTGCAGCAGCGCGCCAAAGATCACGCCCACCCCTGGGACCTGGGTAAAGATTTTGAGCAGGCGGCGGTGATCTCACCACTTGTGATCAAACCCGAGGGCGCGCCGCTGCTTCAGCAGGGTGCAATTGAGCTCAGCGTGAATGAATCTGTGAAGCAGTCGTCCAACCTTTCCTTAATGATTTGGTCTGTGGCGGAGTTGATCTCCGATTTGTCTCGGTATTATCGCCTGCTGCCGGGTGACCTGATTTATACCGGTACGCCTGAGGGAGTTGGCCCAGTGTCGCCCGGCGACTGCCTAGAGGGCCGCATCGAAGGCATCGGTCAGGTGGTCGCCAACATTACAGGACCGACTGTTTAGAAGTGGCCGCGGTGCCTGAGCAGGCAGTATGTGCCTCACGGATGCTGCGGTCTGAGTAAGATTGTTTTGCCGGGCCCTTATTACGTCGCGATCAACGCCAATAAACATGACCCTTCGAGACCCGCAGAAGTGGCGTTTGTCATGGACGCGTCTTAGACGGTCGCGGTTTCATCGTCATCTTCAAGATCGGCATTGGCTAACGATGTCGCATAAGGGGCTTGTCCAAACCAAAGCAGGACCACACCCAAGACGCCAAAAAAACTGGTCATGGTAATCATGGAGTATCGCACGCCGTCAGTGCCGGGAAAGACAAACTCGTTAAACGCGCCGGCCAGCGGCGGGCCAAACATCATGCCGACTGAACCGGTCAACATATAAACCGCAGCCACCCGAGCCCTGAGGTGGGGCGGCGTAATTACAGGCAATGAACCGGCGGCGATGCCAAAGGGTGAATTAACCGCCATGAGCGCCGGGGCATAGAACACAAACGCCCAAAAGGCGGACGGCGCGACTTGGATCAATAAGATGCAAGGAATGGTCAACAAGCCGCCGATCATCCCCGCGGTGATGTTTGCATCCAAATGACCTTGCGCGCGGCGATGTGCGGCGAACCAGGCAACCGCCAAAGGTCCCAGCGGCCCAAAAATCACGAAAATCCAACCGAAGGTTTGTGACGCGCTCGCGGCAGACAAGCCATGAACCCGGACGAAGAAGGTCACCGACCAAAACACAAAAGCGTAGCCGGTAAGGACTAGGCACACGAACCCCAAGTGATGGAAAGTTATGGTGCGCGCATTTTGTCGGTAAAACCGAATCAGTTGCTCGGTATCCGAGCCTTCGCTGGCCGTAGAGGGCGTCAGCCGTCGGATCGGTTCTTTTAGTCCTAAAAAAAATACAGCAAGGATAAGGCCCGGCGCGCCAACATACACAAACGTTTGCTGCCAAGGTTTTAATTCGCCGAAAAAGGGAAGGGTCATTGGCGCGCTGGACTCCACCATGTTCAACACGTAGCCGCCGATAATAAAAGCGAGACCGGTGCCGATGATGGGGCCGGCTTGAAAAATGCTCAAGGCCAAAGGCACCAGTTTTCGCGGAAAATAGTCCCCGATCAGCGAAGTCGTTGCTGGGGTCAGGGTTGCTTCGCCGATGCCCACACCAATACGCGCTAAAAAGATCTGCCAATAGCTTCGGGTCAGACCGCAAGCAATTGTCAGCAGTGACCAAAGAAAGATTCCAATGGCGATGATGTGTTTGCGGCTGCGTTTGTCGGCAAGGGTTGCAATCGGCAAGGCTGCTGCGGCGTAGAACAGCGCAAACACGCCGTACAGCCAGCCGATTTCAGTATCGCCTACGCCTAAATCTTGCTGCATTGGGCCAACCACGATCGCGACCACTTGCCGATCGATGAAGGCAATCAACGAGGCGATAATCAGCACGAACACCACAAACCAGGCGTAACGTCGGGGCGGGTAGGGCTGTGGGTTGTTCATGGCGTGTCGATTTTTGAAGTTCAGCTTACAGCATCTCAGTCAAAGGGTTCGTTTGGCAAGTCCTGGTCTGAAAAGGTTGGCTAAAGGCCGTCAAAGGCTCAACCCGCTTTCCTAAAACGATTTGGCAATAAAACAATTTTTTAACAATAGAAGGTTTCAGTCGCCGCGTTTGGGGCGGATTTTGGCGCGCGCCCAACCTAAGAAGGTATTGGGCCCTAAAACATATTGGTCGATTTTGGCATTTTGCTCAGCCAAGGCTTTGGGGTTTTTGAAAATCTGTTCACGCCGCACCAAGTCTTGTTCTGGGTCGAGCGCTCGGATCACCTGGGCAGGATTGCCGGCGGCGATGACGTTCGCAGGAATATCGGTCGCCACGACTGAGCCCGCGCCAATAATGCTGTTCTCGCCGATGGTCACGCCCTTGCAGACCGTTGCGCCATCTCCAAGCCAAACATTGTTGTGCAGCGTCACGGCCTTGGTGGTGCCGATCGGTTTCGTTCGATCGTACAGGTCATGCCAATCTGCGTCGGTTACATAACTGCCCGCGGCCAGCATGCAGTTGTCGCCGATGGTAATGCGACTAGCGGCATCAATTCGAACGCCAGGGCAGATCAGGACATGATTGCCGATGTCGATTTGACCCTGCTGCTGCCCCAAGTGCCAGGTGGACAGCGAAACCCGGCGGTCCTTTGCCGTCACCATGTGAAGAAAGGCGCCAACCCGAATCTCGGCCCCGAACACATCGATGTTCCAAGGTTTCATGAGCAGCGCGCCGGAACCGAGGCCAGCAAAGTGGGGCGCAATAAAATGCCTGCCGTACCACTGCTCGAAGGCTTGAAAACTATTTTTTAACCAAAGGGGCCGATGGTCATGAATCATAAGGTTTTGGGCCAATGGGGTTATCGGCTTTTATTGTAAGAGATCCCGGAAACGGTGTCCTGCCTGATCTAGAAAAACGGTAGACTATCGGTTTCGGGCAAAACAGATGCGGCTCCGCGTCATCGTTATGCAGTAGGCAATGAGATACACAGAGGAGGTCACCATGGAGGCAGTGGAGGCACTATTAAGTCGGGTTTCGTCGCCGAGGCTCACGGGCTCGGTGCCTGCGTCGTTGCTTGCAGATATGGTGCAGGCTGCTCAGCGCGCGCCGGATCATGCGCAGCTGGCGCCGTATCGCTTTTTAGCGATAACGGCAGAAGGACGCTCAGCGTTCGGTGAGCTGATGGTTGCAGCAAGGTTAGCGGCCGCGCCGGATACCGATTCGGCAACACTTGATAAGTTGCGGCTCAAGCCCCTGCGGGCGCCCATGATTATTGTTGGCATTGCCTCGCCAACAGCGCATCCCAAGGTGCCTGAAATCGAGCAACTATTGACGGCTGGGATTGCGCTGCAAAATATGTCGTCGATGGCGTGGGCTAAGGGCTTTGGGGCCATCTGGCGTACCGGTGATTTGGCATACAATCAGCATTTACAGGCAGGTCTTGGTCTTGCAGATCATGAACAGATCACGGGATTTTTGTACCTGGGTGAAATTGAGGGTCGACTCAAAACGCCTTCACAATCGAGTCCAGTTGAATTACTTGCGCACTGGCCGTAACGTCGAGCAGTCACCAAAACGCTAAAAGCCCCATGCTAGATCGCGGTTAGGTAGTCCACGACGTGCACTCGCGCGGCCTCGGCGCGCAAGCCTAGTAGCTGGCCTTGAAATCGAATCACCGCACGTCCAGATTTAGGTGCTCCAGGCAGCGAAATCCAGTATACTGCGTCGGCCACCTTGGTCCTCTCGCAATAAATAGAGGTGAACTCCGCCAGGCCCGGAAGGGAGCAACGGTAACTTCGATTTTATGTGCCGGGATGCGGCTAAGGTGGTCTTCTTTTTCCTTTTGCGGCCGCCGGGATCATCTCGTGCTCTTTTACGGCAAGATCTTCATGTTGATAACCTGCCTTGGTTGACGCCAATAAGGCGCTCATGATCCCTGATGTAGCGTAAAAAAACGATGGTGCGTGCAAGCAACGGCCTTAGGATCTGGATGGCGCGTGCTGCTGTTCGGTTGTATGGGCCATGAATAAGCGCTTGGCCGACACTAACGACTCTGCTGCGGGCTCGCCGCACACGTCATCGTTGCGCGCTAGCTGCCGGCCAAGCACATCATCTGAATGGCAATCGGTCCGAATCCTGGATAACTAATCTTGTCGCCCGCATTGCGAAAGTCTTTTTGCATTGGGTTATGAGCCGCTTGTCCGCTTTGCATCCAGCCCCCGGCGGAGGCGCTGTTCTGCCAACGGGTGTGATCGATCGTCTGGATTGCCCGGCGATCATCTTGTCTCGGACAACCGTTTATCCTTAAACGACGTACAGGTAGATTGGTACAAAAAGAAAACGTGCGATGGCAATGGCCGCCGGTAAGCAAAAATATATCCAAACCACAGTCCAATCGAGGTAAACCTTGAATGAAAATCAATTTGAAAGCGATTGCGTTGCTGATGACCCTGTTTAGCGGCGATAGCCTAGCGGAGCCTTTGCGGATTTTGGGGCTGAACAACGCGGCACCAGGGCTGCGGTGGCAGGTAGTAAATGATACGGTGATGGGGGGGCGCTCCTCGAGCCAAATAAAACGCGTGGGCCAGGGGCTGCAGTTCAGCGGCCGATTGAATACTAATGGGGGTGGCTTCGCATCATTGCGCAGCGATCGTATGGGCCTCGACCTTGCCTCTGCGACACTTGTCCGATTGACCGTGAAGGGTGATGGTCGGACCTATAGTGTTCGGCTGTATGCGGCTGGGCGGCGGGTCTCATATCAGCATGCATTCAGTACTGCAGCGGATGAGTGGCAGACCGTTGAACTCAAAATCCCAGAATTTTACGCGTCCTGGCGTGGGCGGCGGATGGATCAGGGTCCTTTGGCCGCAGCGGATATCGCAGGGTTGGGCTTGATCTTGGCAGACGGTAAGGATGGCGCTTTTGAGATTCAGGTCGGCTCAATCGAATTCGATGCGCAGGCTGAGCCGGACTCGCCTGATCTTTCTCAAACGTGATCAACCTAATGCTGGCTCGGCCGCGCCTAGCCATAGTCTTACTCGTGATGAGTTCGATCTGCGTCGCGGATCCGCCGGCGCAGGCGCAAGTGCCGTATCGGATTGTTGCGTCGGACAGAGATGGCATTGGAAAAGTCTACATGGGGCGACAAATCTCGCACGTGATGGGGCATCAGGGGGCGTCATGGCTAGAACGCGGTAGCCGGCGCACTGAAGAGCGTACAGACCTGCTGATTGCCAATTTGCCGCTTGAGCCTGACTTCGTCGTGGCGGATATTGGCGCCGGCACCGGTTATTTTAGTCTTCCGATTGCGGCTCGGGTGCCACAGGGGCGCGTTTTAGCAGTCGACATCCAGCCGGAAATGCTGGAGATAATTTCGAGTCGCATCGTTCAATCCGGCATTGCTAATGTCGAACCGGTTTTGGGTGGCATCGATAGCCCGAATCTCGCTGCGAGCAGTATTGATCTTGCCTTTATCGTCGACGCCTACCATGAGTTCTCGCACCCTTTTGAGATGGGCCAGGGTTTGTTCGAGGCCTTGAAACCAGGTGGGCAGTTGGTGCTGATTGAATACCGGGGCGAGGATGCGTCAGTCCCCATCAAGCGCTTGCACAAAATGACAGCGCAGCAAGCCGGTAAAGAGATCCGTGCGCTGGGCTTTAGGGGCCCCGACGTGCTGGATGTGTTGCCCCAGCAGCACATCTTAATTTTTACCAAACCGAGCGGGTAAAACGCCGGTAACCTGGAGAGCACTCTGTAAGAAAGTAGCGGTCGCCGCGTTTTCTGCCGTGACGCACGAAACGAATACCCGATTGAATATCCCATCGCAAGGTTGTGCCCTCTGCATTATTTAGACCATCGATTGGTGTCGCTAAAAGCGCCGTCCGCGGGCTGCTCGTTGGGGGTTATTTTTAAAACAAAGCGCGGTATGCTGATCGTCAAACAAATGTTGAACAAGCCATTGGAGCCACTATGTCAGACCACTTGATCGAAACCCTTGACGCTGGGGTTTGTACCCTCACCATGAATAGGCCCCAGGCTCGAAACGCGATGAGCGGGAGCATGATGGCTGCCCTGAATGAAGCTATCCCGAGAGTTGCGGCCGATCCAGCGGTACGGTGCGTCGTGCTCACCGGGGCAGGCGGTGCTTTTTGTTCGGGCGGCGATGTTAAAGGGTTTGCCTCGGATAATGCAGGCGGTAGCGGTACGATCCCGTCCCTTGAAGAGCGCGTGCACAATTTAAGACAAGGCATGGAGCTGTCACGTTGGCTGCACGAGATGCCAAAGCCGACGCTTGCGATTATTCCTGGCGCCGCGGCGGGTGCTGGCTTGTCGATGGCCTTAGCCTGTGATCTGCGCTTTTCCCTCGACACTGCTAAAATCACGACAGCATTTTCAAAAATTGGTGCCTCGGGTGACTACGGCGGTTCATATTTTTTACCCTATCTCGTGGGCGCGGCAAAGGCGCGTGAGCTTTATTTTACAGCGGATGTGATCAGTGGGGCGGAAGCCTTCGCGATGGGTCTGGTAAGTAAAGTGGCCTCCGCCGATGTGTTTGACGCGGAATCCAAAGCCTATGCCCAGATGTTGGCGAACCTACCGACGGTTGCTGTGGGTTATATGAAAAAGAATTTGAACACCGCTCAAAACGGTACGCTCGCAGACGTGTTTGATCGTGAAGCAATGCACATGATGCGGTGTTTTATGACCGAAGATCACAAAGCGGCTGCCAAGGCCTTTGTCGAGAAGAAGCCGCCGGTTTTTTATGGCAGGTAAATCCGCCGGGCTCCTGCGGGGGATAAATCCGCCGGGCTTTTGTGGGGGATCAATCCGCGAGGCTTTTGCCGGGGGATCAAGCCTCTCGCGCCTCGAAAACGTGGCAGAAGATGCCGTCAGGGTAAAAATTTTCTGTTTCTGTTTCTGTTTCTGTTTCTGTTTTTGTTCATGGTGATGGAGATTCGGTCACCCAACTGGAGAGGGCCGTGACATGAGTATTATTGAAAATGCAGACATAGAAGGCTGGATTGCTAAAGAAACACCGGAAGCAGTCCTCGAACCGAATCTGCCGATCATTGATCCGCATCATCATCTTTGGGATCTGCGCCGTAATAATGGCATGGGTTTCCGACAAGCTGTTTACTTATGCGAGGAGATCAGCCGAGATATCTCAGACAGCGGACACAACATTGTGCAGACGGTTTTCGCGCAATGTGGCGCTTTTTATCGAGCTGATGGGCCCAAAGAAATGCGCTGCATCGGTGAGACTGAGTTTGTAAACGGTATCGCCGCCATGAGTCGTTCAGGACTCTACGGCCCCACCAGACTCTGTACCGGTATCTTCTCAACGGCCGACCTTAGGTTGGGCGCCCGGGCAGAGGCGGTGCTGACGTCGCATCTCGCGGCAAGTTCAAACTTCCGGGGTATTCGCAGCGCTTTCCCATCGGACCTTAACGAAACCTTTCTAGCGGGTTTTGCGCTACTTGAAAAGTATGATTTGAGTTATGACAACTGGTCGCCGGATTTCACCCGCTTGCCGCGCTTGGCTGATCTCGCAAATCGGTGTCCCGGTGTCACGATTATCGTTAATCATTTGGGCGGCCGAATAGACCCAGATGCCGACGCGGATGAAATCATTGCTTGGCGAAAGGCGATCGACGCGGTCGCGGCCTGCCCCAATGCTGTCATGAAACTAGGGGGTGCTCAAATGCGGGTGGACGATTGGGAGCCGCCCTATCACATGCATCAGACCGATAGCCCTTGGGGCTCCGACAGATTCCTTGAGACGTTATTGCCACGCTATCAGTATGCGTTGGAAGCTTTCGGTCCAGAGCGTTGTATGTTTGAAAGCAACTTCCCCGTGGATAAAGACTGTATTTCTTATCGTACTTTGTGGAATTTTTTTAAAAAGATGGCAAGCCAGCTCGGTCTGTCCGAGTCAGAAAAAACGGCGGTCTTCAGTGGTACAGCCGCAAGAGCCTATCGTTTGCAGGCGCCTTAAGAGCGCTCGGGGAACAAGTTTTCAGTTATTGCAATGCCTAGGAGGGCCGAGACCGTAAGCTCGCGTCCTGCGGTTACCGGCTCTGACTTTGATAAGACAAAGCGGTGCGTGTTGCAGGCCGCGCGGGCGCAAGTGGGGAAGTCGCGGGGCATTGCGCCCCGCGATGATTTCATTAGTGTACGGGTTGCGCGCCGATAGCGCGTACTATTAGCCTGCTGCGTTGGGCTTAGGCTGCCTTGCCGATGATGAGATCGGCAAGCAAGGCCCGCTGGTATTTCGCATCCCCATACAGCACCTGGTTGTGCATTTGCCGCTTGAAGAACAAGTGCACATAGCATTCCCAAGTAAAGCCAATGCCCCCATGAAACTGAACGGCTCGACTGCTGCTGAAGACGGCCATGTCGCTGGCTTCAGATTTTGCCATGCGCGCCAAGCGAAGGGCTTCAGCGGGTTCATGGTCTATGGCGCAGGCGGCGTGGTAGGTAAGCGATTTGGCATTGTCGATCTGCAGCATGACATTGACGAGCGGATGCTTCACTGCTTGGAAGAAGCCCAAAGGACGATCGAATTGAACGCGGGTTTTGGCGTATTCAACGGTCGTTTGCAACAGCCATTCGCCGGCGCCAACCATGTCGGCAGCAACGAGGCTTAATAGACCCGGTAAGGCGGCATCAATGGCGGCACTGCCCGTACCGGGCGCTGCCAGCTCAATTGCATCGACCTGTTTGAACGTCAGCCGCGCTTGATCTCGCGTAAGATCAATAACGCTGTCTGGGGTGAGGGTAAGCCCATCGGCCGCAGCTGACACGAGGTACAAACCAACGCCTGCATCACTCCGCGCGCTCACGATAAATTGTGCGCACTTGCGAGCATCTTGCACGAACGCTGCAAGACCGTCCAAACGCCCGTCGGCATTAACCCGAACGTCGGTCGCCGCGCTGTCCCATTCGCCCTCGGCATTGGTGAGCGCAAGGGCGGTAGCTTTGCCCCCAGCAATCTCGGTGAGGGCGGCGGTGGCCGCCGCTGAGTCGCACGCGTTCAGAACAAAGGTTGCACTCAAGGTTGCAATGAGCGGCGACGGAAAAGCAGTCCGGCCCACTTCTTCCGCTAGCGCAATGGCCGCAACCGCTGGCATGCCAATGCCCCCAGCTCCTTCGGGCACGCACACGGCGGTCCACCCCAGATCGACAATTTGCTGCCAGAGCCCTTGGTCCCAGACGCAGTCGTTAGGGCGGTCGAGATTGAAATCACTCGCAACCATGCGGTGCAGCGTGTCGCTGCTGCAATGATCGCTCAGGAATTTTCGCGCCGAGTCTCGGAGCATGACTTCGTCTTCGCCAAAGCCAAAATTTTTCGGTTGTTCAGCCATCGTGATCTCCTACTTCGACTTGGGAAGGCCGAGCACACGCTCGCCTAAAATGTTGCGTTGCACTTCATTCGCGCCGGCTGCAATGGTGACGCCGAAACTGTTCATGTACGCCAAGGGCCACTGGCCGCCAGCAGGAGCGTTCGGGTCGTTTCGATTCAGGGTGCTTGCTGCGCCTTCCACCCGGTAGGCGACCTCCGCTAAGTCCTGATTGAATTCGGTGCTAACCAACTTGCTTTGCAGTGGAATCCGCATCGGATGATCGGTTAACTCAGCGACCGCGCTGCGCCGATTGTTTTGCTGAATAGATTCCCGCCGGATCATGAGTTTGATGATCTCATCGCGTAGCACTGGATCATCTGCGGCGGTTTTACCCAGGCGCTGATGCGAACGCGCAAGATCAATTAAGGATCCGACCGAACTTACAGAGACGCCAGTCTCACCCTCGGTTGCCATACCGCCGGAGGCGGGCGTGACCAAGGGTCCTGCACCGCGCTCGTGGGCCAAGGTGGTCATGGCGACCTTCCAGCCTGCACCGACAGCATCAAGCCGATACCGGTCGGGAATTACCAAGTTTTCGAATAGCACTTCATTGAAACCGGTTTGCCCCGTCATCTTAATGAGCGGTTGAACCTTCACGCCCTTGCCGAGAGCTGATTTGATTGGCACGACAAAATAAGACAGGCCGTTATATTTATCGCTCTTGTCGGTGCGGCATAGCAAAATCATCCAGTCGGCAAAGTGTGCGAGCGAGGTCCACACCTTGTGGCCATTGATAACCCAATTGTCGCCATCTTTCTCTGCAAAGGTTTGTTGGTTTGCCAGATCGGAGCCCGCGCCGGGTTCGGAAAATCCTTGGCACCAGATGTGCTCGCCAGAGAGGAGCTTGGGCAGTAGTTCTGCCTTGACGTCGTCCTGAGCGTGAAAAAAGATGGTGGGCGCGGCCATACCCATACCAATAATATTGGGCAAGTAGGGCGTCTTGGCGCGCTGCATTTCTTGATTGGCGATACCTTGGTGACCTTCCTTGCCGCCGCCGCCGACTTCAACGGGATAATCGCAGCCGATCATCCCCGCATCATAGGCTGCCTTTTGCCATTGCTGCAGCCATTGCATGGCATCGGGGTCGCTGAGCTCGAGCGCGCCCTGAGGGATCGTAACCGGTGGTTTGCCGGGGTGATTGTTCGAGAGCCATGCTTGGCATTGGCTTCGAAATTGCGCTTGTTCAGGGCTGTCTTTACGTTCAGATTCAGACATATTGGCTTCCTTTCATCTAATGATTCATACCTTAACCGGACTTTATTGTAACGAACTCGGTCGCGTAGGGCACGGGCTGTATGCCGTAAGGCGCTGAGCCGGTTGGTGGAAATACGCTCCTGAGAAGGCTTGGGATTACTTTCGACGGTCATGGGGTTTCGGCACCGACGTTGATTCTGATAGGTTTAGTTGTTCGGCCGCTTTTTTGAGGGCCGTTAGGCGCGACCATTACGCGGGCAAAACGCTGGATAACCCGATTTAGGAGCTTTATATGGTAAGTATTATAGGCAATATCAAACCGGAAGATGATTACACCCATGAGCTTGGCCCCGAGCCGAACTTTAATGAATCGGTGTATTTTAATTTTTTTGATCCGGTTCAGAATCGTGGCGGCTTTGTTCGGATTGGCAACCGAGCAAATGAAGGTTACGCGGAAATGACCGTCATCGTTTGGAACCCGGATGGATCGGCCTACTTCAACTATAAAAAACCTGAGATCACGCACAATGATGCCTGGAATGCTGGCGGACTGAGCATTGAGATCAAAACCCCAGCCGAAAAAGTGCGGACGCGGTACGAAGGATCAGCTTTGTTTATGACCGACCCGATGCAAATGCAGGATCCGGGACAGGCATTCAAAAACAATCCCCGTGAGACCTTGGTTATTGACCTGGAGCATCAAGCGGTTGGGCCTTTGTATGGGCATGTGGGCGAGCCGGGTGACGGCAACGAATTCGCCCGCTCTCACACTGAACAGCACATGAAGGTTCAAGGGCATTTGACTCTTGGTTCAGGTAATCCGATTGCTTTTTCTGGCTGGGGGCTGCGGGATCATTCCTGGGGCCCACGGTTTTGGCAGGCAACGCCGTCTTATCGTTGGCTAACCGGCAATTTTGGCGACGATCTGGGAATGATCGTTACCACGAATGGCGACGGTGTTGGCCGCGGCTTGTTTCAACAAGGGGACACCTTGGTCCGGATCGAGTCCGCGCAAATCACGACTGACTATCGACCTGGCACCCTGTTTCATGAGCGTCTGCTGGTGGACTGCACGCTAGAAGATGGGCGTCAACGCCAAATCACCGGTCAGGTAATGGGCTACATCCCACTACGTAATCGTCGCGGCGGCCAGAACACCCATGTTGGGGAAGGCATGACGCGCTACACGTTGGATGATGGTCGCGTAGGTTACGGGCTGAGTGAATATCTAACGCAACCGCCAGAAGAGACTTAGCAAGGGTCTTTTTCGAGGGGCTGCGGTGGGACAGGTCGTTACGTTATGCGGCGCATCGAGGAAGTGTTGGCTGAACCAAGTCGGCAAACAATGATATGGTTTAGACGTGCAAGTGCCAGCGCACGCCACCAACGGTCACGCTCGAGTCGGTGACCAAACAGCCTCGACTGGCAGCGTCGCGCTGAATCCCAGCTTTATCCGCAACGCGAAGGTGAATGCCTGAAAGGCCAGGCCCGCGGTCGTCGTTTAATTCAATGAAGCTCAACTGGGCGTTGTTGAGTGCAACCTGCCATGCGTCATTTGCGTAAGCTGCCGGTACACCGATGATCCCCGCCCATTTCTCGGCCAAGGCTTCTGGGTCCGCACACTGCAATTCAATGCCGGTAAAATCGACGGTGCGATGCTGATCGACTTTTGCCTCCCAACCCATGCCGCCGACGGGCATCCAATGACCGCTAAAATCGTTCTGCGCATCGGTTTCAATTTCGAGAAAAGCCGCTTGCAGATCGCCAGGATGAAATTGGATTAGATGCCAGTCATCGCGCTCGGTTTCATGGGCGATTCGAACCCCATCATCGAGCGCGCGCTGCCTTGCAGTTTGCTGGGCGGCTTTGCTGCTGGCTTGGGTAATAACCATATAGCCGCCATCGCCACCACGACGGTCAAGATATCGCCCGGCGGCGGTGCCAGGCTTAATCGGCGCCACAACTTCTAAAAAATTTCGACCGATTGGCATTAAGGTATTTTCTAAACCAAAAACCCCAACGCCCGGGTCAACGTAACAAGGCTTGACGCCAAAGATTTGGGTAAGATCAGAAATAGTGGGCGCGAGCTGCTCCGCAACCAAACAAATTTGTCGAAGTTGTAGCGTCATGGCAGGATCTCCATCGGGGTAATGTAAGGAGTCTAGCCAACTCCTCGTCGTTTTGCATGAAGGCTGTTTTGAGCGAATATTATTGGTCCCGCGTTTTGAAAAGGCGCTATGAATAAAACGCTATGAATAAGACGCGATGAATAAAACGTAGGGAAGCAAGGGCTGCGAACAAAGGTCGTTAAATAGAGGGCTTTAAATGGAGGGCTTTAGATAGAGCGCCATTATTGAAGCGCTTTTGGTGAAAGACTTTTAATAAAAAGCTTTTAATAAAGAGCTTTTAATGAAGTGTTTTAAATAAGGAACGCTTAATAGGAAGCTTTTAAAAAATGGCTTTGAATCAACGGCGAGGGCTAACGAATTTTGCGAACGGCGCCCGAGCTCTGGGTGATGGGCGTTCCAGACGCGACCGGTTGCGACGTTTGAAAAAGAGCCTAGTAGAATCCAAGCACCGGACTCGATGCGCTCGCTAACAGCGCTTTAAACCCAAAGAGTAAAGAAGGTTGTTTAAATCATTCACATTGTCAATGTTCAAGTCTTTACAAGCCTTGAATCATTCACGAAAGAAGGGTCTGCAGATAGGGCTCAAAGGCGTAACCGCCGGTTGCCGCATTGATTTGGATATGCTGTTGTTGTCGGTGCTTTTGGTGAGCACTTCGTGCTTGGCACTTGCGTCAAGCGCTACGTGCACCAATTGTCATCAAGCTCAGGTTGCGGCCTGGTCTGATTCTGATCATGCCTGGGCGATGCGCCTACCAGAGACCGTAAATGTAAAAGCGCCGTTTCAAGGGGAGGCGCTTACCTTTGATGGCCTGGAAGGTGTCTTTGATCAAAGTGATCGGGCGTCTGCCGACGACGCGGTCACGCAGCGGGCGGTCCTAGGATCAGACAATGGTGTTGGGCCAATCCAGTTTCTCATGCACCTGCGAGACACCAAAGCAGGGCAGATGGACTTTCAACGCTTTACAGTGCGCTACACCTTTGGCCATGAACCCCTGCAGCAATATTTAATTGCGCTGGGAAAGGATCGTTTGCAGGTCGCGCCGTTTGCGTATGACACACGGCCCGCAGCACAAGGGGGGCAGCGCTGGATTCATCTAGAATCATTCACAGGATCCGATCGGTTTGCAAGATTCGATTGGCGGCAGCCGCTGCAAAACTGGAACGGCATGTGTGCGGACTGCCATTCTCGAGGGTTTAAGCGGGGTTATGATCCGGCGACCCAGTTATTTAATTCCAGCTTTGCCGCAATCAATGTGGATTGTTTAGCCTGTCATAATCCGAATGAGGGTCATGGCACGGGTGATGGATCACCTAAGCCGGAGGCGGGTCAGTGGGTCCGTCCATCCGAGACCCGTGTCGCGCACTGGGAGGGCACGCCCCGCGATCCTGCCGCGATGGACACCTGCTTTGCATGTCATAGCTTGCGTACGCCGTTAACCGATGGGTTTCATTCGAAAACGCCTTTTTTAGATCAGTTCAAACCAGAGTCCGTCATACCGCCGTTTTATCAGGCCGACGGCCAAATTGAAGGAGAGGTTTATGTTTATGGGTCTTTTCTTCAGAGCAAGATGTACGAGGCGGGCGTTCAGTGCCAAGACTGTCACGACCCGCATACCGCAGCGGTCAAGTTTCAAGGCAATGCAATGTGTCTCACGTGTCATCAACCAAAAGCGTATCAAGCGCGGCAACATCATGGTCATGCACCGAGTAGCGAGGCATCACAATGTATCACCTGCCACATGCCGGGGAAAACGTATATGGGAGTCGATTTTCGTCGGGATCATCGCTTCGGCGTGCCGAGCGCACCTATTAGCCAAGCACTCGACACCCGAGATGTTTGCCAGTCATGCCACGAAGACCGTTGGGTTGCCTTTCTGGCGCTAACTGAGGCGAACAGCCCGCTCGAGCAGGCTCCGCAGTCCATGCCTTGGAGGCGACAAAATTCTGTAATGGTTCACGCGGCAGGCTCAGACCCGAGTGAGCAGGTCCTAGCAATGTTGGCGGATGACAGGGTGCCTGCCATCATGAAAGCTGCGCAGCTTGAAACCTCACTGGAACCCGCACTGCGATCCTCAGAGCGGTGGTTAAGCACGGCGTTGACGCATCCAGAATCGCTGGTTCGACTGAGTGCAATAAAAGTTGCAAACGCTGTAAATGCCCAAGTGGATGTCGAGATTGTCAATGGGTTGCTGCGGGACCCGGTACTCGCCGTTCGTCTTGCCGCGCTGCTGATTGGGCACCAAAGAGATTTGGCTGCATCCATGGCTGGGGCCGCCAACCCTGCGGCGCTGAAAGCCATGCAAGCGTCGGCCGACATAAGTCTTCGCCAAAATGCTTGGCGTGGTGAGGGCAGGCTGCAAAGGGCGCAGGGCCAGATGATGGAGGGGAACTGGGCCGGGGCTGTGGCCGAGTTGCAAGCGGCTGTGACACAGGATCCGTATTTTGTGGGCGGTTATCTGAATTTGGCCGATGTGCGTCGTCAACAAGGCCGAGAAGATGAAGCCTTAAGTGTTCTGACGCGGGGACTGGATCTGCTCCCGAGTGAGGCCATTTTGCATTACAGCGCGGGGCTGACCCATATTCGGCTCAAAGCGTACGCCGCGGCCCAGCCGTTCTTGGCTAAGGCGAGTGCGCTTGCGCCAGCACGAGTCGATTTTTTCTATACGCATCTAGTTTTGATAGACGCCTTGGGAAAACGTGTTGAGGCGCTTGATCGAATCAAGTCGCGATACCCAACCGGTGCGCCGCCCCAGATCGAGCAGCTCCAAAAGAATTGGCAGCGCGAGCTGTGATCAACTTTAAGAGTGTCGATGTCTGGCGAGGACTGGTTTAGATTGGTTCGTCTGATGCTCGTGATAGGGTCCTAACAGTCGGCGCTATTACCCCGCTCAGCGGCGCCTGCTGGGCCGGTCTAGAAGGGCGTTTGGGTTTGGCCGATCCGTTCTAGTTAGTGCGCCGGGAGCCGTATTTGTAAGGTGTTATGCTTCGATATGCTCTGAAAACAATGGATGCGGTATCGCCGCTAACGGGTTTGCAGTATTCGAGGTGGGATATTTGAAAGCAGAATTGACTGCCGCGCGCAACTCAATTTGCTGAATTTATTCGATTTTTCTTTAACAGATGGGCTTGCGAAAAAATAAAATCCGCTCTATCTTCCTAATTCTAGAAAACAAAAAGGGGAATGGAATGTCGAGAGTCTCGCTTAAGAGGCTGGTCATGGCGTTGGTAACATCGGCAACTGCGGTTGCTTTTGTCCCAACAACCTGGGCAGAAGAGCAAATTGAAGAGGTCGTGGTTACTGGTTCCTACATTAAAGGATCTCCAGAAGACGCCGAACTTCCCATCGATGTCATCACAAGTGCGGATCTTGAAAAAATGGGATCTCCGTCCATTATCGAGATGGTACGGAACTTAGGTGTGACAGCGGCGAACTTAGGTGAGACCAACCAGTTTACATCTGGTGGCCAAGCCAATGAAGGGGTGGCAACGGTCAACCTGCGAGGATTGGGCGCAGCAAGAACCTTGGTTTTAGTTAATGGTCGACGGCATGTTGCAACAGAAAGCGCCGGCGTCGATATTAATGCCTTTCCGATGAATGCTATTGGCCGAGTCGAAATGCTGAAAGATGGCGCTGCGGCAGTTTATGGCTCAGACGCCATTGGTGGCGTGGTCAACTTCATCACTCGAAGTGGGTACGAGGGATTTGAAATCGGGGGCTCCTTCCAAGACATTCAAGGCTCTGACGGGGATTACTCGGTAGATGCCATCTGGGGTGTCGCACGCGATAATTGGAACTTCATGGTTGCCGCCGAGCATGGTGGCCGAAACGAACTGCCGATTAAATCGCGAGATTGGGCGCTTGTGAACACCGACGTCAACCCTATTGCAGGTTGGTCAGGAATTGGTAACCCAGGACTGAACGTTTGGTTCGCGGGTGTTAATGCGGGTCAAGACGTACCTGTTAACGTAACCTTGGCCGATGGTACCTCGCAAGAACAGACACTCACGACAGCTGGCGGCTCATTCACGAAAGTTTTCAACGATCCACAGTGTGCCAATTTGGGCGCATTGCGAACTGGAAACGGCCTTTGTGGATTCAACTATGGTTGGTTCGACAATCTGATCGAAGAAACTGAACAGACAAAGATTTACACTGAATTCAATTTGGATTTTAGTGATGACCACAGACTTCACGTTGAAGCTATGTATTCCGAAGTCGACTTACCTGAGTGGAAAACGTCGCCTTCTTATCCCCCGCAGTCTTTGTACGGTCCGGATCGAGTGATCCTTCCAAATCACCCGGGTTTCATCGATTTTAATAATTTCTATGGTCTAACCGCGGCCGGTGGCGCAGCGTCGATCACCGAAGCTCAGGCAATTTCAAGTCTGGACGTCACCGGGTTGGCAGAAGGTGCGAGTGTTTCTGGTATCGTCGGCGGTGCTGACGCGGCAGCAGCACTTGGTCGAGCGCCAACGGCTTTTACCGTCAGTCGAGCCATGGGTGTCTTAGGCGCCTTCGGAACGGGTGAGCCTGAAGCTGCACAGCGGCTTACACAAACGTCTCGCATCGTGCTTGGCCTCGATGGCGAGCTGTTCAATAATGAACTCAGTTATGACGTGAGTGTGGCTTGGTCTAAGCGCAACCGCGATATTGGCGGTCAAGACATGTTTGTGGAACGCATGGGTTTGGCGCTGCGAGGTTTCGGTGGACCCAATTGCGATTTGCCAGCAACAACGTTAGGGGATGATGGTAGTTACAGTTTCTCCGATGCTGATGCGCTTGATGGCGCGGGTGTGGGTGATTGTGAGTACTACAATCCATTCTCAAGAGCATTGCCGCAATCATTTGTTAATGGCAACAGTAACCCGGACTACAATGCCGAGGTTGCAAACTCTGAATCCTTGCTGAAATGGCTGATTGGACAGCGAGAATCTAAGCAAACCAACGAATTGTTGGTTTTCCAAGCGGTGTTTAGTGGTGAGACTAACTGGGAACTCAGCGGTGGCAACATTGGTTTTGCCTTTGGTGCCCAGTCTCGAAATGAGTACTTTGATTCTGACTTGAGTGACCTAGCCGACCGTTCAGTGAACCCCTGTCCTTACACGCTGCCAGCAAGTGCGGCGCTGGGTTTGGTTTCAGCCGCGCAACTGTCGCCAAATTGTAGTTCCCCCACAGGGGTTGCAGCGTTCTTAGCTGCATCTGACGAAGAGACGACGGAACGGACGGTTTACGGTGTGTTCGGTGAACTCGCCATTCCTCTGACTGATGACATCAATATTCAAGCAGCCCTGCGTTATGAAGACTACGGCGGTTTTGTCGGCAGCACGCTTGATCCAAAGGTTGCAGTTAGCTGGGATTTAAGCGACAACGTTTCGCTTCGTGGTTCTGTCTCGACAACCTTTCGTGGGCCGCCTCAGAGCTTCCTCGCAGGAACGGGTACGGCGTTATCTTATGTTAGTTATACCAGTGCATTTAAGGCGATCGATACCGTCGGTAATCCGGCTTTGACCTCAGAATCTGCAGTTTCAACCAATTTTGGTGCGATTTATCAGAATGAAGGGTTGTACGCTTCCGTCGATTGGTGGTCATTCACCTTTGACGACTCGTTCCAGACAGAGGGTTTCAATTCCTTGCTAGGCGCTTACGCCGGTGCTGGTTGCACGGGCTCGGGTGGCGTAGCAACGGATAGCGCGACTTGCAACGAGTTGCGAACTCACATTTTCCCAGTTGCCGCACATACCAATTTGGCTGCTACTGAGCGGGTGTTAGTGAATATCATTAACGGTGAAGAGATCACGACGTCAGGTGTTGATTTTGCAATCCGATACAGCATTGAAGACGTCTTACCAGGTACGCTTGGTTTAGCCCTTGAAGGGACTTACGTCCTCGAATATGAGCGTGCCGATCAGCTCGATATCTCTGGCGACATAGTCTTGGCAACGGGCGGCGATCTGGTGGGTAAGTTGAATTACAATGCCGGTCCGTCATTCACGTCCAAGCCAGAGTTAAAGGTTAATGCGACTGTAAGTTTTGAGACGCAAAGCCATTACGCAAGCTTAGCGGCTCGATATATTGGCGATTACGACGATACCGGTGCAACGGCCGCGTATCCTTGGCTTGCAACGGTTGACTCTCAAGTTACGCTCGACGCGCATTATCTGTTCAATGGGATCGACAATCTGACAATTGGTTTGTCAGCGTTGAACCTGACGGATGAGGATCCACCCGCAGCACGGGGTGACCTCAATTACGATCCGTTCACGCACAATGCGTTTGGTCGGATGATCAAGGCAGACATAACGTTTAGAATGCCGCAGTAAAGTAACGTTCGACATTAAGAAGCCCGGCATTGCCGGGCTTTTTTTTGCCTGTTGTAAAGTTGAATCAATATTTTAACCAAACTGGACCGGGTCAATCATGGCCAGTCTTGAGTGCTGTACCGATGAATTGATCAAAAAACGGACAACATTGGATTTTATTCAGGCCAAAGGATTTGTTGTTGAATGGCTTGGAGACCCATGGCGCTCATTTTTGACAGGTTCTCACGTCATTTGGCCGCAGAACGATGGTCGCTCGTGTTCAAAGCCTCTGTGTTTTTTCCTTACGAACCCACAGTCGCTTTTGAAGAACGAAAACAGCGTTAGGAAAAGTTAGCCCGAGCGGTTGAGTCGGCATCGATCTCAACTCATTCAGGATCATTAAGGGTTATTCGATGACCTGCTGCCTGACCAAGGTTAAGTTTTCATTCCACCAGCAATGATCTTAGCGCCTTGGCGGGTATCGTTTATCTCTATCTCGGTTCGACAAAACGTCACCGAGAGGATTACTGCCGAGTACTTCTTCCGGAGCAAAATAGCCTTGGTGACTTTACATCCTGCGCGCTGGATCGATCCAGCTCAGAGTTTTGAACGCGCTTAAATCGGAATTGGTTTCAGCCGTTCCGACCCGTGTTGCATGACGTGAATCGTGCTTTTTAGGCCCACTGTTGCTGGCGCAGCTGGTTAGGATTAAGACCATATTCTCGGCCAGAAATGCCTTCCCCAACGGGGTTTTGGTTTGCTGACGTCAGGATTGTTAGAGTCAGACTACGCGGCAATTCGCAGAAGGTATTTTAGTTCCAGCGGTTGCATCGTCGGACTGCAAGCCATTTTAAAGCCGCGTTTGCTTTACAAGGCCTGCGCGCAATGGTGGACAGAGGGCGTGCTTTTACGGCAATTTAGAAGCATCCAAAGCCACCCGACAATGCAAGTCGCAGGCCTTGATGAGTTGGGAGGCAATGCTGGTACTTAGGTTAGCAGCCCGAATGCTGTGGATCCGGGCGTGGGGACACGCGATTCTGCCTGGCGGTGGTACGGAGACATTGATCGTTTAGAACCGGTGGAGATCCAGGTTATGGCCAAAAATCCAGAAGTTGCCGTTGAGACCCAGGCAGGAGGGATTCTGTATCTTAGAAGTCCCTTATCTGTCGAGGCAATCAACCAATCATTAGCTGGGCTTTTTTTTGACTGGCACACACGCTATGCCGAGCGAGTGGTGATCGCTGAAAAGGATGCATCTGGCCGCTTTGTTGAATTAACTTATGCCGCTGCAGCGCGACAAGCCAAGGCGGTTGCTGCTCAGTTGATCCGCCTAGGAGGCAGTCAATCGACCCCTTTGATGATTCTGTCTGGCGCGTCTAGAGCGCATTTTGTTGTGGCTTGGGGGGCACTGCTTGCTGGCGTGCCGTACGTGCCGGTCAGCAATAATTACGCGACGGTTCCCGCAGCCTTTGGAAAATTAAAAGCGGTCTTTGAAAAAGCGCAACCGCAATTTGTTTGGTCCGAAAATTATGCAGTTCAGCGTAAGGCCTTGGTGGATACAGGGCTTTCGGAAAAGCCTTTCATTTGGCTTGGGAGCAATACTCCAGGATCCGCAATGGAACTTGAACTTGAGGGCAACGATGTGTCTGATCGATTCGTTCATGAACGAGTCGCTGGGTTTAGCCCTGACACGGTGGCGCGTTATATGTTTACCTCCGGCTCGACGGGCAGTCCAAAAGGCGTCATCCATACCCATGGCATGGTCACGACGATGCTCAGCGCCCGTGCCGCGCTCGGCGAAGATGAACCGGATGGCGCACCGCCAAGAGTTTTAGACTGGATGCCCTGGTCCCACGTCGGGGCAGGCGTGCTGCGTATGGCGTTTGTGATGAATGCTGGGGGTTCGATTTACATCGATGACGGTAAGCCTGTGCCAGGTGAGTTTGACAAGACGCTGGCGAATTTGGCGATCGTGAAGCCTACTTCCTATGCTGGCGCACCCTTGGGTTGGAACATGCTGGTTGAAGCACTTGAGGAGGACGTTGAGCTCGCCAAAATATTTTTTGGTCACGTCACATCTCTGGCGTATGGCAGTGCGGCACTCCCTGAGTCGACCTACGATCGCCTGCAGGCACTACTGATAAAATATCAAGGCGTTCGTCGCGCGATGTCAACCAGCCTGATGTCAACGGAGGTTGCGGTTGGCTTGTCTCGTTATTGGCCCTGTGATGATCAAACGGTGGTGGGTTTGCCGATGCCGGGTGCCGAATTCAAATTACTGCCGGTCGGTGATCGTTACGAGGTCCGAGTTAAGTCACAAGGCGTGACACCAGGATATCTTAATGATCCGGATAGGACGCTAGAGGCCTTTGATGAAGAGGGTTTCTTTAAAATGGGTGATGCTGTGACCTTTGCCGATCCCAAGCGACCCGAAGCAGGTCTACGTTTTGCCGGTCGAATCGCGGAACAGTTCAAATTGTCGACCGGGACTTGGGTCTCTGCGGGAACACTGCGCGCGCAACTTGTGACCGCTTGTGCCCCTTGGATACGGGACGTGGTAATTTGCGGCATTAATGAAAGTTTTATCGCGGTGTTGATTTGGCCGAACCTAGCAGCCTGCTCGCAGTTGGTCGACGGTGTTGAGGCCGATGTGTTTACCAGTGAGGCGGTGAAGTCTAAAATTCGCGCTGGTTTGATGACCCACAACACGCAAAATCCAGCGTCCTCGCAGTCGATTACGCGGTTTTTATTGCTCACGCCGCCGCCCGCTATCGGTGATGGTGAAATCACGGAAAAAGGCTATGTTAATCAGGGCCTAGTTCAAAGACTTCGAGCTAACGATGTTGCATTACTGTTTGGTGAGGCGTCTCCCAGAGTGACGGTCGTTTAACGCTTAGAACGGTTTTGCTCCGCGCGAATTGCCAAAAAATCTCAGAAAGTTTCTAAAAAAACAAAGAGCTCGTCGGCATCACGAGGATTAATCGGCGTTTAAAAGGATGTCTTCCAGCCCATAAAAGTCTTTTTAACCAATATCGAACTAAACTGGTTTTTAAGATTTGTCTCGATAGTCTGAAGAATAGGCAAATTGTTGTTTAGAGTGCCCTGATCGGGTCGACCCGGGTGAGCAGCATAGGCGACGCTTTGTAATACGTTTAAACATAGGTGAAAGGGAATAGACAAAAAATAAAAATAATAAAAGGATCGAAAATGCAACAGCAAAAGTGGTCTAAAAATAGCGTGCGGGGTGTCTTTCTGGTTAGTGTCTTTTTTTTCTTTGGCCCAATCCAGGCGGAAGAGGCAATCGAAGAAGTGGTTGTTATCGGGAAATCAATTCGGGCAAGCCAAATGGCTGCAATCGAAGCAAAGAGAACCGCCGATAATGTTGCTGATGTTATATCCGCCGATGCGATAGGGCGGTTCCCAGACCAAAATCTGGCCGACGCATTAGGGCGTCTCCCGGGTATCTCAATTGAGCGAGACCAGGGCCAAGCTCGTTATCTTAATTTTCGAGGCGCGCCTAAACGTTACACCACAACCGCTTTCGATGGCATTGACGTGCCGGGGGTTGAGAATGGCCGGATACCACGGTTCGATGCCTATCCTGCGGTCATTACCTCACAAGTAGTCGCCAATAAAGCCATCACAGCTGATATGCCCGGTGAATCGGTTTCAGGATTTATTAATGTAAAAACCTTTCAGCCTTCCGATGTAGACGGCTGGTCGTTTTCTTTAGAGCTTGGAGTCGGCGAGCAGAAGTTGGGGGAGGGTGATGTCGAGCGCCAAAATGCCCGGGTTTCTTACTCTAATGAGCAAATGGGCTTTGTGTTGTATGGCTCCGAAAATATGCGTGAACAAATTACGGACAATCGGGAGATGCAATATTCCGGAACCCAAGGCGCGTTAACTTTTGGGCCTGGTGATAAAGTTGAATTTCGGAACTACTTGGTTGATCGAACGGATGAGGCGTACGGTGGAACGGTTGAGTTTTACCTATCCGACGGCGGCCGCGTTTATCTAAGTAGTCTTAACACGGCCTTTAAGGATGAAGAAGAGCGGAACCAGTGGAACTTCTATCCGGCGGATCTGGGCGGTGACGTGACACCTCAGATAGGAACGGTGGCAACTGCAAAGGCGCGTCGGTTACTGGAAAGTGGTGAATATAACAACGAAACCAACGTTCACACCTTAGGGATCGAAACCAGCCTTGGGGAATATGATGTTGAAGCCAGCTTTAGCAAAATTGATACCCTCTTTGATGCGTACCTTCCGATCCCCTACCTTGACAAAGGCGAGGTCACAAATTTGTCTTATGACTTAACCAATCCGTATCAGCCAGTCGTGACCTTTGATGAAGACCTGCGGGAACTGGATAATTTTACCCGCCGTTGGCACATTGACGCGGTTGGTGGGTTGGTGACGGATGCGGATCAATTCAAAATTGATCTGACGCGCTCAAACACTTGGGGCACGATGAAGTTTGGTTTCAAAACCGATTCTCGTGAAGCGAATGGCGGCGGCGCACCGCTGGCGACAGCGATCGCATTGTTCTCGATGCCCGTTGAAATTCTCGCTTTTAACGGTGCGCCCTGGGCCACCAATATGAACAATACCATCGGTGGTTTCTATGCGGATAACCCGGGGATTTTGAGTGGCCTGGAAGCCGCGGGTTACTCAAGGGTCGACTTCCCAGAGACAACTAAAGTTAATATCGAAGAAACAATGTTGTCCGCTTATTGGATGCAAACGGTAGATAAAGACTGGGGGAATATTGTTTTCGGGCTGCGAGTTGAGGATACAGATTACGAGACTTCGGGCTCAAAATTGTCAGGCCCTGATCTGGTGCCTCTGACAGTTAACAGGACCTACACCAACTTTCTGCCTAATGTTCACGTTAATTGGGACTTGGCCGATGACAAGAGAATTCGTTTTTCGTTCTCTACTGGTATCAGTCGACCAACCTATGATGAAGCGCGCGCGGCGGCGAATATCAGTGTCACGGGACAGGCTATTTCCGGTGGTAACCCATTTCTCGAGGAGGAAACCTCTTGGGGTGTTGATGCTGCCTATGAATGGTATTTCAATGAAGCCAGCCTGTTTGCCTTAACGATTTTTCATAGATCGATCGACAACGTGATCTCAGAGTCCAACGAGAAAGTTCTGGGGAGCATTTACTCTGATGCTGCGGCCGAGGGGGAACTTTGGGACCTTTCGGGCTTTGGTAATGGGCGCGATGGTGAACTTAGAGGGTTCGAAGTGTCGTTCACTGGGCGACTCGACAACTATACGGAAGGGTTTCTTTCTGGATTCGGTATTGAAGCGAATGCCACGTCTGCTAGTTCGGAATACACCTTGCCGAGTGGCGCGTCCTTACAGCTTCCAGGTCAGTCAGACCTAATCTATAACTTTTCTATTTTTTATGAAGATCATGGTTTGTCAGCACGGGTGAGCTATGGATACCGCGATGCGTGGTTAGACGAGACCGAATTGGCGGGCGTCTTTGGGCTCGCTGAGGGGGTTTACTGGGATGAGCAAACGCGAGTTGACGTCTCTGTACGGTATGACATGGAGGAGCTTATTGGCCACAAGGTTTCTGTCTTCCTGAATTTGAATAACCTAACCGATGAGACGGATGTCCGATACACCGGAAAGTCGTGGAACCCGAATCAGGTTGAGTCCTATGGTAGGCGGTACCTCGCAGGCTTTCGATACAGCTTATAATCCTTTGTGAGCGCAGGGGCGCTGCACGGAGGCAATGGGTGGGGTGATGCGCCTGAGCCGTCAGATAAAAAGACTTGGGCCAAAGGTACGACTGCGAAGGCGGCTCGGTTCGGGCGAGCGCGCGAACAGTCCGCAGCGTTGGCATTAGAGCGCCCGGGGTGGCTTGACGGGCCGCCGCGCGGTACCGACGTTAGAAGTCGATTAGCCTCAGCGCTATGGACGCTGAGGCTGTCTTGCTGGGGCCGCTCAACCAGCCTGTGTTATTCGTTAATAAGGTCGCTCAATGGGCGTCGTGCAATGCACTTTGATCCCATGGGGGGTTAAAGATGCACGTCATGGTTCCGTGCTGATCACCTAGTTTGAGCAACCCTTAGTTGGGATCAAACTTGTGTTGATCAACTCGCGGCCTTAACGTTATTGTCCGGCAAGTTTGGCTAGCCGGGTATTGCGGCGTTCAATCCGCTCGCGCAGTCGCTGATGGCGCTGGGGCGTTAATGGATAGTCCCAAATCAATTTCATCGCAAGGCCATAAAATAAAATAGGCCCGCCGCAGTACACAATCCGCAGACTGAGCACACCAATGTCAGTGCTGCTAGCTGTGCCGCCAGAGGGGTCAAAGCCCAACAAGCCAACGACGTTCAGCGAGATGCCGGTGCCGAGGGCAATTGCGAGTTTTTCGGTCAACCCCAGGACGGCAAAGTAGGTGCCAGCGCGCTTGCTACCACTGCGGGCGGTATCGACATCCACAACATCCGCAAGCATCGCGACCGGTAAGAATTGTAGGCCGCCAAAACAGAAGCCCTTTATAATGAACAATAAGAAAAAGGGCAGGTAATCGCCGTTTTCTAAAAAGAAGTTAATGCCGCTGACGGTCGCAACGGTTACCAGTGTGCACAGAAACGCGCGATGCTTGCCGATTCGTCGGCCTAGCCAAAGCCAAAATGGGATCGCCCCAAGGCCTGCAATAAAATAAAAGAAGTAGGCCGCGCCAATGGTCGGGATACCAATGATGTCGCGAATGAAGAAAAGCGACACAGCATTTCGAAAGGACTCACCAAAAATCACGAGCAGCGCAATCATGAGCACGCGGCGCATCGGGCCGTTTCGCCACACGATCTTTGCACCCTCAAGCAGCGGCACGGTTGATTTCTCGTGGCGCTCAGGCTCTTTAACGAAAGTCACAACGAAAAAGACGCAGATGGGCAAGATGCCGATCACGACAAAGGCGAGGCCTGCGAGAACGGGCCCTGTCAAAGCGGCTCGATCGCTGGGCGTGGCATTCATAATCTCGCCGGTGAACGCACTGGTCGCGTCTCGCCACAGCGCGCCAAAGACTTCGCCCACCGAGCCGCCACGATCGGCCATCACTTCGATGATCATGGGAACCGCGGCCGCGACCATGAGGCCTGCCAGAACAAATAGTTCCCGCGCGGCTGTAACCCGGCTGCGCTGATGATAATCCGGCGACAACTCGGCGCCCCAGGCCCTGTGCGGAAGGGCAATAATGGTGCTGCCTAAGAAAAACAAGGTCAGCCAAAATAAGAAATACAGCATGCCGATCCCTTCCGGCGGGATGAAGAGCTTGTACACCCCCAGCATCATGAGGGGCGCGCCAACCACGACCCAAGGCTTGCGACGACCGAAACGGGTTTGCCAGCGGTCAGACAATTCGCCCATTAGCGGATCCGTAATGACATCGGTAAACCGCGCCAGCATTAAGATGGTTCCAACCGCGGCCAGCGATAAGCCTAATCCGCCAGAGTAGTGGGCGGGAATCCAGATCGAAAGTGGATAGCCTATGACGGCAAGTGGCAGGCCAATGCAGCCATGGAAATAAATGGTGCGCTTGTTGAGCTCGCTGGATGAGGTCGCTGTTGAGGTCATCTAATCGCTTCCTGTTTTGGCTGGTCGCAGGCGCCAACCTTATTCTTATTAAGCTACCAGAACATGTGCACTGTTACGGCGGTAGAGGGCAGGCTTGATGCAGCCCTTTTTATGAGCGGTTTAGAGCCAGCCTGATTATTTATAAACCATCACGAGCGAATGGCCAAATCTCTCAAAGAGTGGCCTGGATTGGCGATTGAGGGCCCTGCAGGCTGGGAGTGGTTATTTTGAGAGCAGGAATGATGAGGCGTGGGGGCAAGTCATGTGCCTCGATTGTAAACAAGGGATCGAGCCAGACGGTTTTGGCAATCAGTCCGCCCGCGCACGGCTTGATGTCTGGTGCATCAGTTCTGTTGGTTCAATGATCTTGATCTTGGCCGAATACAAAAATTTTATCGCGGATGATCTGAGCACTCGGCTGCGGCACTCTTAAAATATCTTGCCTGGGTTGAGAATGCCCCTGGGATCCATGGCCGCTTTGATCGTGCGCATTAATTGAATCTCAGCTTCGTCGCGAACAAAGTGCAGGTAAGGTTTTTTCTCTAGGCCTACGCCGTGTTCCGCGGAAACCGAGCCTTGGATGGCTATAAGCGGTTCGTAAACCGCCGCCTCGACGCCCTCGCGCTGCGCCGGACTGTCACCACCCACCGCGATCGCAAAGTGTAGGTTGCCGTCGCCGACATGTCCCAACACAAAGTTTTTGGGCGCCTCAAAACGCGCTGTGAGCCCGGCATTCACTGCGTCCACATAGGCTGCCATCTCAGACAGTCTGAGGCTCACGTCGAACAAAAAGACCGGTGCAAATTGAAAGGCCTGCGCAACATCATCCCGCAGGGCCCAAAGTTGATCGGTCTGCTGGCTAGATTGTGACACCACCGCGTCCACAATAAGTTCGGCCTCAAGGGTTTGCTCAAGGATGGCTTCGAGTTGCTCTTGGGACGCACCCATCGCTTCAACCAAGACGTAATACGCTGCATTGTCGTTCAGCGGGCGTTGGTTTGGGGCCGGTGGTTGGGTTACCAGTTGGTAAAAGTTCTGCCACATCACTTCAAAAGCCGATAGGTTGCCAGCAAGGCCCCGGTCGAGCTGTTTTAAGAAGGCAATCAGGGCATCAAAGGAATTGATCGCGACCAACGCGGTGGGCGCGGTGGTGACTTCTTCGCGGCAACGCAGTACGGCGCGGGTGATGATCCCGAGGGTCCCCTCGGTACCCAAAAACCATTGTTTTAAATCATAGCCGGCATTGTTCTTGATCATTCGGTTCATGCTGCTGATGATGGTGCCATCTGCCATCACGGCTTCTAGACCGAGCACCATGTCACGGGCCATCCCATAACGAATGACGCGATTGCCGCCAGCGTTCGTTGCCAGGTTGCCGCCAAGGGTGCAGGAGCCGCGACTGCCTAAATCAAGCGGGAACATTAAGCCTTCACTGGCTGCGGCCTCCTGAACGTTTTGTAGCATCACGCCTGCCTGAACCACCATCGTGCGTTCACTGGCAGAGATTTCTTCGATGACGTTGAGTCGTTCAGTTGAAAGCACAATATCGAGCGGTTCGGTTAACGCGCCCTCAACCAGACCGGTCAAGCCCCCATGAGGCACCACGCTTTGATGATGCTCATAACAAATTCGCAGTGCGCAACTGACATCTTTGGTGGTTTTAGGGCGAACAAGGACTTGCGCGAGGACCTGGTCAGACCGCCAGATCCCTGCGCTACGCTCGGTGACGGCGGCTCCAATGAGAACTGTGCCCTCAGGTAAGGCATGCAAAAGGGCTTTAACGACTGGTCGTTGATCGGCCGAAAAGGTCGTGTCCGTTCGCTCGGTGGGCTGATTCATGGGTTCAGGCAGCTCGTTCAAAAATCGCAGCAATGCCCTGGCCGCCGCCAATACACATCGTTTCGAGGGCATAACGCCCTTGACGTCGGTGCAATTCGCTCAGCATGTCCGCGAGGATTCGACCGCCGGTGGCGCCTATGGGGTGACCCAGCGAAATACCCGAGCCATTCACGTTTAATCGGTCATCGTCGTGCCAATCCCAGCCTTTGAGCACGGCCAAGACCTGACATGCAAACGCTTCGTTCAGTTCGATCAAATCCATATCATCAAACCCAAGGCCCGTGCGTTTGAATAGTTTTTCAACCGCCGGCACCGGGCCAATGCCCATGGTTGCTGGATGACAGCCTGCGGCAGCCCAGCCGACCAAGTAAGCGCTCGGGTTAAGACCCAGTGCTTCCAATTGATCCTCAGCGACGACCAAACAAGCCGCGGCGGCATCATTTTGTTGGGAGGCATTGCCTGCGGTGACAACGCCGCCATTAATGGGTTTGAGCTGACCCAAGGATTCAAGGGTTGTGTTGGGTCGGACGCCTTCGTCAGTTGCAAAGTTTTGCGTCGCGCCTTTACCTTGGGGCACTGTTATACCGACCAGATGATCTTTAAATTTGTCTGCCTCCCAAGCGGCGGTGGCGCGTTGTTGGGACCTAAAGGCATACGCATCCGCGTCAGCTCGGGAGATTTGGTACTCGGTTGCCAAATTTTCGGCGGTTTCGATCATCCCTGAAATCGCGCCAAAGCGGGCTTCGGGCTGTGATCGCACGCGTCCACGTTCCAAGCGGTCGTGGAGGGCGACTGAGCCGCCTTTTTGACCTTGTCGCATGGCTGTGGTGTAGAACTCGACATTGCTCATACTTTCAGCGCCACCGGCGATCACGACATCGGCCACGCCGGTTTGTACCATCATCGCAGCATTGGCTATGGCCTGAACACCACTGCCACACCGTCGGTCGACTTGGGTGCCCGAGACGGAAAGGGGTAGATCAGCGGCAAGCGCTGCCCAACGTCCAATGCAAGGCGCCTCACCCGAAGGGTAACCCTGGGCAAAAACTACCTCATCTACGCGTGTTGGGTCGAGGCCGGTTCGCGTCATCAGATCGCGAATAACGAGGGCGCCCAGGTCCTCCGCGCCAAAAGCGCTTAAGGCGCCGAGATAGCGACCAACACCGGTACGAATAGGGGAGACAATGGCTGCGCGTCGCATAGGGATTCCTTTATTGGGTTTGTTTTAAACGTTATGGGGCTGAAAGCGCCTGAACCGCACCTTCACGCCGCGGATCCGCAGCGCCGATAAGGCCTTCTGGTGTCACTTCAATGACATGTAATCCTGAGTTTTCGCCATCGCGGCGCTTAACCGTATACCCGAAGGCGTCTAACGTATTGGCAACCTCCGGGCCCTCAGCCCGTCCAATTTCAACCCGCACCGTTTCGCCGCGCGCAATGATATTGGGATAATTAACGGCTTCTTGCGGTGTTAGACCCCAATCCAGAATGCCGATAAGGCTTTTGGCGACATAAGCCGGAATTGAATTACCGCCCGGTGAGCCGGTGACCAGTCGGAGTTCCCCATCGGATTTAAAAACCATGGTGGGCGACATTGAGGACCTTGGTCTTCGATTCGGCGCCACTGCGTTGGCGAGGCGTCGACCGTCAGCAGGAACTTCTTTGGCGAAATCCGTCATTTCATTATTCAGTACGAAGCCTTTAGCCCAGCGTTGGGTTCCAAAAGGGCCTTCGACCGTTGCGGTCATCGCAACCGCATTGCCGTTAAAATCGATGATCGATAGATGTGTGGTGCCAGCCATTTCATCGGTGGTGTCGGCGGCCCATTGCTCGCCAGCTAGGCGGGGGTCAAATGCGCTTAGATCTCCGGGTGTCGGTTTCTCAGAAGGTTCAAATCGATCAAGCGCTCTAAATTTGAGATACTCAGGGTCCAGCAGCGTGTCGAGCGGGATGTTGACTTCATCGGGGTCACCAAAAAAGTGGTCGCGGTCGGCATAGGCCAACCGTTGAGCATCCACAAAGCTTTGAAGCCGGGTTTCAGAGCTTGCAGCGTCTGGATTGAGCCGATCGTAAAGGCCCATGATCATAATTTGCGCGGCGCCTGAGGAAGGGGGTGAGGTGGTGCAGATTTTAAAGGCATGATAGGGGCCGCAGATGACGGGTCGTTCTTTGACCTCGTAGTTTTTCAGATCGGTAAGGGTTAGGCCGCCAGGGTTTGGTGCGCGCGCTGCGGCAGCTACGATCGCCTCGGCGATGTCACCCGTATAAAAAGCGTTGGGTCCCTCTGCTGCAATTGCGGTGAGGGTCGCGGCATATTCTGGATTTTTCAGCCTCGCACCAGCTTCGAGGGCAACACCGTTCGGATAAAAATACTCAGCTGAACCAGCGTTCACTGCAAGGCGACTCCGTTTCGCCATCATCGGCAAATAACGCGCAAGCCGAGGGGAGACGATAAAGCCTTCGCTTGCGAGTTTTAAAGCTGGTTGAAATAGCGTCGCCCAGGGCAGGCGGCCCATACGTTGGTGAGCTGCGTGATAGAGCGCGACCGCACCGGGCGTACCGATTGCTTTACCGCTTTGCCAAGCATCTAGGTAACCCATCACACCATCATCGGTCATAAAAAGATCGGGCGTCGCGCTTGCGGGGGCACTCTCGCGGCCGTCTAGGAAAGTGGTTTGATTTTGGGTGCGGTCAAAGTGCAGTAAAAACGCGCCGCCACCAAGACCTGAGCTCTGGGGCTCGACCAAGCCCAGCACTAAGTGGGTTGCAATTGCGGCATCCACGGCGCTGCCGCCAAGCTCGAGTATTTCGATCCCTGCATCGACGGCAAGCGGATTGGCGGCGCTCACCATCGCGCCATGTGGCCACGGGGTTAGCGGCGCTTCAAGGCTTGCTTTTACGTTTACTGACTCCGAGGGCACGCTGCAGCCGCTGATCCAAAATAGCAGGATAAGCGTCGCAAGGGCCATGAGCTGCTGTAGCTGTCTTGGTAAAAAAGGGTCCTGGTGCATGGGCGTTCCGGCGACGATGAAGAAAGATCGATCATACCTGACAACCAAAGGGTGGGTCACCCGCTGGGTGATTCAGGTGTCATGGTGTTGTTGTCGTGGTAGCCTCAAGGCAGAAATTTGAAAGGGAGCGCCAGAACGATGAATGAGCAAATTTTAATTAAGACCTTGCCAAGCGGGAAGCTTTCGGCGGACAACTACGAGCGGGTGGCAAGCCCCATGCCTGAGATTCAGGCGGGGGAGGTGTTGGTTAAAACAAATGCCTTCGCGATTACCGCTGGTACCCGGGCTGGACTTCAAGGCAGTGCCAGTTATGCCGGGGCGCCGACCACGGGTATCGTCATGGGTGGCACCGGTGTTGGCACCGTTGTGGCTACGAACTCAGACGCGGTGCAGGTCGGTGATCAGGTTCTCACCAGCACGGGCTGGCAACAATACTCAGTCCAAAAACCCGCCAACCTAGAGCTGATACCGGCCGGGCATGACCCATTGCATTATCTCGGGCCAATGGGGGTCAATGGTCTTACAGCTTACTTTGGCTTGCTCTCGGTGGGTGAGGCGCGGGCAGAGCAAACGGTTATGGTGTCGGCTGCGGCAGGATCTGTTGGGCATTTGGTCGGGCAGATGGCGAAGATTCAAGGTTGCACGGTGGTGGGTGTGGCCGGTAGCGATCAGAAAAACGACACCTTGGTTTCGAAGCTTGGGTTTGATGCCGCGGTGAATTACAAGAACGGGGATTATCGAGCAGCGTTAAAAGAAGCAACGCCGGATGGTGTTGATGTTTACTTTGACAACACCGGCGGGTTCATTTTGGGCTCCGCGCTTTTTCGCATGAATGTTGGCGGCAGAATTGCCTGTTGTGGTGTGGTTTCTCAATACGATACTGGTTCACCAGAGCCTGGTCCAAAAGGGATCCCCGGTCTGTTGGTTAACAAACGCATCACGATGCGAGGCTTCTTGGTGTTTGACTTTGCGGATCAATATAACGAGGCGCGCAGCGAAATTCACAGCTGGCTGCAATCGGGCGCCTTGATTAGTCTTACCGATCAAGTCTCCGGTCTGGCCGCCGCACCAGCGGCCTTTGTTGATCTGCTAGCGGGTGGCAACATTGGAACCCGGGTGGTTATGCTGTAATAGCCTAAAGCGGTGAAGGCGTGATCAATGGAGGCTGAGCCGATTAAGACTGAAACGATCCCCCTTTTAACCACGACGTTAAAGGCTGGTTGAGCGGTGCTGACCGCCGGGTGACGTTATCTCGGTTTTGCGCCGCCGCCGACGCGTAGGATCTCGCCACTCATCCAGCTGGCAGCGTCTGAAGCTAAATAAACGCAGGCTGAACCAATGTCTTGGGGCGTACCGAGTCGGCCGAGTGGAATGTTCCATTCTTCCAAAAGTTCGTCCAGCTGGTCCTCAGATTTTTTGAGCGCTTTGAGCATCACTTCGGTCGGGATGGCGCCTGGCATCACGCCATTCACTCGAATGCGGGGCGCGAGCTCCGCGGATAAGGTCCAGGTGAGAGAGTTCACGCCTGCTTTGGCCGCGCCATAGTGGCCGCTGCCGGGAACAGGACCTGTGCCCGCACCTGAGGAAATGTTAATGATGCTGCCTTCATCGATGTGCCGTGCCGCGGTCATGCAGCCGTCATAGACCGATGTGAGATTAACGGCGATGGTGCGATGCCATTCATCTCTGGGCAGCGTCGTCATGGGCTGGCGCATGGTCGACCCACCTGCGTTATTCACCCAAATCGTGAGTTTGCCAAAAGCCGCCTTGGTTGCAACGGCCAGTGCCTCAAGCGCATCGGGGTCCGTCACATCTGTGGTAACGGCGATCGCCTCGCCTCCGGCTTGAATAATCCGTTCAGCTACCGCCTCGATTTCTTGCGTTCTGCGCGCTGCGACGGCGACCTTCGCACCGGCACGCGCGAAGTCCATCGCGATGCCCTCGCCAATACCTCGACCCGCGCCGGTGATTACGGCAACGTGATTCTTGAGCGAAAACCGCTCCAATACATCTTGCATTTCGAACTCTCTAGGGTTGGGTTACTATTCCAGTATTAAACCATATTTAAAAGGAAACACATGGCTATTTCACTACAGCACGCAGGTGAGTTTACGGTTGCACTAGCGAACGAGCTTTTGGCCCAAAGGCTGGGAGAGGCCATCACCGCTGTGCAAGTGACGCCACTGGGAGAGGGCGTTGGTCTGATGTCCTCGATTGGACGTGCCGCCATAACCTTGGCCTCGGGCAAAGAAACGTCGGTTGTGTTGAAGGTGATCGCTCAGACTGAGAATGTCAGTATTTCAAAGCAGCTTAATTTTTATGCCAACGAAATTGATTTCTATCGGCACCTGTCGCCTTTGTGCCCGATTCGAAGCCCGGAGTGTTATTTCGCAGACATTGATCCCGAGACGCAGGATTTCCTGCTGATCTTGGAAGACCTTGGCGCCGCGGCGGCGGGTGATCAGCTCAAAGGCTGTGATGAGGGGTTGATGTTGCAGGGCTTTGAAAAGGCGGCGCAACTACACGGCCGGTTTTGGGGCAAGACCGATCAATATCCTTGGTTGCGCTTTCAAAATGTACCCGAGGTAAATCAATTCCGACAGGATGTGGTTTTTCGTCCGGGTGTCGCGCCAACCCTTGCCGCCTTTCCGGAATACTTTACCGGCGATCTCGCTGAAGTCGTGACCCAGATTGGCGAAAATTTCGTTTCAATCTTTGAGCGCGCCATGGCAGGCACCCAAACCATTATTCATGGTGACTATCGTATCGATAACATGCTGCTACCGGTGGTCGATGGCGAGATTGAGATTGTGGCCGTGGATTGGCAGAACACCACGGGCGGTCGAGGTCCTCATGATATCGCGTACTTTAGCTCTCAAAGCTGTGGCCCGGAAATGCGGGGGGCCCCAGAGATGGCTGCCCTTCGGCGCTACCATGAAATTTTAATGGATGAAGGGGTCAAGGATTACAGTTTTGATCAATGCCTTGAGGATTTCCGAGTCAACCTGATGATTACGATGATCACGCCGATCGCAATTATTGGCACCATGGATTCGGGTAATGAACGCGGGGTTGAACTTGGTCGAGTGATTCTAGAGCGAGGACTCAGTTCATTGGCCGCGATGGACTGTGGCAGTTTGTTGAAAGAACTGAAACTGGGTTAGCCTTAAAGCGGCATGGTACGCGCGCGGTGGCTGGTGTCGCGTAGGGTAGCGCGTCGGTTGTCGGTTTTAGAACCCAAGCGGGGAGGCGATTTTCGCGTCAGACAGGCAGGTTGTAAATCAGACGAAGGATGAAAAGGACGTGTTCGTAATCAAAAGGATATAGCGGCTGCGACACAGCGATAAATCGAAGCACCGCGACTAAATAGCGCTAAAAAAGTTACCCTAAAGCAATAAAATAGGTCCTTCAGAAGGAGTGGGTCAATGATCACATCGAGAAACAGTGTTTTTGGGCTGGCTATACTCTTGAGTCTTGCCGGCTGTGCAGACCAAGAGTCGCAAGCGATCTTGGATGAGTCGGTATCGGCCGTCGAAGTCGATTTCGAAACACAATTACAGCTACAACTCTTAGAAGCGAAACCCGGAGACGTTATCGACATTCCAGCTGGAACGTATGCGCTGTATCGCGGTTTGTCGTTGTCCGTCGATGGGGTGACCATTCGGGGTGCTGGAATGGACAAAACAATTCTGAGCTTTAAGGAGCAGGTGTCGGGAGCAGAGGGCCTGCTGGTGACAGCGAATGATTTTACGATTGAGGATTTGGCGATCGAAGATGCCAAGGGTGATGCACTCAAGATTAATGAGTCTAAAAACGTCATTATCCGTCGGGTCCGTACCGAATGGACGAACGGTCCAGACACCGCTAACGGGGCTTATGGTATTTATCCAGTGCAAACTGAAAACACGCTGATCGACGAGGTTGTGGCCATCGGCGCGTCGGATGCGGGGATCTATGTGGGTCAGTCCAAAAATGTAGTGGTGCGAAATAGCCGCGCGGAATACAACGTTGCGGGGATCGAAATCGAGAACACGTTTGATGCCGATGTCTTTGACAATGTGGCGATCAACAATACCGGAGGCATCTTGGTTTTTAATATGCCGAACCTCTCTCAGGAAGGCGCGCGTACTCGGATCTTTCGGAACCTCGTTCATAACAACAACACGGACAATTTCGCAGCACCGGGTGGTGCGGTTGCTGGCGTGCCCGCGGGTTCCGGTATTGTTATTAATTCAAACGACGAAGTAGAGATCTTTGAAAATGACTTGGCGGGCAATGATACCGCGCACATTATTATCTCCTCGGTGTTCTCTACCAATTACTCAAGTCGGGAGACGGCCTCTGCGTTTGACCCCTATCCTGAAACCCTCTATATCCATGATAATCGCTACGAAGGTGGTGGCACGTCGCCCGATACGCTTGAGCTTAAAGCTTTGAAACTCGCGATGTTTGGTTTAACGGGGTCTTTTCCAAATGTCATTTGGGATGGTTTCTTAAACCCAGAAAAAGCCGTGGATGGAAAATTACCGCCCGCGCTCAATTTTTGCATTGCGGGTGAGCCTGAGACGCAGCTGCTGAATGTGGATGGCCCTGGGGGGTACGCCAACCCCACGCTTGAGCAAAGCCAATTTCAATGTCGGCATGAGCCCTTGCCACCGGTACAATTGTCCATCTGATTTAATGGTTGGGTGGATTTGATGAAGCAGTTCAATTGCACAATTCCTCGTTGGCAATCGTGGATTCAGCTGGCTGAGCGCCGAATGCTTTCGCTGTGCTGCGCTGTCACAATCATTGCTAGGCTGCCGAATCACGCAGTAACGGCGGATGTAGGGGCGCGGTACGCTGGCCGACAGAGGGCGCGCTTGAGCGTCCTGGTTATGCTGATAGCCTTGAGCGCTGGCTGCTCAGATCAGCGTTTGCAGAGCAGTCAGTATTTCGCGGTCGATAACCCCAAAAAACTATCCCAATGGTCGGTGATCCAAGCCAATGATCAAGATCTGAGCTTGGCGGTTGATGCTCAGGTCTATCAGCTCGCGAGCCCCTTGTTTAGCGATTATGCCGGTAAGCTGCGCACGCTGAGCTTGCCGGCGGGGGGGCAAGTCGCCCTTGACGCGGACACCGACCGGTTCCGGTACCCAGTCGGCACGATCATTACCAAAACCTTTTATTATCGTCGGGCGTCGGGGAGTCAGCGATCTGAGTTCCGGCTGGTTAAAGCCAATCAAGGCTCTGAATTGGGACTCAATGATTTTAGCTTGGCAGAGGTGACTTTGTTAGAGACCAGGGTCCTGGTCAAGCGGGCCGGTGGCTGGACCGCATTGCCCTACGTTTGGGATGCGGATCAGCAAGATGCCACGCTTAGCCCAGCAGGCGCGTTGATTCGTGCGTCATTGCAGAGTGAGGGTGAGAGTGAGGGTGAGGGTCCCTCGGAGGAAGCGCAGGCCTTTGCCTATTTAGTCCCCAACCAAAATCAGTGCGCGGGTTGTCATGTTTTGGATCAAGCAACCAAAGCGATTTTACCGATTGGTCCTCATCCACGTCACTTGGCGACCGGAGTCGAGGCCGGTGATCAACTGGCGGCATGGGCGGCCTTTGGCGCGCTGAGCGATGGGGTGCTGCAAGAAGCGGTGGGCCTCGGCGCGAACGTTGATTGGCGCGACGCAAAACGGCCGCTTTATCTGCGGGCGCGGTCCTATTTGGATATCAATTGTGGCCATTGTCATAGCCCAACGGGTCCTGCCGATACGTCTGGCATGTTCTTGACGGCAACCAGTCAAGATCCAATCCGATGGGGCGTCTGCAAAGCGCCGATCGCGGCAGGTCAAGGCACCGGTGGGGCGCAGTTCGGGATTGTGCCGGGTAATCCCGATGCATCGATCTTGAGTTATCGATTAGGGAGCACGGATCCGGGCGCTATGATGCCGGAGTTAGGCCGAAGCTTGGTTCATGCCGAAGGGCTTGCACTGATCCGAGCTTGGATCGCTGAGATGCCGGGTCAGTGCGATGAAGCGCAGCAAACGGTTGCTCATTCAGAAGGCAATAATTCGTCATTGCTTGATGAGAATCTTGCGTTTACACTGGCCGGCGATTTGGACTGAGGGCGTCTTTCGGAGCGATTTCCGCGCCGTTTTAGCGAACTTGTAATTGAGGCTAGCGTACGACCATTTCGGTGGATCATCGTTTTAACACGTTGGGGAAAGCCAATGGGTAAACGATGTTAGGAGCACAAGCGCTGTAAGAAAGTTGGAGCGGCCCAGCGAGACCCTAAAAAGCCATCGAACAAAGCTGTTAGACAAAGCTGTTAAACAAAGCTGTTAAACAAAGCTGTTAAACAAAGCTGTTAAACAAAGCTGTTAAACAAAGCTGTTAAACAAAGCTGTTAAACAAAGCTGTTAAACAAAGCTGTTAAACAAAGCTGTTAAACAAAGC
>Ga0233426_10000471_pt1 | contig 43138 bp, 40 predicted proteins | sample SI_118_April2016_6_FD_179875 | JGI IMG/M metagenome (GOLD analysis project Ga0233426, IMG submission 179875) | Seawater microbial communities from Saanich Inlet, British Columbia, Canada - SI_118_April2016_10_MG | ecosystem: Environmental > Aquatic > Marine > Inlet | place: Canada: British... | reverse complement strand
TTATATTCTGCGTCCTGGCGTGGCTGCCGATCAAGTCCCCCAGAACGAACCGCTTTATCCGCTGACTCAAGGGGTCACGCAAAAACAAATGGGTAAGGCCAGCAAATCTGCACTGGAACGTGCGCCAGATTTGCCCGAATGGATCGAACCGAGCCTGATAAAAAAACACGAATGGCCCGCGTGGAAAGATGCGCTCAATACCGCGCACAGCCCTGAAAAAATGACCGATCTGCATCCCGCCGCACCTGCGCGTGCACGATTGGCTTATGATGAATTGCTCGCCCATCAGCTGACGCTGGCATTGGCCCGAAATTCTGGACGCAAGAAAAAGGGCGCGGTGTCTGCGGGCAACGGCCAGTTGCGCAACAAAGTCCTCAAGGCACTACCCTACAGCGCAACGGGCGCACAGCTGCGCGCGTTTGAGGAAATCACCGCCGATATGGCGACGCCGCGCCGTATGAATCGCCTGCTGCAGGGCGATGTTGGCTCTGGCAAAACGCTGGTGGCGCTGATCGCCTTGCTGGCCGCAGTCGAGGCAGGCGGGCAGGGCGTGATGATGGCCCCAACCGAAATCCTCGCGCGCCAGCACCTCGAAGGGTTGCAACCTTTGGCTGCCGAAGCGGGTGTCGTGCTGGAGCTGTTAACGGGGCGTGACAAAGGATCGGAGCGGCGCAAAAAACTGGCGGCATTGGCTGCTGGCAAAATCCAAATCCTGGTCGGCACCCATGCTGTTTTCCAACAGGATGTGGAATTTCAAGACCTACGCCTTGCGGTGATCGACGAACAACACCGCTTTGGCGTGCGGCAACGTCTTAATCTTGGAGCAAAAGGCACCGCCGTCGATATTTTAGTCATGACTGCCACGCCGATCCCGCGTTCTCTTGAGCTTGCAAATTATGGCGATATGGATGTGTCGATTTTGGATGAAAAGCCCGCTGGGCGCAAACCAATCGAAACAGTTTTGGTATCGCAAAGCCGTTTGGAACAAGTGATTGATCGTATGAAAACGGCAATCGCAGAAGGCCGCCAAGCCTATTGGGTTTGCCCTTTGGTGGGGGAAAGCGAAACCAAAGATTGGGCCGCAACCGAGGATCGTTACCGCATGTTGCGCCTGGCACTGGGCGAAGCAAACGTCGGCATGGTGCACGGCCAAATGCCTGCCGCCGAAAAAGACAAAGCAATGGCCGATTTCATTGCCGGAAAAACCAAAGTGTTGGTCGCAACGACCGTGATCGAGGTCGGCGTGAACGTCGCAACTGCATCCATTATGGTGATTGAGCAGGCCGAAAGTTTTGGCTTGGCGCAATTGCACCAATTGCGCGGCCGAGTCGGGCGTGGCAGCCAAGCGTCAACCTGCCTTTTGATGTACGGCACGCTTGGGCAAACTGCCGAACGGCGGTTGAAAATCATGCGCGATACTGACGACGGTTTCAAAATTTCCGAAGAAGATTTGAAGATCCGTGGCGCTGGCGATGTTCTTGGTGTGGCCCAATCTGGCCTGCCAAAGTTCCAAATCGCAGACATCGAAACACAGGCTGATTTAATGAAAACAGCGCAAGATGATGCACGATTATTGCTAACAACTGACCCAGATTTGCAATCAGAGCGGGGAATCGCAGCTAGAACGCTGCTTTATTTGATGGAGCAGGACAAAGCTATTCGTTTTATTTCAGTGGGTTAGCAGAAAGTTCACAAATGTTCTCATTTTATTCTTGAAAATGGTAAACAAATGTAGAACATTACGGGAACTGACGAGAGCAAAATAGCAAAGAGGTCCAACATGATCCGCCAAATGATCCAAATCCTAAGCAACAATGCAGTCAACGTCCTTGAAGACTTGGCAGGTGTTTCCGCAATTTTTGTGATGCTGCTGGTGGTCTTGCACCTCCCCATTACGTCCCTTTAAACCTTTCGATTTAGTCTCGAAATTCGCGCCCGCACCTTTGGTTTCATCACAGTCGGGCTCGTGTTTCTCGCTCCCTCCAAGGAATTGAAAGGCCCCTAGTTTCGTCCGCGGTTCGCAAGCCGCATCGGGTTTCTTCCGTCTCGTTTGAAATCCCTCGATATCAGGATGTTGCCTCGTCCCAAATGATATCATCGCCGCCCCTTACGGCAGAAACGTTGCCTCGTTTCAAAGGCTTGCAACCAACCGCTTACTTTGCGCCGCACCTGAAATCAGGTCGCGGCGTTTTTTTTATGCGGCTTGTGATAAGGACTCAATCGCGGCAACTGTTGCATCAAAGGCCAGCAAAACAGATGCGTGGCGGTTTTTATACGCCTTTGCAGGTTCCAAAACCTTCAACTCTTCAAACGGAGCACTTGGCGCAGGGCCATCAGATTTCAGCATCCCGGCTAATTCATCACGCCCTTTGCGGATGGTCTCAAGCGATTGCCCTACCACAGCTGCCCCCAAAACACTGGCGGCCGCTTGCCCCAAGGCACAGGCTTTTACGTCTTGCCCAAAATCGGAAACGACACCATTTTTAACCTGCACATCCACCGTCACAGTGGATCCGCACAGCGGCGAGCGTTTCATTTCAGATGCATCTGGCGCATCCAATCGGTCAGAATGTGGAATATCCGCCGCAAGCGCGAGGATACGGTTCGAATACAGTTTGATCATATCGGATGCGTCCGTCATCACGCAGCCCTTTCGTTTTCTAGCTTACCCAAGTAATTAGGCCGCAACCCGCCCCTTGGAAAGAGGAACTCGCCCATCATGACAAAATTTGATCCCTCAACGCTCACGTTCAACGAAGCAGGATTGCTGCCCGTAATTGCCCAACAACACGACACAGGCGAGGTTCTGATGCTTGCGTGGATGAATGAACAGGCCGTTGCCCAAACCTTGGAAACAGGGCAGGTGACCTATTGGTCGCGATCAAGATCAGAATTTTGGGTTAAGGGAAAAACATCGGGTCACACACAAAAGTTGGTTGATATGCGCGTTGATTGTGATCGCGATTGCATCCTAGTTTTGGTCGAGCAAACAGGGGCGGCGTGTCACACGAATCGCAGAAATTGTTTTTATACCAGTGTGCTAGATGGTGAGGTCGAATTGACTAAACCGATTGCATAACGGCTGCGCGAACATCGTTTGGCGCCCAACCCTGATGACGCAGTTCACGCAGTGCCAATGCATCATGCCGCTTGGCCAATCGCTTTCCATCCGCGTCTCGGATCAATCGGTGGTGTCGGTAAATCGGCGTACTAAACCCCAATAATCGTTGCAAAAGAACATGGATCGCCGTGGCAGGCGCCATATCTACACCGCGCGTGACGTGGTTGACGTCCTGAAATGCATCATCCACAACAACAGCCACATGATAAGACGTTCCGATATCTTTACGCGCTAAAACGATATCTCCACAGTGCTGGGTCAGGAAATTTGCATCCAGTTTTTTTGTATCTTCACCAATCTCTACAAACTCAGGCGGATCATTCCAATCAATCAACGCAACAGCTTTGCGCATGTCCAAACGAACGGAATCTGCATCCGATCCATCCACCCGTTCGCGACAGGTGCCAGGATAAATCACCCCATCTGGTCCGATCGTTGGCAAATCGCCCTCTTGGGGCGCGGATAAGGCCGCCGAAATGTCTTTGCGCGAACAGCGGCACCGATACGTCAGCCCCATTTCGGTTAACGTCGAAACCGCATCTTGATAGGCGTGCAATCGTATGGATTGAAACAAAACGGGTGTCTCCCAATCAATCCCCAACCAGCTCAAATCTTCAAAAATTGCGTCGACAAACGCAGCTTTGCACCTCGGCTGATCAATATCCTCAACCCGCAACAAGAACCGACCATCACCAGATTTCGCAGCTTCAAACGCACTCAGCGCCGAAAACGCATGGCCAAGATGCAGTAACCCTGTTGGGGACGGTGCAAATCGTTCAATGATCACAGGCGGTGCAACACGTAAACATTTGAATTCATGTTCCGCTTCGGGAAATGTGGGCCATATTCTCGGAACAACAAGTTGTATCCGCCACTGTCTACGACGTTGCTTAATGTTGCTTCATATTGTCGGTCGGCCAGAGTGTTGTCGTTGAATGAAAACACAAAATAGGAATCAGAAGCCATTTTGCGGACGATTTCATGAAAGAAAGAAATTGGGGCCGCCCCATTTCCGATCACGCCAATTGCAGCAATTACATTGTAAGGGCCGCGCGAAATATCGAGCGGAGCATTCGGATCAGACAGCCACAAATTTCGATATAACCCGCGATCCTGCGCGCCAGCTAGCATTTCTTGGGTAATGTCACAGCCATCGATTTTAGAAAATCCCGCAGCTTTTAATGCCAAACCAGACAGGCCAGTCCCACATCCCGTATCCAGTATCAAGGCATCTGCGCTTGCAAACTTGGCGACCGCTTGCGCACAACGGGCAGGGGTCGCATACCCGTTTTCCACAATTTCAGCATCATAAGTCGCCGCCCAGTCAGCGTAAAAATCCCGTGTGGCATCCACAGTTTCCAGCTTATAGGCGTGATCTAAATGGTTTTTGTGATCTGACATGGCGGTTTCCTTTGCGCAAACCTTAGCCAGCGATCACATGCCTTGCAACCAATCGGACCAATCAACTTTTGCCCGATCCGTATAGGCTTTGTAGCGATCTTTTCGATTGCGCCGCCCGCCTTTGACCCCTTCAACCAGCGGGAAAAGACCAAAGTTTACGTTCATCGGCTGAAATGTTTTTGCATCCGCACCGCCGGTAATATGCGTCACCAGCGCACCCATTGCCGTGGTCTGAGGAACCGCAGGAACGTCGCGCCCGTTGGCCTGTGCAATCGCCATACGCCCTGCCAGCAAACCCATCGCTGCGCTTTCTACATAGCCTTCAACACCGGAAATTTGCCCAGCAAACCGAATATCAGGGCGCGATTTCAATCGCATTTGATCATCCAGCAACAAAGGCGAATTGATAAACGTATTGCGGTGTATTCCGCCCAAACGCGCAAACTTTGCATCCTCCAAACCGGGGATCAGATTAAACGCAGTTGATTGCTCGCCGTATTTCATCTTGGTCTGGAAGCCAACGATATTATACAATGTTCCCAATGCGTTATCGCGGCGCAATTGCACCACGGCATGGGGTTTCACATCGGGTTGGTGTGGATTGGTCAGCCCTACAGGCTTCATCGGGCCAAACCGCAAGGTCTCGCGCCCGCGTTCCGCCATCACTTCAATTGGCAAACATCCATCGAAATAGGGCGTGTCTTTTTCCCACTCTTTGAACTCCGTTTTACCAGACTCCAACAGCGCATCAATAAAGGCCTCATAGGTGTCTTTATCCATCGGACAGTTCAAATATGCTGTGCGCTCTTCCTCGGTTTCGCCCTTGTCATAACGCGATTGAAACCACGCCTTAGACATATCAATGCTGTCGGCATAAACGATTGGAGCGATTGCATCAAAAAATGCCAACGCGCCTTCGCCCGTAGCCCCCAATATGGATTGCGCCAACGCGGATGATGTCAACGGGCCCGTCGCAACGATGGTCTGGCCCCATTCCTCGGGCGGTAACTCAGAAACCTCGCCGCGTTCCAATGTCACCAACGGGTGGTTTAACAACCGTTCGGTCACGGCCGCCGCAAACGGGTCGCGATCAACGGCCAACGCGCTGCCGGCTGGCAATTTGTGCAGATCGGCCATTTCCATGATCAAACTGCCAGCGGCGCGCATTTCCCAATGCAACAACCCAACCGCATTTGCTTCATCGTCGTCAGATCGGAACGAATTTGAACACACCAGCTCGGCCAAACTATCTGTTTGGTGTGCAAATGTGCCAACTGTTGGGCGCATTTCATGTATCACAACAGGGTGCCCGGCGGATACGATCTGCCACGCGGCTTCAGAACCTGCCATGCCACCGCCAATTATGTGAATAGGTTTTGTCATGCTGGATGCCTCTGGTTTGCCGAAAAACGCTTTAGCAGGGATTTAGGGCAGGGCGGCGAAATTTGAAAGGTGCAAATTTTGGGGATAGGTGTTCCCACTGCGGTAGGGGTTCGCAGTGGGAACTGGTACAAGCCCTAGGGGCTGTAGAAGGCCAATAGATGGGTAGCAGGCCTTCTTACCAGCGTTAATGAACAAGAGTCTGACCAAATGGTAAAGCAACTAAATTGCAAAGGTGACTTTGCATAAATGTAGATAAACCACATGTTAAACGGTTGATTTACTTTAATTCGTAGCAAAATCAGCGAATTTCATTTCAACACGACATAAACGGCTCAAAACGGCCTGTTTTTAGTCCAATAAACTCGAAAAAGACTCTTCGATCCAATTGCACGTGTTCTGAATACCAACATCGTTTTTGCGTGTTTCGTGCACCAACATCCAAACTTCGCGCACACGACGGCTGTATTTTGGTTGTAACAGCTCAAATTGATTAAACGAGCTGATCATAAAGTCAGGTGCGATTCCCGATAAGCCCGTTTCTGTCATCGCTTCAAGGATCGCGGCAAAGGACGACACCCGAAACGAGGGTTCTCTGCCAAAAAACGAAACGCCGTTTTTCATTTCGGGCGTCCAATCCAGATCGTAGGGCAGGCCGATCCATTCTGTAGTGGCCGTATCTTTGCGACCATAAACACCCATCTTGATGTCGGCGATCCGGCGCGCCATCAACCGTCCTTCATTGGGGTGGGTCAATCGCAGCGCAATGTCAGCCTCACCGTAGGCCAGGCTTACATTTCTGTCAGTGGCACCCAATTCTAGTGTGATGTTCGGGTTTTCAGTTCGAAAGGATTTAAGCGCTGGGGCCAAAATTGAAGTGTTGAGGAATTCCAATCCCGTAACACGGATTGTTTGCGTGGAATGGGCACCTTCATGGGCCGCCGCTTTAAATGCCTCTAACTCGTCGCTAAAGCCAGCCGCCATTTCATAAAGCCTGCGGCCTTCTTCGGTCAATTCCCATTCTGTCGCGCCCTTGAGGAATAGCGGGGTATTGGCACCTTCATTTAGGCGCTTGATACGCCGTGAAACAGTCGCCGTATTTGTGCGCAGGTGACGCGCTGCGTTGGCCATAGAGCCATATCGCGCTAATGCGACAACAAACCGAAGATCATCCCAATTATCCATGACGCAGATACTCATTTTCAAGGTTATTGCTGATCATTTTATACCACAAAACAACTGTCTCTGCGGTTGATCACCCCTCAAAGTGCTAAGCAGCCTAAGTAAATTGGTCAACAAGATGGGCTGATTATTTCCCATCTTGTTGGCATTATTTGCGGTTTATCAACGCACGGTAGCTGGCTTAAACGTCGGTATCTACTTCTGCTGGACCCGTGTCCGTTCCATCGTCTGAACCATCAGAACTGCCATCTTCATCGCCTTGATCCGCAATATAAGCGACAGAAACCACCTTTTCGTCCGTGGCGGTATTGAACACACGAACCCCGCCCGCGCTACGTGATCTGAACGAAATGCCCTCAATTGGCACACGAATGGATTGTCCCGTCGATGTCGCCAACATGATCTGATCCGCAATTTCTACAGGGAAGGACGAAATGATCGGCCCGCCGCGCATTTTACTGTCCATCGCCATCACACCCTGGCCACCACGTCCACGCAGCGGATAATCGTGACTGGATGACAATTTCCCAGCCCCTTGCACGGTAATCGTCAGCAACAGGTTCTCGGCGGCAGACATCTCGGCATAGCGTTCTTGCGTAATCGCCGCGTTCTCGTCGCCTTCTTCCTCGTCACCGCCCTCGGCCTCTTCAGTCACACCCGCCATAAGACGGCGCATTTTGAGGTAAGCCGCGCGTTCATCTGGTGTCGCCTCAAAATGGCGAATGACAGACATCGAAACGACCTCATCCTCACCTTTAAGCAAAATACCACGTACCCCAACGGACGAACGTGAATTAAACACCCGCACCGCAGTCGAGGAGAACCGGATCGCACGTCCAGCCGTGGTCACAAGCATGACATCGTCATCCTCCGAACAAATTCGCGCGTTAATCAGGCGCGTATTGGCGTGATCATCCTCAAACTTCATCGCGATTTTACCGTTGCGCATCACATTGGCAAAATCAGACAGACGGTTACGGCGCACGGTGCCCGCACTTGTCGCGAATATCACCTGCAACTCGTCCCAATCTTCCTCATCGCGATCAACAGGCATGATCGCGGCAATCGAAACACCAGCTGGGATCGGCAGAATATTAACAATCGCCTTACCGCGCGCGGTCCGTCCACCAGGGGGCAGGCGCCATGTTTTCAGCTTATAAACCATGCCGTCCGTTGTGAAAAACAGCAGCGGTGTGTGGGTGTTGGCAACAAACAGCGTCGTGACGAAATCTTCGTCTTTGGTCGACATGCCTTGCAGGCCCTTGCCACCACGTTTCTGCGAGCGGAACTCTTCCAGCGGGGTGCGTTTGATGTACCCAGAGTTGGTGATCGTGACCACCATATCAACGCGCTCGATCAGGTCTTCGTCTTCCATACTGTCGATATGGTCGATAATTTCGGTACGACGCGGCACCGCAAACATTTCGCGCACTTCAACCAGCTCGTTTGAGATGATCTCCATGATCCGCGTGCGCGAGCGTAAAATATCAAGATAATCCTGAATTTTCATCGCCAAGCTTTGCAGCTCGTCCGTAACTTCCTTCACGCCCATCGCCGTAAGGCGTTGCAAACGTAATTCCAAAATCGCACGGGCCTGAACCTCAGACAGGTTATAGGTGCCATCGTCATTCATCGTATGGCTCGGATCATCAATCAGCTTGATGTATTCGGCGATATCCACCGCTGGCCAGCGACGTGTCATCAGCTTTTCACGGGCCTCTGCTGGGTCCGCGGATCCCCGAATGGTCGCAACAATTTCGTCCACATTGGACACAGCAACCGCCAAACCACATAAAACATGGCTGCGTTCACGTGCTTTGCGCAATTCAAACGCGGTGCGCCGTGCCACAACTTCTTCGCGGAACGACAGGAAGTAAGACAGGAAATCGCGCAGCGTCAGTTGTTCGGGCCGCCCGCCATTCAACGCCAGCATGTTACAGCCGAACGAGGTTTGCATCGGCGTAAAGCGGTACAGTTGGTTCAAAACCACCTCAGGCGTCGCATCGCGTTTCAGTTCGACAACCACCCGCACACCAACACGATCGGATTCGTCTTGAACGTGTGAAATACCTTCGATCTTTTTGTCGCGCGCCAACTCCGCGATCTTTTCGATCATCGACGCTTTGTTCACTTGGTAGGGAATTTCATCCAAAACAATCGCGAAACGATCCTTGCGAATTTCTTCAATCCGCACTTTGGCCCGCATAATCACCGATCCACGGCCTTCGGTATAGGCTTTGCGTGCACCCGCACGCCCCAAAATAACGCCGCCCGTAGGGAAATCAGGGGCAGGGATGTATTCCATCAAATCTTCGGATGACATATCAGGGTTTTCGATCATCGCCAGCGTCGCATCAATCACTTCGCCCAGATTGTGTGGCGGGATATTCGTTGCCATACCCACCGCGATACCGCCCGCGCCGTTTACCAGCATGTTTGGATATCTCGCAGGTAAAACAGTGGGTTCTCTTTCCTTACCGTCGTAGTTGTCTTGATAATCAACCGTGTCTTTTTCCAAATCCGCCAGCAAAGACTGCGCAGATTTGGCCAACCGCGCCTCGGTATAACGCATCGCAGCAGGGTTATCGCCGTCCATCGAACCAAAGTTGCCTTGCCCATCGATCAGCATCAGAGACATTGAGAAATCTTGCGCCATACGCACAAGCGAGTCGTAAATCGCGCTGTCACCGTGCGGGTGATAGCTGCCCATCACGTCGCCAACCGATTTCGCGGCCTTACGATAGGATTTGTCGTGCGTGTAGCCACCCTCATTCATCGCGTATAAAATACGGCGGTGAACAGGCTTCAAACCATCGCGCAGATCAGGGATCGCACGGCTGACAATCACCGACATCGCATAGTCGAGGTAGGATGATTTCATCTCCTCTTCGATGGTGATCGAAGGGCCGTCAAAGACGGGGCGCTCTGCAGGAACTTCTGGCTGGTCTTCGGTCTCGTCGCTCACGCTGCTCTGCCTTGTTGTGGGACACTATATATTGTGGATCACTATACCCGAACCCACGCAATAGAACAACATTTACCCAGCTGATTTAGGCGGGTTTTTGCGATTTTTTGCGCCTAAATCGGGCTTACAGGTGTTTGCGTGCAATTCGGTTAAGCCGCGCGCGCAAATCTTGCGAAATATAGGGCACATCTGGCACGCCAGACAGCTCTGCACTGCGGCGAAACACTGTGTCGTGACGCAAAATTCGGCTGGTCATTTCCAACACCAATTGGCCGCCAATCGGATCAAGGTCGACCGATTTGGTTACCCGCTCCAACAAGTTCTCGATCATATCGCCGTTTTGCCCCCAAAACGAAATCACCCCATCAAACATAACACCGTCCTCGCCTAAACGCGCTTTGGGGGGCCAAGGGCGCGGCACCGCGTAAATCAACCGCTCGGTTTCGGCCAGTTTCACCGCGCCAGACAACAGGCTCGCGCACAGCCCCAGCGCGCGCTGCGCAGGGTTTTGTCCATGATCCGCCAAGGTATCCGCCACCGAGGTCAGCCAACGGCTGTTCATATCCGCAAAAACCACATCGGAATGTTGCGCCAAAATGCGATGAAACAACGCTAATCCTTCACGCCCCTTGCTTCGACGAATAACCACAATGCAACAGGCCGCCAGATGTGCGATGCGCGCTTGCCCAATACATTCAGGCAGCAACTTGTGGAAATGCTCGATCAAATTGTCGCTGCGTGCGGGCCACGTGCTTTTGGGCACACCTGCAATCACGTCCTCAACAAAAGGGCGTAAATCCACGTCATCCGCAGGCAGCGCATCGCTGGCGTTTTCCAAACGGATATCCCGATCTGAAAAGAATGCAGGCCACAAAGGCCAAACCCCGGTCGCAGGTGGGCGTTTCACCGCCACATCCCGCGCAATCTGCCCGTCAAACCCATATCCTAGCTGCGCATAATCATCCGCAAACAGGCGATGCAAACGCGCCCGCTGCCCCTCATTCAGAGTTAAATCGCCAGTTTCAGCCACCCCAAGGCGCATCTGAAGCAGCGGGCTAAGCCCCGCCAAACCCAATTTGCTTATATCCTGTTTCAACGTCTCTTGGCGCAAAACATGATCTGCCAAATGCAAACAATTGAATGGATGGGTTTGGGGCATAAGGTGACGCTTTAGATTGCCACGCAAATGGCTTTGAATGCGATCAAAAGGCACGCGCGGATTGTCGATCACATCCAACGCCTGATCCACATCCAAATCTGGCATGCGCGGGGCCTCACCAGTTCCGTCAACGCCTGTGCTGCCATATTTGAACATCTTCACCGCAGATAAAAACCGCGCTTCAGGATCACGCACAACCGCGAATTTTATCGTGTCTTGCCAATCAGGTGGGATGTGCCCGTAACTTCGGCGCACAGCTGGCGTGGCCCACATTGCACGCACCGACGTGCCCGCCGTTTTGGGGATATGGATGAACACGGCTTTGGGATCATTCAATAAAAAGCAGGTCATTCTAGACGCCCAAAGCAAAAAGGCACGCCGTAGCGTGCCAATTTATGAACTGTGATTAGAATGGGATCTCATCGTCCAGATCAGAATTCCCACCGCCACCGCTTTGGGATCCACCGCCAGTGTTGCCGCCGCCGTAACCGCCGCCGCTGTCGCCACCACCGTAACCTGGGCCGCTATCACCGCCGCCGTAACCGCCAGAGTTGCCACCGCCAGAACCGCCGCCATCGCGCCCGTCAAGCATGGTTAACGTCCCGTTAAACCCTTGCAGCACAACTTCGGTAGAATAGCGATCAGCACCGCTTTGGTCTTGCCATTTGCGAGTTTGCAATTGGCCCTCAATAAATACTTTGGAGCCTTTTTTCAGGTATTGTTCGCAAACCCTAACCAACCCTTCAGAAAAGATCGAAACACGGTGCCATTCAGTTTTCTCACGGTTCTCACCGGAGCTTTTGTCGCGCCACCGTTCTGACGTTGCAACCGTAAGATTGCAGACTTTACCACCATTTGGGAAAGACCGCACCTCTGGGTCACGTCCTAAATTCCCGATGATCATTACCTTATTCAAACTACCGGCCATTTGCGCGCTCCCTAAAGTCGATTCTCTGATCGTTGACTGTTTCATCGTTGTTAACCACGAACTGTTAGACCTGCAACCATTCAACAAACCGTTAACAACGTCCATCCAAGTCACATTCTCTGGTCAAGACCCCGAAAAAGAGTTAATGCTCCCCCAGCAGGTTTTCGAAAAGGCGTTTATAATGCGCAAAACGATAGCAGTATTGACGGCAATAGCAGTGATCGCCGGCCCCATCGCGGCCTCTGCTGATATTATCAAATCGTCAAAATCGCGCACGCGAATTTCCTCCAGTCACACCAAGCTGATCGATAAACGCCTGTCTAAACAATATTCCAGCTCCAGCCGTCTTTTGCCGACAAATTCCAATCGCCTCGATATTATTCCGCGCTACAACGGAAACTACAAAGGCGTTTACAAACCGATGGCCGAAGCTGCGGCGCGTAAATACGGCATTCCCGTCGATCTGTTCAACCGTCTGGTTCAACAAGAAAGCAATTGGAATCCCAAAGCAAAAAGCCACGCAGGCGCGATTGGGTTGGCGCAACTTATGCCGTTTACCGCCAAAACGCTGGGCGTGAACCCGCATGACCCGCGTCAAAACCTCGAAGGCGGCGCGCGCTATCTCAAACAACAATACACCAAATTTCGCAGTTGGCGCTTGGCCTTGGCCGCCTATAACGCAGGCCCGGGTGCGGTTAAAAAATACAACGGTGTGCCGCCCTACAAAGAAACGCGCAACTACGTGAAAAAGATTTTGGGCAAGTGACACACCCCTCTGCTGACGCTCTCTGTCAGTAGGTCGCCCCGTTCCCTTAATGTTCTCAATTTTCCATTGGCAATTCTGGCACGATGTCCTACTTAGAAAGGACGTCTTGGGGGCAGAACAATGGCTGAGCTAAAAAACATCGAAATTCGCGGCGCACGCGAACATAATCTCAAAAACATCGACGTGAATATTCCACGCGATCAACTGGTTGTCATCACTGGCTTGTCTGGCTCTGGCAAATCGTCTTTGGCGTTTGATACGATCTACGCCGAGGGCCAGCGCCGTTACGTGGAATCGCTCTCTGCTTATGCGCGCCAGTTCCTCGATATGATGCAAAAACCCGATGTGGATCACATTTCTGGCCTTAGCCCAGCTATTTCCATCGAGCAAAAGACCACATCGAAAAATCCGCGCTCTACGGTGGGCACAGTCACCGAGATTTACGATTATATGCGCCTGTTGTTTGCCCGCGTTGGCACGCCCTATTCCCCAACAACGGGCCTCCCGATCGAGGCACAACAAGTCTCTGAAATGGTCGATCGCATCATGAAGATGGAGGAGGGGACTCGTGCCTTTCTTCTGGCGCCAATCGTGCGAGATCGCAAAGGCGAATATCGCAAAGAATTCGCAGAACTGAAAAAGACAGGATTTCAGAGGGTTAAAGTAAACGGCGAGTTCTATGAACTGGACGAACCACCAACGCTGGACAAAAAATTCCGCCACAACATCGACGTGGTTGTGGATCGTCTCGTGGTCAAAGCGGGCTTAGAAACACGTCTCGCCGACAGCCTACGCACCGCACTTGATCTGGCAGACGGCATCGCCATTCTGGAAACCGCCCCAACCGACGGCGATCCAGAACGCATGACGTTTTCCGAAAAATTTGCCTGCCCCGTTTCTGGTTTCACCATCTCTGAAATCGAACCGCGCCTGTTCTCTTTCAACGCTCCGTTCGGCGCTTGTCCAGATTGCGACGGCCTTGGGGTCGAACTCTTCTTTGACGAACGCCTTGTCGTGCCAGACCAAACAATTTCGCTCTACAAAGGCGCGTTGGCACCTTGGGCCAAAGGGAAATCTCCGTATTTTCGCCAAACCATCGAAGCCATCGCCAAACACTACGAATTTGACAAAGACCTCGCGTGGAAAGACCTGCCAGCCCATGTGCAACAGGTCATGCTGCACGGCTCGCACGATGAAGAAATCAAATTCCGCTACGACGAGGGCGGCCGTGTTTACGAAGTATCGCGCGCCTTTGAAGGCGTCATTCCGAACATGGAACGCCGCTACCGCGAAACGGATTCAAACTGGATCCGCGAAGAATTCGAACGCTACCAAAACAACCGTCACTGCGGCACGTGTGACGGATATCGCCTGCGCGCCGAAGCCCTCGCTGTTAAAATGGGCGGCTGCCACGTTGGCCAAATCGTTCAGCTTTCCATCGCAGAAGCCTTGGCATGGGTCGATAAAATTCCATCCGAACTGAGCGATCAGAAAAACCAAATCGCCAAAGCCATCCTCAAAGAAATCCGCGAACGCCTTGGTTTCCTTGTGAATGTCGGCCTGAACTACCTAACCCTATCGCGCAATTCCGGCACGCTTTCGGGCGGCGAAAGCCAACGCATCCGCTTGGCCAGCCAAATCGGCTCAGGCCTCACTGGCGTGCTTTACGTCCTTGATGAACCCTCCATCGGCCTACACCAACGCGACAACGGTCGCCTACTGACAACGCTCAAAAACCTACGCGATCAGGGCAACACAGTCATCGTTGTCGAACACGACGAAGAAGCCATCCGCGAAGCCGATTATGTTCTCGATATCGGCCCGGGCGCAGGTGTTCACGGCGGCGAAATCATCGGCAAAGGCACACCAGCCCAAATCGCCAAAAACAAAAAATCAATTACAGGCCAATACCTTACGGGCAAACGTAAAATCCCGATCCCTGCGGAACGCCGCAAAGGCACTGGTAAAAAGGTCGTCGTTCAAGGCGCAACTGGCAACAACCTGAAAAACATCACCGCCGAATACCCGCTTGGCACATTCTGCTGCATCACAGGTGTTTCGGGGGGTGGTAAATCCACGCTCACCATCGAAACCTTGTTCAAAACCGCATCCATGCGATTGAACGGCGCGAAACAAACGCCCGCACCGTGTGAAGCGATCAAAGGCCTGCAATACCTCGATAAAGTCATCGACATCGACCAGCGCGCTATTGGGCGCACACCGCGATCCAACCCCGCAACCTACACAGGCGCATTCACCCCGATCCGCGATTGGTTTGCGGGCCTACCCGAAGCAAAAACACGCGGCTATAAACCCGGTCGGTTCTCCTTCAACGTCAAAGGCGGGCGCTGCGAAGCCTGCCAAGGTGACGGCGTCATCAAAATCGAAATGCACTTCCTGCCAGACGTTTATGTCACCTGCGAAAGCTGCAAAGGCAAACGCTACAACCGCGAAACCTTAGAAGTTCACTTCAAAGGTAAATCCATCGCAGACGTGCTTGATATGACGGTCGAAGACGCCGAACAATTCTTCCAAGCCGTTCCATCTATCCGCGATAAAATGACTGCACTCCTGCGCGTCGGTCTTGGTTATATCAAGGTCGGCCAACAGGCGACGACGCTCTCAGGCGGTGAAGCACAGCGTGTGAAACTGTCCAAAGAACTCAGCAAACGATCCACGGGCCGCACGCTTTATATTTTGGATGAACCTACAACAGGTCTGCACTTTGAAGACGTGCGTAAATTATTGGAAGTGCTGCACGAATTGGTTGACCAAGGCAATTCCGTGTTGGTGATTGAACACAACCTAGATGTCATCAAGACCGCCGACCACATCATCGACATCGGCCCCGAAGGCGGCGACGGCGGCGGTGAAATCGTAGCCACAGGCACCCCAGAAGAGGTCGCGCAAAGCGAGGCCAGCCACACAGGACGGTATCTAAAAGACATGCTCGAAACACAAGCGGTGGCGGCGGAATAACAGTTCAAACATGCTAAAACGAACCATCCTCAGCGCTGCCTTCGTGATTGTCCTTACACAATCCGCGGCAGCATATTCTGATTATGGCCGATCACTTGCAAACTGCGCAGCGTTAATGAGCATGATTGAAAAACAACCGGGTTTCGAAGAGGAATGGCGCCAAGACCCAATAAATTTCGACCGTGCAGCAGACTGGTTTTTAACCGAAATCATACGCTACGATGGATATCATGCTGGGCAAAAAATGTTCAAAGAACAGCTTCAATTTTGGTCCACTGAACCCGACAGTAAGAAGTTGCGAAAATTATTACGAAAACAGCTTCGCGGCTGCCAGTGGATGTTAGACGCTCGCGATCAGTAGCGATGCTCAGGGTTTACCCCCGCCCACGCGCTTCCAAACGAGGTAACATGGCCGAGAAATCTTTGCCGTTCCCGTCTTCATCTTCCACAAACGTCGCGTATAAATCTGTCGCGTGCTGGCCCATCGGCGTATCCGCGTTTGCGGATTCTGCCGCTTGTTGGCTTAAACGCAGGTCTTTCAGCATCAATTCCGCCGCAAATCCTGGCTTATAATTGTTGTCTGATGGGGATTCAGGCCCAACACCTGGGGCAGGGCAATAAGCATTCATCGACCAGCTGTATCCCGACGACGTGCTGACAACATCAAACATTTTCTGACGATCCAACCCCAGTTTATCTGCCAGCGCGAATGCCTCGCAGGTGCCCAGCATGGTGATCCCCAAAATCATATTGTTGCAAATCTTGGCGGCTTGTCCCGCACCGCTCTTCCCGCAATGAACCGCCTTTTGGCCCATGATCTCAAACAAAGGGGCCGCCAAAGCAAACGCCTCATCCGAACCACCCGCCATAAACGTAAGTGTCCCCGCCGCCGCACCGCCAATACCACCCGAAACAGGCGCATCAACCGCATGCAAACCCAGCGCAGTTGCTGCTTCGGCCACTTCACGCGCGCTTTCAACATCAACGGTGGAGCAATCAATAAACGCAGCACCTTTATCCATCACCGTCACGATATCGCCTGCCACAGATTGCAAAATCTGCCCATTCGGCAACATCGTGATAACCGCATCCTGCCCCGTCGCAGCTTCAACAACGGTGTTCGCTTTGCCCACACCCTCAGGCGGTTCTGTCACCAGATCGAACCCGGTAACCGTGTGCCCCGCAGCCGCCAGATTGGCCGCCATTGGCGCGCCCATATTCCCAAGCCCGATAAATCCGATTTTCATGGTTCTTCTCCTAAAGCGCGTTTGCCCCGAGCGGGGCGAGCATTTCATTCACGTCAGTCTGGCTTACATCTGCCAAAGTTGCAAAACGCCAATTTGGCGTGTGGTTTCGATCGATGATCGTGGCCTTGATTCCCTCAACAAAATCACCAAACTCCGCGGCACGGTAGGTGAATTTATATTCCTCGGCCAAAGCCTGCTCAATTGTGTCGGCAGCACGAACCCGCGCAATCAAAGCAGGGGTCGCAACCACCGACAACGGGCTTTTCTTGGAAATCATCTTGAGTGTTTGCGCAGCAAATTCTGACGGATCAGAGGCCAACGAAACAGCAACGTCGCTCAAATCTAACGCATCAAAATGGCGATCAATATCCACCTGCTGGGCGTGCATTGATGACTCAGGCGCATCTTGCACAAACGCATCCACCACAGACACATCGCCGCCATTTACCAACGCGGCCGTCAACGCATCCCACTTCTCTTTGGGAACGTAACTATCTGCAAATCCTGCATAAATCGCGTTACCTGCATCCATCCGCGCACCCGTTGTGCCCAGATATTCACCGAGCCGCCCCGGCGCGCGCGCCAGCATCAGCGACCCACCCACATCAGGGATCAACCCAATCCCGCATTCAGGCATCGCAATCTGGCTGCTCTCGCACACAATACGGTGCGATCCGTGGCACGAAACACCAACACCGCCGCCCATCACAAAGCCTTGCATCAACGCGACATACGGCTTGGGATAATTGAAAATCTTGGCGTTCAACCGATATTCATCGCGCCAAAACGTCTGCCCATAGGCAAAATCACCCGCAACAGAAGCATCATACAGGTCTTGAATATCGCCGCCCGCACAAAACGCCTTGTCGCCCTCGGCATCAATAATAACCAGCCGAACCGCATCATCATCGCGCCACGCATCCAATGCTGCTTCAATGTCCAAACACATCTGATACGTCAGCGCATTCAATGCCTTAGGGCGATGCAACGTGATCCGCCCAGCGCAACCGTCTTTGCGAATATGGATATCCATCAACCGCGCTCAGCCAACAAATGGCGCGCCGTGATCAACCGCATAATCTCGTTTGTGCCTTCCAGAATCTGATGCACCCGCAGATCTCGCACAATTTTCTCAACACCATAATCCGCCAAATACCCGTAGCCTCCGTGCAATTGCAGCGCGTCATTAGCCACATTGAACGCCACATCCGTGACAAATCGCTTTGCCATCGCACAGTGTTTCGACGCATCTGGCGCACCAGTGTCCAACTTCCACGCCGCTTGGCGCAAAAACACCCGCGCGGCCTGCAATTCGATCTCCATATCGGCCACTTTAAATTGTAAAGCCTGAAACTGATCAATGGTTTTGCCAAACGCCTTACGCTCACCCATATAGTTCAGCGCGGCAGTCAACGCAGTCTGCGCACCACCCAAGGCGCCCGCCGAAATATTCAACCGCCCCCCATCAAGCCCCGCCATCGCATAGGAAAACCCACGACCTTCCTCGCCAATCAGGTTCTCCGACGGAATCTTACAATCCGAAAACTGCACCTCTGCGGTGGGTTGCGAACGCCAACCCATCTTGTCTTCTAACGCCCCAAACGACAGCCCCTCTGCGCCGTCCTCAATCACAACCGTCGAAATCCCCTTCGGCCCGTCTTCACCCGTGCGTACCATCGCAACATAGGCGTCAGAATATCCGCCACCAGAAATAAACGCCTTGGTGCCGTTCAACGTGTACCCCTCATTGGTCCGCTCGGCGCGCGTGCGCAACGCCGATGCGTCAGACCCAGATCCGGGTTCGGTCAAACAGTAGGAAAATACTTTGTTCAGCGACACCAAATCAGGCAACCATTTGGCCTTGCTCTCCGCCGATCCAAATTTGTCGATCATGCCACCAACCATGTTGTGAATGGATAAAAACGATCCAACCGACGGACACGCCATCGCCAACGCTTCAAACACCAAGGTCGCATCAAGGCGCGATAATCCCGCACCGCCACTTTCCTCAGAAACATACAACCCACCAAAGCCCAGTTCACCAACTTCGGCCCAAAGCGACTTTGGGATCATCTCATCTTTTTCCCACTGGCGGGCAAACGGCGCGATCTTTTCTTGCCCAAAAGCATAGGCCATATCAAAAATAGCCTGCTGTTCTTCTGTCAGTGCAAAGTCCATGAAACCTCTCCTACGGGATCGAATTGACCCTGTAATAAGTTCGGATTGTTACAACAGTTTTGCAACCGCAAAACCCGTTTCTTTTGTCCCCAAATACTCAAAAGGCCACGCCTGTTTCCAAGCGTGGCCTTTCAAATCAAACTGGCAGCCTTATTCCATTGTCGGAATAGAGAAATCAGCGCCTTCTTTCGTGCCCGAAGGCCAGCGCGATGTCACAGTTTTGGTGCGTGTATAAAACTTAAACGCATCTGGCCCGTGCTGGTTCAAATCGCCAAAGGCGGATTTTTTCCAACCGCCAAAGGTGTGATAGGCCAGCGGCACAGGGATTGGCACGTTCACGCCAACCATGCCCACATTTACGCGGTTCGCAAAATCACGCGCCGTATCGCCGTCACGGGTAAAGATTGCCGTACCGTTGCCCATCTCATGATCCATCGCAATTTTCAGCGCTTCTTCATACGATTGCGTCCGCACAGTGGACAAAACAGGGCCAAAGATTTCTTTCTTATAGATATCCATGTCAGTGGTCACATTGTCGAACAAACACGCCCCAACAAAGAACCCATCTTCATATCCTTGCAACGCGAAATCACGCCCATCCACAACCAAATTAGCCCCATCTTTAACACCGGTTTCCACCAGCCCAAGGATGTTTTGTTTGGCGGCGGCTGTCACAACAGGGCCAAAATCAACATCTGCACCAGCCGTGTAAGGACCAATTTTCAGGCTCTCAACCCGTGGCGCCAATTTCGCGATCAGACGATCCGCTGTTTCGTCGCCAACAGGAACCGCTACCGAAATCGCCATGCAACGCTCGCCAGCCGCGCCAAAACCCGCACCGATCAGCGCATCTGCCGCTTGATCCATGTCCGCATCTGGCATGATGATCATGTGGTTTTTCGCACCACCAAAACACTGCACCCGTTTGCCGTTTGAACAGCCACGACCGTAAATATATTCCGCAATCGGGGTCGAGCCAACAAAACCAACGGATTGAATAATATCATTGTCCAAAATCGCGTCCACGGCTTCTTTGTCGCCGTTTACCACTTGGATAATACCCTTTGGCAACCCAGCTTCTTCCATCAATTCAGCCAACATCATTGGCACAGACGGATCACGCTCGGATGGTTTCAAAATAAACGCGTTGCCACAGACAATCGCAGGGGCAAACATCCACATTGGGATCATCGCAGGAAAGTTAAACGGCGTAATACCCGCTGTCACACCCAACGCCTGTTTCATGGAATACATATCAATGCCTGGGCCAGCGCCGTCGGTAAACTCACCCTTCAACAACTGGGGCGCACCAATGCAATATTCCACAACTTCCAGGCCACGGATCACGTCGCCCTTGGCATCTGGCAGTGTTTTACCGTGTTCACGGCTTAATGCTTCGGCCAGTTTGTCCATGTCGCGGTGCAACAAAGACACCATCTTCATCATCACGCGGGCACGCACCTGCGGGTTTTTCGCTGCCCACGCAGGTTGCGCAACTGCCGCAACATTTACGGCATTCGCCATTTCAGCATCATTTGCCAAAGCAACTTTTGCCTGAACTTCACCCGTTGCAGGGTTGTAAATGTCGGCCGTGCGGCCAGATGTGCCAGCAACATGTTCGCCGCCGATATAGTGTCCGATAATTTCCATGTCAGAATCTCCCATTTGTTTTCTTGGCGACTATAGCCTTGCGTTTTTCCACTCAAAAGCCCCAATAGAGCAAATTCATTTTGCATTTTTGCAAGGACACCAAATGAACGAGAATCTCCGCTGGGACGATCTGCGCGTCTTTTTCCACGTGGCCGAGGCCGCCAGCCTCACCAACGCTGCCAAAATTCTCCGCATGGATCCCGCAACCCTGTCGCGCCGCATCTCCCGACTAGAAGAGGACATGAACGCGCGCCTGTTCGCAAAATCCCCCCAAGGTTATGCGCTAACGGATGCAGGAACTCGTCTTTTCGACCACGTAGAAGGCATGAACCGCGCCGTTCGATCCGCCCAGGGCGAGGTGCAGGATCAAGCAGATCAACTCTCTGGCTCCATCCGTATCGGCGCACCAGACGGCTCTGCAAACTACCTGCTCCCGCAAGTCTGCGCGGAACTTTGCGAAGAAAATCCAGCCCTCGACATCCAAATCGTCGCACTCCCCCGTGTCCTAAACCTCTCCAAACAAGAGGCCGACATGGCCATCACAGTATCGCCCCCAAACGCAGGGCGGCTCTCGGTTCAAAAAATCTCAGATTACAGCCTACACCTTGCAGCAACGCGCGATTACCTCGCGACCCACCCCGAAATCACAAAAATAGCGGACCTCAAGGATCACCGCTTCATTGGCTACATCAACGACCTCATCTTTGACGATGAACTCGACTACATGAACGAGTTGGGCGAAAAAATCCGCACGCCGCTCACCTCCAACAGCTTTTCAGTGCAGCTAAACTGGGCGCGGCGCGGGGCAGGGGTTTGCATCGTGCATGATTTCGCCATACCCACATTTCCCGAACTGCAACGTATCCTCACCGATCAAATCTCGCTCAAACGCGCGTTTTACCTCGTGCGCCACCACGACGATCGCAAGGTTGAACGTCTAAATCGTGTGGCAAAGCAGTTAATTTCCAAAATTCGGCTCGAAATCAAACGATTGGAAACTGCGGCTTGACACGAAACCACCCGCCAAGGCACGATGAACGCAACCCCAATTCAGCGAGGACGTGCGCATGCTCATCAAACAAATCCTAGCAGGTAAATCCTCTGGCAAAATCGCAACCGTAACCCCAGATAGCTCCATCAGCGATGCGGCCAACGTGTTATCGTCCCACGGCATCGGCGCGCTTGTGGTTTCAAAAACCGGTACAGATGTGGCAGGTATTTTATCCGAACGCGATATCGTGCGCGAACTTGGAAAACGTGGCGCTGGGTGCATGAGCGACACGGTAAGCGACTTGATGACCGCCAATATTATCACTACCTCAGCGGATCAAACCGCCGAAAGTGTGTTGTTGCAAATGACCGAAAAGCGCTTTCGCCACATGCCCGTGATGGATGGCGACAAAATGATCGGTATCGTCTCCATCGGCGATATCGTCAGCGCGCGACTGTCTGAAATCAACACCGAAAAAGACGCGCTCCAAGATATGATCATGGGGCGTTAACGGCGCGTCACTTCCCGTAATTCCTGAATTCTCACTTGCATTTCGCGCGTCTGCGTCCCATCCCTTCTTAACGAACAACTGCTGAGGCCCAAAATGCGCACTGGTCTGTACCCCGGAACCTTCGATCCCGTCACGCACGGTCATTTGGATATTTTTCGCCGTGCCTGCACGCTGGTTGATCGTCTGGTCATTGGTGTTGCGATAAACCGCGACAAAGGCCCGCTTTTCTCGCTCGAAGAACGGGTTGAAATGGTCGACAGCACATGTGGCGCTATTGCCCGCGAAATGGGCGTCGAAATCGTCGTTCACCCATTCGAAAATCTGCTGATCCACTGCGCCCAAGATGTCGGCGCAACGGTCATCATTCGTGGCCTACGCGCCGTGTCCGATTTCGAATACGAATTTCAAATGGTCGGCATGAACCGCGCCATGAACGACGAAATCGAAACTGTTTTCTTAATGGCCGATGCTGAATACCAATCCATTGCGTCAAAACTGGTCAAAGAAATCACCCGCCTTGATGGCGATATCACCAAATTCGTCCCGCCCGAGGTCGCAACCGCGCTCAAAGCGAAATACAAACGCTGAGCGCAAGGCGCGATAACGCGCATTTGCACCCCCCGCGACGAAACCGCACTTTCCCTTTTTTGGCGCATCCCTTAGTGTGCCGCAAAACCTAAAACTGGAGGCCAAAATGGCAGATTTCAAAGACCCCGAAAACGGTATCATCATCACCCTTAAAAATGGCGACGTAAAAATCGACCTGCTGCCAGATGTAGCCCCAAAACACGTTGCACGCATGAAAGAATTGGCGCGTGCTGGCAAATACGACGGCGTCGTCTTTCACCGCGTAATTGATGGTTTCATGGCGCAAACTGGCGACGTGGCCAACGGCAACAAAACTGCCGACAGCTTTAACATCCGCATGGCGGGTACGGGCGGGTCTGACATGGGCAACGTTCCGGCAGAATTCTCCAAAATCCCGCACGCACGCGGCTCCATCGGCGCAGCACGCAGCCAAAGCCCAGACAGCGCGAACTCGCAGTTCTTCATCAACTTCAGCGACAATGATTTCCTGAACGGTCAATACACCGTTTACGGCCAAGTCATTGAAGGCATGGACCACGTAGATGCCATCGTCAAAGGCGAGCCACCGGCAGACCCTGACACAATGATTTCTGTAAAAGTGGCTGCAGACGCATAATGCGGTTTTTCACATCCCTTATTGCTGTTGCGGCCTTCGCAGCAGCGCCCTTGTTTGCAGCGGATGCAGAAAACACGTTGGTAATCGAAGTTGCTGGCGAAACAACAGGCACAATTGAAATTGAATTGCGGCCAGATGTTGCGCCACAACATGCCGAGCGTATGAAGCGTTTGACGCGCGAAGGTCTGTATGATGGCGTGGTGTTTCACCGCGTGATCCCGGGGTTTATGGCACAAACGGGCGACGTAGAACATGGCAAGTTGGAAGGCTTCAATCTGCGCTTTGCAGGTCTTGGTGGTTCAGCCTTGCCTGATCTTCCAGCAGAGTTCTCTGACATCAACTATGAAACTGGTGTTGTTGGCATGGCGCGGTCGCAAGATCCAAACTCAGCCAATTCGCAGTTTTTCATCATGTTTGACGAAGGCTCATTCTTGAACGGGAAATACACCGTTGTTGGTCGCGTTTCAGTGGGTCAAGAAGTTGTCGATGCAATCAAAAAGGGCGACGAGGCTGCCAATGGCGCGGTCGCTGGACCTGATTACATGAAGACAGTTATGGTCAAGTCAGACATCGAAGCTGCCGCAAAAGCAGCTGCAGAAGAAGCTGCTTCTGAAACAACGACTGAAACGTCAACTGACTAAAACATCAAAGGCGGCCACATCAGAACTGGCCGCCTTTCAACACTGCGTGAGCAGGGCTGCGCTTTGCTAAATTTCATGTCACCATCGCCAGACCCAGTTCTGAGGATGCCATGATCCGTTTTATTTTTACACTTTGCATGATTGTTTTTACCGCTCCGGCAGTGGCGCAGGTTCAATTTTGGAAACACGAATGGCCCAACACTGATTTTGGCAAATCAGATGTGCCCTTCACCGAAATCCTGTCCGGCGGCCCGCCGCGCGATGGCATTCCCGCTATCGACAATCCTCAAATGATCCGCGTTGATCAATCCAAAAACATCCCGAACCGTGAACCCGTCATGGTCGTAGAATTAGACGGCGAAACGGCGCGCGCCTATCCGATCCGCTACCTCATGTGGCATGAAATCGCGAATGACACGGTGGGCAGCACCCCCATCGCGGTCACTTTCTGCCCGCTTTGCAATTCGGGCATCATCTTTGATCGCCGCGTGTCGGGAAAAACCCTTACGTTCGGCGTATCGGGCAAGCTGCGCAATTCCGATATGATCATGTTTGATCGCGAAACCGAAAGCTGGTGGCAACAGTTCAGCGGAACGGGGATTGTCGGCGTTCAAACCGGTCGTAAGTTGAAAAAACTACCAGGCTGGATGGAAAGCTGGGGCGCATTTAGGGCGCGAAACCCAGATGGTCTTGTGATGGCTGAACCCAAATCAAGCCGCCGTTACGGCCAAAATCCGTATGCGGGCTACGACAGTCTTGATCGTCCGTTTTTGTACAACGGGGAAATGCCGCCCCACGACATCGAACCCTTGTCCCGTGTTGTCGTAGTGAAAAATCGGGCGTGGCCGCTGGAACGGCTGCGCAAAATGAATGAAATCACCGAAAAAGGCGTCACAATTTCGTGGATTGCAGGAACCGCCTCGGCGCTGGACGCCGCCAAAATAGGGCAGGGCAAAGACGTCGGTTCTATCCGCGTCATAAACGCAAAGGGCCAAGATATCGCACACGACGTGGCCTTTGCCTTTGCGTTCCACGCGTTTCATCCGAACGGAAAGTGGATGCTCGGAAACTAATCCCCGAGCATCAAATTATAGGATTTTTGCCAATGCGTGGCGTTTTTTGCCAGCCGACAGCTTGATTGCGCCGCGCAACTGATCTGCAGAAATCATCGTTCCAGCATCTGTCACCGCAACATCATCCAGCTTGGCACCGCCATCTGAAATCAGCCGTTTTGCGTCTTTGCCCGATCCAGACAGGCCCGATTTCACGAACAACTGAACGATAGAAATCCCGTCGCCCACATCGTTGGCATCCAGAACAACCGTCGGCAAATCATCCCCAACGCCGCCTTTTTCAAACACTTCACGCGCTGTTGCTTCTGCCGCTTTTGCAGCCTCCGCGCCGTGTGCAAGCGTCGTCGCCGCATTCGCCAGAACTGTTTTAGCCTCGTTGATTTCCGAACCCTCAAGCGCACCCAAACGATCACATTCATCCAGATCAATCTCGGTAAACAGCCGCAGGAATTTACCCACATCTGCATCCAACGTGTTGCGCCAGAACTGCCAAAACTCGTACGAGCTCAACTTATCCTCATTCAACCAAATCGCACCCGCCGCCGATTTGCCCATCTTGGAGCCATCCGCTTTGGTCAGCAACGGCGTGGTCAGCCCAAACACCTGTGTCTGCGAAATCCGCCGCGTCAGATCAACACCATTCACGATGTTGCCCCACTGATCAGAGCCACCCATCTGCAATCCAACGCCGTAACGTTTGTTCAGCTCCATGAAATCATAGCTCTGCAACAGCATGTAGTTGAACTCAAGAAACGTCAGCGGCTGTTCACGATCCAACCGCTGCTTCACGCTTTCGAACGTCAACATGCGGTTAATGGTGAAATGCGGGCCAATATCGCGCAAAAACTCGATGTAATTCAGCTTATCCAGCCATTCTGCATTGTTGGGCTGCACCGCATCGGTCGGACCATCGCCAAACGTCAGGTATTTTTCAAACACTTTGAAAATCCCGCCAACATTCTGCGCAATCTTCTCAGCCGTGATCATCTGTCTGGACTCGTCCTTACCAGACGGATCCCCAATCTTGGTCGTCCCACCCCCCATCAACGTAACAGGCTTGTGGCCAGTCTTTTGCAACCAACGCAGCATCATGATCTGGATCAGCGATCCCACATGCAAGCTGTCCGCTGTCGCATCAAAGCCGATATAGGCAGGTAATACACCTTTGAGTAGGCGTTCATCGAGCCCCTCCAGGTCTGTACAGTCCTGCAAGAAGCCCCGGCTCTGCATCACGTGCAGAAACTCAGATTTGGGCTTGTAAGTCATCGGTTTTGTCTTTCTTTGTTATGTTTCAGGCCGCTACGTATAACGGGTGCCCCGCGAAAGGAAAGACCAATGGCAGATTTTACTCCCATCCGCGCACTTGGCCTAATGTCAGGCACCTCAATGGACGGTGTCGATGCTGCCGTTCTGCTCACCGACGGCGTTGAAATCCACGAGTTCGGCGAAAGCGCTTTTCGCCCATTCACTGCACGCGAGGTCGAAATCTTAGCGGCCGCCCAAGGCCTGTGGCCCCAAGACGACCCCGAAATCCTAAACGCCGCACGCCACGTTATCCAATCCGCCCACGCGGAAATTGTTGGTGAATTTGAAAACATCGATCTCGTCGGCTTTCATGGCCAAACCCTAAATCACGATCCTGAAAATGCACGCACCTTCCAGCTTGGCGATGGCATCGATCTCGCCAATCGCACAGGCATCCAAACCATCTGGGATTTTCGCACAAACGACATGAAACACGGCGGGCAGGGTGCACCACTGGCCCCCTTCTTCCACTTCGCCTGCGCCAAATGGGCGGGAATCTCAGAACCAACCGCCTTCTTAAACCTCGGCGGCGTTGGCAACGTCACCCTGATCGACCCCAGCAAACCCACACCCGAATCCGCAGACGCTTTGCTTGCATTTGACACGGGCCCCGCGAACGCGCCTCTAAACGATCTAATGCAATCACGCCTAAACCAACCCTTGGATGAAAACGGTGCGCTCGCCGCTACAGGGACGCCCGACGAAACCATCCTCACGCGCATCTTCCAACGGGCGTTCTTCGCACAAAAACCACCGAAATCACTGGACCGCCATGATTTCCACGATGCGCTGAAACTGGTCGAACACCTCTCCACCCCAGACGCAGCTGCGACCCTAACCGCACTCCCCGCCGCCTGTGTTGCCGCAAACCAACCTCACCTGCCAACCCAGCCGCAAAACTGGTACATCTGCGGGGGCGGCGCCCAAAACCCCACTCTGATGAACGAGCTTAAAAAACGCCTATCAGGCACGATCACCCCCATCGAAACCCTCAACTTAGACGGCAATATGCTCGAGGCCCAAGCCTTTGCCTACCTCGCCGTGCGAACCCTGCGCGGCCTCCCCATCAGCGCACCTTTAACAACAGGCTGCCACGAACCAAAAAGGGGCGGCAAAATCGCCACCCCTTAATTCATTCGGCCCTAATTCTTCTGGCCTTAAATATCCTCGCCGAAGGCGAAAATACTATCGCGTTGTCTCGGTCAAACGACGGCGCACGTAGGTATCGACATTGCCGATCATCGTATCCAAGTGATCATTTTCAAAGAAGTGACCCGCACCATCAAGAACCTGGTGGGTAATTGTAATACCCTTCTGCTCGTGCAGTTTGTCCACCAAATCAATTGTGTCTGGCGGCGGCGCAACGCGGTCGCCTGATCCGTTGATGATCAAACCAGACGCAGGGCAGGGTGCCAGAAACGAAAAGTCGTACATATTGGCCGGCGGTGCCACACTGATAAATCCAGAAATCTCTGGACGGCGCATCAACAACTGCATGCCAATCCACGCGCCAAAACTAAATCCAGCAACCCAGCAATGTTTCGCATTTGGGTTCATTGCTTGCAAATAATCGAGCGCAGACGCCGCGTCAGACAACTCGCCAATACCTTGATCGTATTCGCCCTGCGATTTGCCAACACCACGGAAATTAAACCGCAGCACCGTGAACCCCATTTTATGGAACGCATAATGCAGATTATAAACAACCTTGTTGTTCATCGTGCCGCCAAATTGCGGGTGTGGATGCAAGATGATCGCGATGGGCGCATCTTTTTGCTTTTGGGGGTGATATCGGCCTTCCAAACGTCCGTCTGGTCCGGGAAAAATTACTTCAGGCATTCGTGCAATCAGGCTCCGTAATATCGGCGGTCCATTTAGCGGTTTTTTCAGCATCGTGAGATGTTGACTAAACTGCTCGGAAAACCTAGAACAATTCTAAATTGGGCGCGGGGGCCGCACTCAAGATTTATTGAGTAAGCCCTCACACCGCGCACGTCAACACTTGCAAAGGGTTTAGTCACGTGAAACTCAGCACAAAAGGCAGATATGCTTTGATTGCCCTTGTTGATTTGGCACAAGAATCAAAAGGCGGTCTCGTGTCTTTGGGTGAGATTTCCGAACGCCAAAACATTTCGCTGGCCTATCTCGAGCAGCTTTTTGTTAAATTGCGCCGCTCTGGCGTGGTGCAAAGCGTGCGTGGCCCGGGCGGTGGATACCGTTTGGCGGAAACTCCAGATGCAATTCGCCTTTCAACCATCCTTGAAGCCGTAGACGAAACAATGGATGCGCTCAGCCAAGGGGCAGGCGCATCGGGGGCATCATCAGGCTCGCGCGCGCAATCCCTGTCCAACCGTTTCTGGGAGAGCCTGTCAGCCCACGTCTACGTCTTCCTGCACCAAGCACGGCTTTCCGACATCATCGAAAACCAAATGGTTCCATGCCCTGCCGTCCCCTCTCTATTTGAATTGGTGGATGAAAAATGATGGAACGGGATTTGGATATTTTTGGCCAGAAGAACGTGGGGGCCCGCACCCCATGAGCCGCGTATACCTAGATTGGAACGCCACAGCGCCCCTGCGCCCCGAAGCCCGCGCCGCAATGATCGCGGCGATGGATGTTGTGGGCAACCCGTCGAGCGTGCACGGTGAAGGGCGTAAAGCCCTAGCGATTGTTGAGACTGCCCGCGTTAAGATCAAATCGGCTTTTGGCGCAGACAGTGCAGACATCGCCTTCACCTCTGGTGCGACTGAAGGGGCAGGGTTAGCGCTCGCTGGGCGCGAAATTCATTGCGCCGATGTAGAGCACGACGCCGTTGCTGCGTGGTGTACGGCTGATATTTCCGTCGAAAACGGCACAGTCCTGACGAGTGCGCCAACGACAACCGCGCTCCAAGCGGCCAACAGCGAAACAGGCATCCTTCAGACAGGGTTCGAAAACATTGCGCTTTGCGATGCTGTACAGGCCTTTGGCAAAACTAGTTTCGCTTTTGAATGGTCGGGCGCGCAAATGGCCTTGCTGTCAGCGCACAAACTCGGCGGACCAAAGGGCATCGGCGCGGTTGTTTTGCAACAAGGCCTAGAGCTGAAACCACAAATCAAAGGCGGAGGCCAAGAACAGGGCCGTCGTTCTGGCACAGAAAACGTTATTGGAATCGCAGGGTTCGGCGCAGCGGCAGAAGCGGCGCAACGCGACCTCGATAACGGCCTGTGGGAACCAGTTGAAGCCCTGCGCGATCAATTCGAGGCCCGCCTTGCCGACGCCGTACCCGACGCTATCTTTGTGGGACAGGCAGCCAAACGCCTGCCGAACACGTCCTGCATCGCCGTTCCGGGATGGAAAGGTGAAACCCAAGTCATGCAAATGGACCTCGCGGGTTACGCAATTTCCGCTGGGTCAGCCTGTTCCAGCGGCAAAGTAAAACGCTCCCGTGTCTTGACGGCGATGGGCTTTGACGACATTACCGCCAGCTCCGCCATCCGCGTGAGCATTGGCCCGACAACAACGCAAAATGAGCTGATGGGTTTCGCAGACGCATGGCTCGCTCAATACAAGAAATTCAAGGCCCGCGCGGCGTAAGGAAACGACATGGATACTGTAGATCAAGTACAAGTCAAAGACGGCGTCGATCAAGACACCGTGGATGCCGTGCAATCTGTTGGCGGCAAATACAAATACGGCTTTGAAACCGACATCGAAATCGAATACGCCCCCAAAGGCCTGTCTGAGGACATCGTTCGTCTGATTTCCGAAAAGAACGGCGAGCCTGAATGGATGCTGGAATGGCGCCTAGAAGCGTATGAACGCTGGTTGCAAATGGACGAGCCTGAATGGGCTATGGTTGATTACCCAAAAATCGACTTCCAGGATCAGTATTACTACGCCCGTCCAAAATCTATGGTCGAAAAGCCGAAATCACTGGATGAAGTCGACCCCAAGCTACTGGAAACATACGCGAAACTTGGCATTCCGCTAAAAGAACAAGCCCTTCTTGCAGGCGTCGAAGCCCCCGAAGGCGAGCGCCGTGTTGCCGTGGATGCGGTGTTTGATTCCGTCTCCGTTGGCACAACATTCAAAGACGAGTTGCTCAAAGCAGGCGTCATCTTTTGTTCGATCTCAGAAGCGATCCAAGATTACCCCGAACTGGTGAAAAAATACCTCGGCACCGTGGTCCCACAATCCGATAACTACTACGCCACGCTCAATTCCGCCGTGTTCTCAGACGGCTCGTTCGTTTACATCCCAGAGGGCACCAAATGCCCGATGGAACTGTCCACATATTTCCGCATCAACGCTGAAAACACCGGCCAGTTTGAACGCACACTCATCATCGCAGACAAAGGCTCGTATGTCTCCTACCTCGAGGGCTGCACAGCCCCGCAACGCGACATCGCACAGCTTCACGCGGCGGTCGTTGAACTGGTCTTGCTCGAAGACAGTGAAATCAAATACTCAACGGTGCAAAACTGGTACCCAGGTGATGAAGACGGCAAAGGCGGCATCTACAATTTCGTCACCAAACGCGCCGATTGCCGTGGCGACCGCGCCAAAGTGATGTGGACCCAAGTCGAAACAGGCTCTGCTGTCACGTGGAAATACCCGTCCTGCATCCTACGCGGCGACGATTCACAGGGCGAATTTTACTCCATCGCCATCGCCAACAACATGCAACAGGCCGATACAGGCACCAAAATGATCCACCTTGGCAAAAACACCAAGTCGCGGATTGTGTCCAAGGGCATTTCGGCTGGCAAAGCGCAAAACACCTATCGCGGCCTAGTTTCAATGCACCCCAAAGCCGCCAACGCGCGGAATTTCACGCAGTGCGACAGCTTGCTGATCGGCGATAAATGCGGGGCACACACCGTTCCCTATATTGAGGTGAAAAACAACACAGCGCGGGTTGAACACGAAGCAACCACCTCCAAAGTGGACGACGAACAACTGTTCTATTGTCGCCAACGCGGAATCGGCGAAGAAGACGCCGTCGCATTGGTCGTGAACGGTTTCTGCAAAGAAGTCTTGCAAGCCCTCCCAATGGAATTCGCGATGGAAGCACAGGCGTTGGTCGCGATCTCGCTAGAAGGATCCGTTGGATGATCGGAAGCGGCAACAAATTCGTAGTCTTTTACGGCCTCGCGGTCTTCATCGTTCTGTTTGCCATCGGCTACGGAACAGGCGTTGGCGGCTCGTTCATGGTGAACCTCATCGCATCCGCCGTGCTCGGATTTTCCGCAGCGGCCTCCTTTTACTTAATCCGAAAATACGGCGGTCCCAAAGATTAATCGCCCCCACAGATACGCACGGCACTCCGTCGTCCCGAATGATAAATGAGAGAATAAAATGTTAGAAATCAAAAACCTCTGCGTCGATCTTGAAGAAGAAGACAAAACAATCCTCAAGGGCGTCGATCTGAAAATTGGCGAAGGCGAAGTGCACGCAATCATGGGGCCAAACGGCTCTGGTAAATCCACAACATCTTACGTCCTTGCAGGCAAAGACGGCTACGAAGTCACCGCAGGTTCCGCCACACTATTTGGCGAAGATATCCTAGAGCTGGACCCAGAAGAGCGCGCCGCCGCTGGCCTGTTCCTTGCTTTCCAATACCCCGTCGAAATTCTGGGCGTTGGCAACATGACCTTCCTGCGCACAGCCGTAAATTCACAACGCAAAGCACGTGGCGAAGACGAGCTGTCCGCCGCTGAATTCCTCAAAGAGGTGCGCGCCAAAGCGAAGTCCCTGAAAATCGACGCGGATATGCTGAAACGTCCTGTAAACGTAGGCTTTTCTGGCGGTGAAAAGAAACGCAACGAAATCCTGCAAATGGCGATGCTGGAACCAAAAATGTGCGTTCTGGATGAAACCGATTCAGGGCTCGATGTGGACGCGATGAAACTGGTTGCCGAAGGCGTAAATGCGCTGCGCGATGGCAAACGCTCGTTCCTTGTGATCACGCACTACCAACGCCTGCTCGATCACATCAAACCAGACGTGGTGCACATCATGGCAGACGGTAAAATCGTTAAATCTGGTGGCCCTGAACTCGCGCTTGAAGTTGAAAACAACGGTTACGCCGACATTTTGGCTGAGGTTGCCTAAGGCATTTCACAGCTAAAAACAAAATAATGAAACGCCAGTCGGTGCCGCAGGCCAACACGCCAACCAGCACCACAACAGGTTTCAGAATAAAGCGAAAAGAACTAAAATGATCTACGCGAATAGAAAACCGATCAAAAAAACGGCCTACGTTATGCCAGACGTGGCACTGCCAACAGGCGGCGCTTGGATTACGGAGGCCCGCAAAGCCGCCCTTGCCAGCGCTTCTGAATACGGCATGCCGCAGAAACGTGACGAGTATTGGAAATACACCGATCCAACGACGCTCACGTCGGATGCGCCAACACCAGCCGCGATCTTTGACAACAAAGAAGAACGTCTGTTTGACGATGTTGATCGGGTCAAAGTCTTTTTCGTGGATGGCATTTACAACGCAGAAATGTCCGACCCGTTGGATCTGGCTGGCGTTGAAATCGAAACACTGGAAACCGCAGGGCAGGCCGATATCCACTGGGCCTCCGCCCTTTATGGTGTGCTTGAAACCAACGGCCAGCGCCCCGTGCCACGCCCCCTTGCGGCCTTAAACACGGCAACGGCAACGCAGGGCCTCGTCATTCGCGCAACGGGCAAAGCGGCCAAACCTGTCAGCTTCATCTATCTGCACCAAGACGAAAACTCTGATGCCACGATCCACCACACGATCAAGCTGGAAGCCGGCGCAGACCTCACAATCCTTGAAAACGGCCCCGCCGCCGCACGTTGCAACATGGTCATGGAAGTCGACGTCGCAGACAACGCCTCTTTCCACCACGTGCGCGCCCAAGGCCGCGATCATGAACGCCGCGCCGTTACCCATATTTTTGCGCGATTGGGCAAAGAAAGCAGCTTTAAATCCTTCACCCTCACCGTGAACGGCGTGCTAACGCGCAACGAAGCCATCATCGAATTTAAGGGCGACGATGCCCACGCAACCGTGGCAGGCGCCTGCGCGGGGGACGGCACGTTCCATCATGATGACACTGTGTTCATCACCCACGACGCGGTAAATTGCGAGAGCCGTCAGGTCTATAAAAAGGTGCTGCGCAGCGGTGCTGTTGGCGTTTTTCAGGGCAAAATTCTTGTCCAACCCGGCGCGCAAAAAACCGACGGCTACCAAATCAGCCAAGGCTTACTGCTCGACGACAACTCCACCTTCCAAGCCAAACCAGAGCTGGAAATCTACGCCGATGACGTGGCCTGTTCGCACGGCTCCACCGTTGGCGCGATCGACGAAACCGCACTGTTCTACCTCACGTCGCGCGGTATTCCCCATGGCACGGCCCAAGATATGCTGACACTCGCATTCCTTGGGGAGGCCATTGAGGAAATCGAAGACGAGACCCTTTCTGAAACCATCCGCGCCCGATTGGAACGCTGGATGGCCCGTCGCCAAGGCTAATACATGTCGATCCTGATGGATATCGGCGCGGCCTTTCGCGGCCCGCGCGCGCAAATGCAGCATCAACTGAGCATCATGTCCGAACCACGGACCTTGATGCTAGGGCTGACCGCGTGTTTTCTGTCCTTTGTGGCCGATCTCCCTGGCTTGGCCGCTGGCGTAACCGCTGCTGGCGAAAGCAGCGATATCCTAAACGGCAAACTTGGCGCGCTGTTCATCTGGCGTGTTTTGTTTGGCACGTTGTTCCTCTATGCAATCGCCGCCGTGTTCCGTTTGATCCTCAAACTCTTTAAAGGGCAGGGCACTTGGGCACAAACCCGCCTCGCGCTAATGTGGGCCGTCATGGTCGCAACGCCGCTGGTGCTGATAAGCGGCATTTGCAAAGTGTTTACCCCACCGCCCGTTTTTTTAGTTGCTTCGCTGCTCACGACTGTGGTTTTCTTCTGGCAATGGGTCACGTGCCTTGCGGTTGTTGAATTTCCGCGCAGTACAAAGACCTGATTATCATGTTGAAAAACAACATAAAAAGCAGAGCAGGCATATGACACAGATCGAAGAAGAATTCGAAGCTGGCAACGGCGTCTTTCAATTTGAACGCAGCGGTTTGTTTGATCGCCTCAAGGATGGCTGGCAAGACATGCGCGCGTCCACACGCCGACTGTTGCGCGAAAAACCCAGCGAGGGACGGCTGCTTTTCTACGTTCTTGTCTCGGATATGGTGTTTTTCATTTCTTGGACTCTCAAAACTTTGGTTGCCCCAGCCTCCGCAGCAGGTGGCCTCATCTCACCCGATAAAATTGGCCTTTTGATGGTCGCAGCTCTGATGCTGCGTACCGCCCTGATGTACGGGTTTTCGATGCTCGTCTTTGGCGTGACCTCTCTTTTCAAAGGCGAGGCGAACTGGAAAGCCACGCGCACAGGCGTGTTCTGGGGCGCATTCGTGTCCGCTCCCTTTGGCCTCGCCGCCGCAGTTATCGCCGCCGTTATGGGCATGTACGAACCCCAAATGCCGATGCTGGGCAACAAATTGGTCGCACTTCCGGTCTATTGGCTCGGCCTTATTCCATTCGTTTGGTACATCGCTGCCGGCACAGCCGAGGCGAACAAATTCCGCCTCACATCGCCAACATTTATGGCCATGACCCTGTTTGCCTTGGCCCTGACCATCGCAACACTCACACTCGGCGTCGGAGATATGATTGGATGACCCCACAGCGACTGTTTGATTTTCTGCCCCTCGCAGTACAGTCGCTGACCCAGCCAAGGGTTGGTCTACGCACCGTTTTGGCCATCCCAACCCAGCGTGTAGACGTGATCAACGCCGCGTGGCTTGTGATCGTGCTCAATCTGATTATCTCTGCGGCTTTCACTGTTTTTGGCCCCACCCCGACAGGGCCCGAACAAGCCGTCGTTCCCATCACCACCAGCGCGATCATGCTGGCGCTCACGATGTTTGGCGGCGGTATCCTTGTTTACGTGGTTGGCAAAAAATTCGGTGGCACGGGCAGTTTTGACGACAGCATGAAAATGGTCGTCTGGGTCAACTTCATCCTTCTGCTCATGCAAATACCCGTCCCCTTTGCCGCCGCGGTGGGGCCTGAAATCACCGGCCTCGTTTTGATCCTGGTCGTGATCGTCGCGATGGTTCAAATGACCGCACAGGTTATGGAACTTCACGGCTTTACTCAGGTGTTTCCTGTGGTACTTGGCATTATCGGAACGCAATTTGCTTTTGGCATCCTGCTCCTTATCGTGCTCGGCTTGCTGGGCGTTTCTGTTCCCATCGAACCAGCGAATTAGTCCCATGTATGATGTCCAAAAAATCCGCGCAGACTTTCCAATCCTATCGCGAGAAGTGAATGGTAAGCCGCTGGTTTACCTCGATAACGGCGCCTCTGCACAAAAGCCTCAGGTCGTGATTGATGCAACCACGCGCGGCTACGCAGAAGAATACGCCAACGTGCATCGCGGCCTGCATTTCTTGTCCAATCTTGCGACAGAAAAATACGAAGCCGTGCGCGCCACGGTGCAAAAATTCCTCAATGCCGAACATGAAGACGAAATCATCTTCAACTCTGGCACAACCGAGGGCATCAACATGGTGTCCTACGGTTGGGGCATTCCAAACCTTCAGGCGGGGGATGAAATCATCCTCTCGGTGATGGAACATCACGCCAACATCATCCCTTGGCATTTCCTGCGCGAACGCATGGGCGTGGTGTTGAAATGGGTCGACACCGACGTGAACGGCGACCTTGATCCACAAGCGGTGATTGATGCCATCACTCCGAAAACCAAACTTATCGCCATCACCCACATGTCCAATGTACTGGGCACGGTTGTGGATGTGAAAACCATCTGCACCGCCGCCCACGAAAAGGGCGTTATGGTATTGGTCGATGGCTCGCAAGCTACCGTTCACATGCCTGTCGATGTGGTCGATATTGGTGCAGATTTCTATGCGATCACGGGGCATAAACTCTATGGCCCGTCTGCCTCTGGCGCGATCTATGTGAAACGTGAACGTATGGCCGAAATGCAGCCCTTTATTGGGGGCGGCGACATGATCCGCACCGTGGGCAAAGACGTGATCACCTACAATGATCCCCCTCATAAGTTTGAGGCAGGCACCCCCGGCATCGTGCAGATGATTGGCCTTGGCGCTGCGCTCAACTACATGATGGATATTGGCATGGACAACATCGCCAACCACGAACGTCTTTTGCGCGATTACGCACAGGAAAAACTCAGTGGGCTGAACTGGCTCAATATCCAAGGCAACTCTGCCACCAAAGGCGCGATCTTTTCTTTCACGCTGGATGGTGCAGCGCACGCGCACGACATTTCTACCGTGGTCGATCAGCGGGGCATCGCCGTGCGGGCAGGGCACCACTGCGCCCAACCCCTGATGGAACATTTGGGCGTTACCGCGACCTGTCGTGCGTCATTCGGCCTGTATAATACGACAGAAGAGGTCGATAAACTCGTGTCCGCGTTAGAACTGTGCCACGATTTGTTCGGTTAACGGGTCATTTCCTACCTAATTTTGCAATAATTTCAACGGCCTGCGTGCGGCTGAATTGACTCCAACGCCTCCTAACGTTAGAAAAACATATTCACGTTAAATAACGGATACTCCTAACATGGCGCGCAGACCAACCCTTAAAGACATCTCAGAACTCGCTGGCGTTTCAGAAATGACAGCCAGCCGCGTTTTACGGGGCAAAGGCGAAGCCTCCCCCACCACCCGCGACCGCGTGTTAGAAGCCGCCAAAAAGGTCGGTTACGTTCCAAACCGCATCGCAGGCAGCCTGTCGTCAAAATCTGTCGATTTGGTCGGCGTCGTGGTGCCTTCGATCAGCAGTTTCGTCTTTGCCGAAGTCCTTACGGGCCTGTCTAACATCCTAAAAACCACCGCCATGCAGCCGGTTTTTGGCGTGTCCGATTACGATCTAAACACCGAAGAAACCGTGATCCGCGAAATGCTCAGTTGGCAACCCAAGGGCCTCGTCGTTGCTGGGCTCGAACACACAGATGCAGCCCGTAAAATGATGGCCAACGCAGGCATTCCCATCGTCGAAATCATGGACGTGGACGGCGATCCTGTTGATCTCGCGGTTGGTGTGTCCCACCGTCGCGCAGGCTATGAAACAGGCAAAGCCATCATCGCACGCGGCTACAGAAAACTTGGCTTTATCGGCACGAAATACCCCCTAGATCACCGCGCCGCCAAACGGTTTCAGGGCTTTCAACAAGCGTTATCCGAAGCAGGCATCACCCTATGCGACCAAGAGTTCTTCTCAGGGGGATCAACCCTATTGTTGGGCCGCCAACTGACAGAAAAACTGCTCGAACGCTCGCCAGAAATCGAAATGATCTATTATTCCTCTGATACCATGTCGTGCGGCGGCCTGATGCACTGCATCATGAACGATATTTCCGTGCCAGACCAACTGGCACTCGCAGGATTTAACGGCCTCGATCTGCGCAACGGCATGCCGATGCTGACCGCCACAATGAACGCCTACCGCTTTGAGATTGGCAAAAAAGCCGCGCAATTGATCTTGGAACACGAACAACCAGATTATCGCGCCGTGCGCCAAGTGGTTGAGTTTAAACCGGATATCGAGTTTGGCGATACGTTGTAGGCCCGCGCCCGACAACCGCACAGCCCATCGTTTCTTGCAAGGCCTCGGTTAATTCCGCAACCGTATGTGTCAGCATAAAAATCCCATCCGTCGCATCAGACAAACACCGCGATGGCTCTCGTTTCAGGCCACCGGACTCGGCAAAATAGCCGGGCCACCGCTCAAAATTCTCATCAATCTTGAAGCCGATCACGTGCACAACCATGCCCTGTTCTGCGTATTGCGCCGTGTTTTTGCAGGCATCACCGCAGGTTTGGCGACCGTCGGTCACAACTACGATATCTCCGCCGCCGCGATCACGCAAAACATCTACCGCAGCATCAATGGCTTGGCTCATCGGAGTATCGCCTTCCGGTTCCACGCCAGAAACCTGCGCCAAGATGTCCAAATCTGCGTTAACTTGCGGCATCAAACGAACATCGACATTTTCACAAGGGCCCAGCGGACCCGGCCCATAAACCACCAGCCCAACACGGCGATAGGGCACAATGCGGGGCAGGGATTGCGCCAACGCGTTTCGTGCATCATCAATGCGGCGCGAAAACGGCGCCTCCGCCGCAAGGGTCGCCATCGATCCTGACCCATCAAACACCAACATCGCATCGCGCGAACAATCCGCGCCAGATGCGCCAATCGGCAGGGCGCAAACCGCCAATGCAAGTAAACCATGTTTCATACCTGAAAACCTAGCACACTGACGCCACAAAAAAAGGCGCTCCAAATTGGAACGCCTTTCAATTTAAAAACCACTAAAATTAGCAGGAGTAATACATGCCAAACTCAACAGGGTGCGGTGTGTGTTCGTATGTGTACACTTCTTCCCATTTCAGCGCCATGTAACCTTCGATTTGTTCGCGCGTGAACACGCCGCCCTCGGTCAGGTAATCCATGTCTTTTTCCAGCTCGTCCAAGGCTTCGCGCAAAGACGAACAAACCGTTGGGATACCCGCCAGCTCTTCTGGTGGCAGATCATACAGATCTTTGTCTGATGCTTCGCCCGGGTCGATTTTGTTTGTGATCCCGTCAAGGCCCGCCATCAACAGGGCCGCAAAGCACAAGTATGGGTTGGCCGCTGGGTCAGGGAAGCGTGCTTCTACACGTTTTGCCTTGGGGGATTCAGACCACGGAATACGCACACAACCAGATCGGTTGCTTGCGGAATAAGCGCGCAAAACAGGGGCTTCAAAGCCAGGGATCAGGCGTTTGTAGCTGTTTGTCGCGGGGTTCGTGAACGCATTCAGCGATTTCGCGTGTTTCAGAATGCCACCGATAAAATATAGCGCTTCTTGGCTAAGATCTGCGTATTTATCACCTGCAAACAAGGGCTTACCCTCTTTCCAGATCGACATATTCACGTGCATGCCCGTGCCGTTGTCACCGTAAATCGGTTTCGGCATGAACGTCGCAGACTTGCCATAGGCATGCGCCACATTGTGCACGATGTATTTGTATTTTTGCAGCTCATCCGCTTGCTTGGTCAAGGAACCAAACACCAAACCCAGCTCGTGCTGACAAGACGCAACCTCATGATGGTGTTTATCAACTTTCATCCCGATGGATTTCATCGTCGACAGCATTTCGGAACGCAAATCCTGTGCCGCATCAATTGGGTTTACTGGGAAATACCCACCCTTAAGGCCGGGGCGGTGGCCCATGTTGCCCATTTCATACTGGGTGTCTGTGTTCCAAGACGCATCCGCTGCATCAACTTCGTAGGATACTTTGTTGATTGAATTGGAAAAACGCACGTCATCAAACAAGAAGAACTCGGCTTCTGGGCCCCAAAAAGATTGATCACCAATCCCAGTTGAAATCAAATACGCCTCTGCACGTTCCGCAGTGGATCGCGGATCACGCTCGTAAGATGCGCCTGTATCTGGCTCAACAACCGAACAATGCACGCACAGTGTTTTCTCGGCGTAGAATGGATCGAGGTAAACAGAAGACGGATCAGGGATCAGCTTCATGTCGGATTCTTCAATAGATTTCCAACCCGCGATGGATGATCCATCAAACATGAACCCATCTTCAAAGAAATCTTCGTCGATTTCATCCACAATGATCGTCACGTGCTGCAACTTGCCGCGCGGATCGGTAAAGCGAACGTCGACGTAGGCCACGTCTTCGTCTGCGATCATTTTCATGACGTCTTTTACATTCATTTCTACATTTCCTTACTGATAGATATTATGTCGTTCGCCCAACGCTACAGCGCTTCTGGGCCTTCTTCGCCGGTCCGGATGCGGATGGCTTGTTCAACGGTCGAGATGAAGATTTTCCCATCGCCAATCTTTTCTGTGCGCGCCGCGCCAATAATGGCTTCCACGGCGGCGTCCACTTGATCGTCTGCAATGACAACTTCTATTTTCACTTTTGGCAGGAAATCCACAACGTATTCTGCACCACGGTACAATTCGGTGTGGCCCTTTTGGCGCCCGAAACCCTTGGCCTCAATCACGCTCAATCCCTGAACACCAACCTCTTGCAAAGCTTCTTTCACTTCATCGAGCTTGAACGGCTTGATAATCGCTTCGATCTTTTTCATGTCGGTGGCCTCCGGATACGGGTTTCGTTTCATGCTGTTTGGCAGATTTGCCAGTAGTGGCAATTCCCAGAGTTTGCCGCAATAGTGAACACCAACCGATTCCGAAGCTCCTGCACATTTTTTAGGCAAACTGCCTATTTTTCAATCAGAGAAGATTCCAACATGACCGAACTCCTGACCGCCGCCCAAATGCGCGCCATCGAACACGCCGCCATCGACAGCGGCAAAGTCACAGGATTGGAACTGATGGAACGCGCAGGGCAGGGCGTAGTTGAAGCGATTTTTGAAGAATGGCCAGACCTCAAAAAAACCAGTCACCGCGCCGTTGTTTTATGCGGCCCCGGAAACAACGGCGGCGACGGTTTCGTCGTCGCGCGTTTGTTAAAGGACTGGGGCTGGGAGGTTGAGGTATTTTTGTACGGTGATGCGGAGAAATTGCCAGCGGATGCGAAGGTGAAGCTGGACAGATGGATGAAACTCGGAGGCCTTCAAAAACACTCTGATTTGGGGCAGCGCATAGAAAATCCAGAACTGATAATCGACGCCATTTTCGGCTGCGGACTTAATCGCTCAGGGGTTGGAGAGATTTCTGATTTGCTTCGATGGCTGTGCCTAGAAGTAAGGTTAACAGGGGAAAATCCTGCAAAAATTGTGTCAATCGACCTTCCTTCAGGAATTTGTTCGGACAGCGGCCGAACATTGGAACACTGCTCGTCTGCCGACCTAACTGTGGCCACAGGAAGTTTAAAGCTGGGCCACTTTTTGCATGATGCTCCTTACTTCTGTGGCAAACTTTATCTTGCAGAAATAGGTGTTTCGATCTGGGATGATTTTGGAGATGCCCGCAAGGCATTTGAAGGACTTTCGCAGCCAGCGCATCAAAACTCCCCAATCAATTGGATTCACTATTCTCAGACACTTGCAAAAGGGAATATTAGCGAACTTCATCACGGCACAAATAAATTCTCCCACGGTCACGCCCTCATTGCCTCAGGCCCAGCAACCAAAACAGGCGCTGCACGTCTTGCCGCACGGGGCGCGCTCAAAATCGGCGCAGGGCTAGTTACCATCGCCAGTCCCTCCGACGCGCTGCCAGAAAACGCGGCACAGCTAACGGCCATCATGCTGCGCAAAATGGACACGACGGATCAATTCAAAACACTGTTTTCAGACGATAGAATCTCCTCAATTTGTATCGGACCAGGGTTTGCACGCGAAAGTGAGTCTGGAGGGCTCGATTTCAACTTTACCCGTGCGATGGTTAAAACGGCGTTAAGAACGGGCAAAAACACCGTGCTTGATGCCGATGCCCTTACTGCATTCAAAGACACGCCCGACGATCTGTTCAAACACATCCACAAAGATTGCGTCCTCACCCCGCACGGCGGCGAATTCAAACGCTTGTTCCCTGACATTCACGTCAAACTCATGGAAACCGCCACAACAGGCCCCGCCTACAGCAAAGTAGACGCCACGCGCGACGCTGCCAAACGCGCGGGGTGTGTTGTGCTGTTCAAAGGCGCAGACACCGTCATTGCCGACCCACAGGGCAGGGCCTCCATCAACTCCGCCCATTACGATCGCGCTGCGCCGTGGCTCGCGACAGCGGGATCGGGGGACGTGCTGGCTGGTTTCATCGCAGGCCTGCTCGCACGTGGCTTTGATCCGATGCAGGCCGCCGAGACCGCCGCTTGGCTGCATGTGGAATGCGCGCTGAAATTCGGGGCGGGTTTGATCGCAGAAGACATCCCAGAACAACTGCCCGCCGTGCTCCGCGACCTCGGTTTATAGGGTTAACGAGTTGCCCTAGGCCCGCGCTGCTCGGTAAGCGTTCTGTGCATAATAATTAACGCAACACTGAAAAGTGCCATACACGTGCCATACACTTTGCATACACTTTGCATACGCTTTGCAGCCTTTTTCGCCCGAAAAGCAATTTTTGCGCAGGCTGGTGTTGCGCGGGGTGTTGCGTCCAGAAACAGGCCCACGCAACGCCCCCAGACGATTGATGAATTTTCCACTCGCCAAGCCTGAAAACACTTGTTAGAAGGACGCCGAATTGACGGGCAGCTTTTGGCTGCTCGACAAGGTTATGCGGGTGTGGCGGAATTGGTAGACGCACTTGGTTTAGGTCCAAGCGCCGCAAGGCGTGGGGGTTCAAGTCCCTCCACCCGTACCACGACTTTTTGCCTTTGCAAAAAGGAAGCCGGCAGATGTTTCAAAGAAACATCGAGAGGCGCAAGGCTTTGATAAGCCACCGAAATTCAAGGCT